>JAEEGL016856043.1_pt1 | contig 16042 bp, 19 predicted proteins | sample 9134231 | NCBI WGS metagenome assembly JAEEGL01 (sample SAMN16246548, study PRJNA631951) | gut metagenome | biome: gut microbiome; feature: rumen; material: fiber-attached | host: Bos | place: Iran: Karaj | collected 2018-10 | reverse complement strand
TGGTGCCTAAGGTCGGACTTGAACCGACACGAGGGTTAAATCTCGCAGGATTTTAAGTCCTGTGCGTCTACCTATTCCGCCACTCAGGCACTTCAACATCAATAATTGATGACTAGTTCATTATATAATAAAAATCCTTATTTGGCAATACTTTTTAGTAAAAAATTAATTATTTTGTTGAACTTGATATTGATATAGTATTGCTATTTTGCTTTTTTGATAATGTTCTAGCTCTTCTTTTTGAAAAATCATTATGTCTTTGGTCAGCTTGTAATTCTGGTAATAAATCTTCTACTCTTCTTAAATTATAATAAGGAATTACTCTGTTAGTTTCATCTTTTACTATTAAATAATGTCCTCTTAATATTGGTTCTTTTTTTAATTTACTAAAGCTGACTGGCTCTGGCATTGGTTTGTTTTTCTCAAATAAATAATACATCATTTCTTTATGAGTTAGTTTATTTTTCCCTTCATATTTAATTCCTAAGAAATTTTCCATGTACTCTTTGATACTTATAATATACTTTTTACTTATTTTGTTATATTTCAACTTTATGACCTCCCGGTAATTATATTATCATAATAAGAGATAAATTGTAAGTGTTTTTTTAATTTTTATCATAATTTTCAAGAAAACTATGCTTTTTTTCATCTTTTTTGTAGGATATAATGCAATTTAGGTTTATATTATCCATACTTTTAAATATATTTCTATCAATATTAGGGTTAACTTTTTTTAATTCTTTTATCAAATCTTTTATTTCTTGTCTTTTACTGGTTTCATCACTACTACATGAAATATTATTAGTTAAGGGGCAGGCACAGTTTATAAACTCTAAATTATGATATTTTGTCCAGGCTATGATACTGTCTTCATGTATCATATACATTGGTCTTATTAGTTCTAAGCCTTTAAAGTTATCACTTTTTAGTTTGGGCATCATTGTTTTTAATTCTGAACCATAAAACATTGATAGTAAAGTTGTTTCTATGACATCATTAAAATGATGTCCTAGAGATATTTTATTACAACCTAATTCTTTAGCTTTACTATATAGAAATCCTCTACGCATTCTGGCACATAAATAACAGGGATTGCCTTCTTCTAATTTTGATGTTACATCAAAGATGTCACTTTTAAATATTTGGATTGGTATATTTAATAGTTTGGCATTTTCTTTTATTTTCTTTAAATTATATTCGTTATATCCTGGATTCATAACAACATATTCTATTTCTATTGGGTATTTGCCATGCTTTTTTAATTCTTGAAAACATTTGGCCATTAGGAATGAATCTTTTCCTCCACTTATGCATACCATAATATGATCATTTGGTTTTATTAATTCATATATTGTAATAGCTTTCATAAAATTATGCCATATATATTTACGAAATTTTTTTATGATACTTCTTTCTATTTCTTGATATTTTTCCATATTATTCTCCTATAGATACCAAAGTTTTTTACCTTTCTTCATTACTTTATCAATTATTCCTCCACCTAAACATATATCATCTTTATAGAAGACACAGGCTTGTCCTGGTGTTACGGCTTTTACTCCTTTATATTTTACTATAGCGCTATCTTTAGTAAGCCATTCTATTTCAACTTTTATATCTGGTTGACGATAGCGGAATTTAGCAGTACAACTAGTTATTTTTTCTTTTTCTAGCCAGTTTATATCTGTTACTAGACATGAATCTGTTATTAAGTAATCGTTATCATCACCTATACATATATATAAAATATTTTTTTCTAGATCTTTACCTACAACAAACATTCTATCTTTAAATCCGCCTACGTCTAATCCTCTTCTTTGACCTATGGTATAATTCATAAGACCTATATGGGTTCCTATTTCTTCTAAGGTATCGATATTAACTATTTTTCCTGGTTGATTTGGCAAATAATTCTTTAAGAATTTTTTAAAATTTCTTTCTCCTATAAAGCATATGCCTGTTGAATCTTTTTTAGTAGCAGTTATGAGATTTTGTTCTTTGGCTATTTTTCTTACTTCACTTTTTAACATATTTCCTATTGGAAATAAGACATTTTCAAATTGTTTATTACTTACTTGAGATAAGAAGTATGTTTGATCTTTATTAGAATCTATTCCTCTTTTCAAATGTCCTTTATCTAAAATGGCATAGTGACCTGTTGCTATATAATCTGCTCCTAATTCTTTAGCATATTTAATAAACATATCAAATTTTATATATTTATTACACATAATATCTGGATTTGGTGTTCTTCCTTTTTTTAGTTCGTCTAAAAAATAGGTAAAGACATAATTCCAATATTCTTTAACAAAATCTTTACGAGATAATTTAATATCTAGTTTTTTTGCTACTTCCTGGGCGTCTTTATAATCAATTTCTTGTGGACATATTCCTTCTTTTGTTGTTGGTGCTCCTATTTCTTCACCATCAGCAAAAGAGTCCCAATTACGCATAAATAAACCTATTACTTCATAGCCTTCTTTTTTTAATAGATAGGCTGCTACTGATGAATCAACTCCACCTGATAATCCTATAACAACTTTCTTTTTCATTGTTATCACCCGCTTCTTTCACATATTATAACATATTATTTTTCTTTTTTATAATAATTCTCTATAATTTATTTATCTATTCATATGCTTATTATAAGTATTAAAAAAAGTCATAAATATTAAAAGTTATGACTTTTTTTACTTTTGTATCATTAAACTTTATTATTATCAGCTAATCTTTTCTTTTTCCAAATAATTCTAGTAGTCTTATAAAGATATTAATAAAATCTAGATAGATTTCAAAAGCTCCTAAAATGGCTAATTTATCATCTTCTTCATAATAGTTGGCTATTTTATTTATATCATAGAATACATATCCCATAAATATCATTAATGACATGATACAGAGAGTTAGATTTAATGTATTGTTCATGATAAATATGTTAATTACTTCTAGTAATATAACTGATATTAGTAATATTAATAGAAATGTTCCAAAACCTCTTAAATTTATTTTAGTATTTTTGCCTAATGTGGCTAATATAATAAATACTATGGATGTTACTAAGAATATCCAGATTATACTTGTTAATTCGTAAAGAATAAAAATGGAAGAGAAAGTTAAGCCGGTTAAGAATGTAAAGCCTAAATACATTATTATGGCTGTATTTTTTGACATTTTTCTTATTCTTAATGGTAATGCTATGGCACATACTAATTCTAATATTACAATTATAATTACAGTTGGTCCTGAAAAGACTAGTTTTATTATAGATTCGTTAGTACTTGCTATAAATGCTGTTAGGAATGTTACTAGTAATCCTAGGCTAAACCAACTGTATACTTTAGATAAAATATTATTATTCATGTTATCATCTCCTTTAATATTTACTACTTAAGCCGTAGTATTCTTCTAAACTAATCCAATTGCCATTATTATATAATTTTTGGGCTAAATCTTCTCCTACATATCTTAAGTGCCATGATTCATATTGATAGCCTGTTTTTGTTTCTTTACCTTTTGGAAATCTTATTATAAAGCCATATAAATAAGCATTATTATTTATCCATTTTCCTTCATTAGTGTTGGCGAATGAATCATTTACACTATTTAGATCAAAGCACAGTCCTGATTGATGTTCTGAATAGCCAGGTCTGGCTGAATATGTATCAGCAGCTTCTTGACCATCTTTATTAACATAATTATTATATATTCTTTCTTGGCTGTTATATCCTCTGAAGCCACTGGCTATATATATATTTAATCCTATAGCTGTAGCGTCACTTTGCATACTTTTAAAGGCATTGGTTGCATCTTTATCAATCATTTCTATAGACCAATCTTTATCTGTATAGGAATAGGGATTGGTAGGTTTAAAATCTTTGGGAAGGCTATAAGTTTTGTTGACTATTATATTTCCATCTACACTTGCTATTCCTTTTTCTACTTTTATTATATATCCTTTATCTGTTTTATATTCTCCGTCACCAAAGCTTATATACTCTTCTGAATTTTGGGGAGCTGGCTTTAAGTTTTTTTCATTATTTTCTTCCTTTATAGTTTCTTTAGTATTATTTTTCTTAGTGTTATCAGGTGTTAATTTATGTTTTTTTGGTAATAACATATATATACATATACCTCCTATTAAAATAATAAGAAGAAAAATAATAAATATTACTTTAATCTTCTTTTTTATCTTTCTTTTTCTTCTTCTAGCCATATTACCTCCTATTATTTAATTAATGTTATATTTTGGTAAGTATTCTAATGATTTATAGTATGCAAGACGGGCTGTTGCATCAAGAATATATCCATTATTTAATAAATATTTAAATTCATTAAATGTTACTTTTATTACTTTTATATATTCGTCGTCATCTAGTTTTTGTTTACTTTCTTTTTCACAATTTGTTGCTAAAACAATAGTTATTTTTTCTCCACTATAACCAAGTGATGGATAATATTTATCAATACATATTATATCATCAGTTTTATAGCCTGTTTCTTCTAATAATTCTCTTTTAGCAGCCTCTTCTATTTTTTCATTTTTTTCTACATATCCAGCTGGTATTTCAATATCTACTTTTGTTTCTGTTGGTAAGGCTGTACGAGGCTGTATTACTAATAATACTTCGTTTTCTTTAGTAATTGAAAATATAGCAACAGCATTAGTTGTTCCATTTATTTTAACAACACTTTCTCTTCTTATTTTTTTACCATTAGCTAATGTATAAATGCCTTCTTTTATTTTTATAAAAGTAGTATTGGTTTTTATGTCTTTTATACTATAATCAATTACCTTTACTTCATTTATTAAACTAATTATTTCTTCTATTTTATTATTATCCATTGTTATTTATCCTATCTATTTATTGTTTACAATTTGTTTGTGAACAATTTGTTGCTTCATAATTGCATGTGGTGCCATCATAAATGATGCATCCCTGTATTTCTCTATCATTACTGCTTTTTGTGGCATCATCATCAATGTATCCACCATTTTTTAATTCGTTAAAATCAATTTTACATGATGTTAATGAATTTGTACGGATATTGTTGCTAATGGCATTACGATTATCAGTTACATATAATTCTGCAGCACTTACTAATAATTTCTTTTTGGAATCATCTTGTTTCGTTTTGCTTCTTTCTAAGGAAGAAGATATTGTTGGTATAGCAATTGATGAAATTGCTATTAAAATAACTAATACTGCTAATAACTCAACCAATGTAAACCCTTTGTTATTTATTCTCATAATTTACCTCCATTTTAATATATTGTTACTATATCTTTTTTTAAAGATTGTTCTTCATTTGTATTATTATTCTTTAGTTTTAAAACAGTATCATTTAAAGTAACAGTGTAGGATATTTTTTCTAATTCATTTGTTATAATTGTACCATCATTTTTTGTTATTGAGAAGACATTTAAAATTAAATGATAAGAATTATATAATGATGAATTTTTATTTAAATAATATGTACCTGTATATATTTCATTTTCTTTTTTATATACAAATGTTTTATTATTATCAAATTTATAATAATCATCATGATTTATTGTACCATTTATATATAGATACCAAGTTCCTGATATATCTATTGTATTATTATTTCTATAATTATTATGATAATTATAGTTTCTATTTTCTTTATAATTATTATTGCTTTCTTTGAAATAATTAAAGGTACTAATAGTAATCAGTGCTAGAGTACTAAATATAAAGACAGCTATTAGGCAAGCAATAATATTTAATATAGTTTCTGGTTTCTTTTTATATTTAATACTAATTATTATCCCAAAAATGGCTATTGGGAGAATAATTATGTTTATTATAAATGCTCCTATTAAACTTATTATTCCTATTATCAATGGTATATAATTATTATTATTGTTAGGTTTGGTTTCTGTTATATTATTAGTTTTATAGCCACATTCTGTACAATAATTATTATTTTTATTTAACTTATGGCCACAATTTATACAATACATTATTTCACCTTCTACCGTTATTAGAATATCATAAATAGTTTAAATAATCAAGATTGGTATAGTTAAAAGCAGTTAATTGTTATTAACTGCTTTAGGTTTATTATATTTCTTGTAATACACTTATAATCATTGGTTTATTTCCAGTTTGACTACTTAGATATTTGCTTAGTGTATCTCTAATACCATTTTTTATTTTATTATAATCTACATAGGTACTGTGTGTGTTATCTTCAATTATTTTTAAGCACATTTGGCGAATATTGTTTAATAATTCAGCACTATCTTTTACATATACAAATCCTCTTGTTAGTATTTCAGGGCCTGCTAATAATTTTTTATCTTTCTTGTTTATGGTTGCTGATATTATTATTATTCCATTATTTGATAACATTTCCCTATCACGTAATACTACTTCACCTATATCTTCTGTTGAATCTCCATCTATTGATATTTCTCCACATGGTATATTTTGTCCATCATTTATTAAATTTCCATCTACAATACTAGCTATATATCCGTTTTCTTTTAAGATAATATTTTCTGGTTTTATTCCTACTTTTTCGGTTAGTTCTGCATTTGCGACTTGATATCTATATTCTCCTTTAATGGGAAAATAATATTTTGGTTTCATTAGATCTATCATCATCATTAAATCTTCACTTGAAGCGTGATGTGATAGATGTTTTTTTGATAAGGTTACTACGTCGACACCTAATTTTGATATGTCATCAAGTAATTTATAAAATGTTTTTTCTCTACCTTCATAAATGGGTGTTGATAGGAAAACGGTGTCTGTTTCTCTTAAAGTTATGAATTTATCATAGCCATTAACTATTTTATTTATATTTGAATATGGTTTTTTTCTTTCATTAGATGTTAATATAATTATATTATTATCATTTATATTATTTAAATCACCGATAGTTTTTTTATTTAGGAATAAATAATTATTATCTATAGCGTATTCTACAATGTTTTGTAGATTTTTACCCATTATTACTATTTTTCTATTTGTCTTTGATACTTCGTTAAATAATTCTTGAATTCTATATAAATGGGAATTTAAGACATTAAATATTATTCTTCCTTTGGCCTTTGATAAGGTTTCTCTTATTAAGTTTGATGTACGATGATTTGGGGCTGTATATCCTGTTTTATCTGCATAAATTGATTCTGTTAAAAGACATAGTACTCCTTGCTTACCGATATAAGCTAATTTACCTATATCAGTTTGATAATGTCCTCTCATAAGGGCATCAAAAACAAAATCTGATGCATAAAAAATTACTCCATCTTTAGTATATATTGCATATCCTAGATTATCTGGAATAGAATGTGATAGAGATACAGGAAATATTTTAGCTTTACCAATAGTTAAAGTTTTATATGGCACTATTTCAATTAAATTATTTGTTGATATTTTTGTGCTTTCAAATTCTTTTTTTAAGATATCAATAGTTAGTTTGGCAGCATATATTTTAACATTTTTTAAATCTTTAATAATATCTCTTATGGCTCCACTATTTTCATAGTGGCCATGTGTTAAGAATATTCCTTTTATTCTTTTTTGATTCTCTTTCAAATAATTAATATTTGGTATCATATAGTCAATACCTAACATATGTTCATCGGCATATTTTAGTCCAGCATCTATAACGAATATATCATTATCTACTTCGATAACATACATATTTTTCCCATTTTCGTTTAAGCCACCTAGACTAAATATTTTTATTTTACTCATTTTTCTCCTTTCCAAACAAAGTATAAAAGACTATATGTATTATATCAAATATTATTAAAAATTACAATCATTTATTTGCTGTAATATCAATTTCTGTTTGATTGTTGCCTAGTTTATTTAATCTTTTTAAAGATACCTTAAAACTTTGATATTCGGCACTTATAGTGCCTAATACTTCAAAATTTACAATTATTTTATCATAATAAGTATAGATTAGTATGATGGTTCCTACATCCATCATATTGTTATTTATTAAATATACACTATAAATAATAATTCCATATTTAGTTAGTTCAATTATTCCTAGTATTAAATATATTAAGGCTTGTGCTAGAAGATTGAATTTTCTATTGGCATTTAAATAATCTATATTACTTTTATGAAATTTTTTAAAAATATTGTCATCATATTTACCTGATTTTAAGGAATCATACATTTGGTTTGAGACAACTGTTTTCTTATCGAGAGAGCTCTTTCTTTTTATGTTTTCTTCTTTTACTTGTTTACTTGATATTATAAGTAGAATTATCATTAGTATAGATATTATAAAAGTTATAATAAATATATAGATATTTTGTAATAAAAAATAAAAATAAATAAATAGAATTTCTAATATTTGAATTATTCTAGAAACACCATTTCCTAAAAAATTACATAAGATATCTATATCATTGTTTATGACATTGGTATATTCTCCAAATGATACTTCTTTGATGTTTGTGGTGTTGTTTTTAGTTATTAGGGCTGTGTACCCTATTGATAATTTATCATATAATTGAAACCAAGATATTTGATTTAAATATTGCCATATGTAATAAAAGCAACTTAATATTATAATTATTATTATATAAAAATAAGTTTTGGGATAATTACCATTATTTAGATTATTGATGGTATCACTCCAGAATACTGGTATTATTAACAACAATCCTCTTAAAAGGATTGCTGTTATAGTTTTATATATTAATTCTTTATAGGAATCTTTAATTATTAGAGTGGTATAATTATCTTTGTTTTTCATTATTATTCACCTATAATTAGTATGAATATTTAATTAAGTATTATGTAAAAAGAATATTTAATTAAGTATTATTTTCTTAATTAAATATTCTTTTTTAGAAAACTGCAGTTATACCTGTACCGTTTGATGATTCATATGATACTTTTCCATAGAAAGTATTGCCTTTATCTATTTGGTCTTCATTTATTTCATTAAACCAAATTATCATATACTTTGTATCACTTTGGTTTGAACTTAATTCTACATTTTGGACAAATTTAGCTGGTGTTCCAGAGCCAGTATTATCTAGGTTAGTACCTAATATAGAATTATTATTGTTTGTTAGATCAACAGATGTAATTAGTTTCCAACTTAGGTTGGGCATTTTTATTTCTGAACTTTCTGTCATTGCTTGATTACTATAAAATGATATATAACCATCTACTACTTCTTTTGCTGTTCCAGTATTATTGGCAACAGTAATTTTGTATACTTGACAGACTACGTTGTTATTGTCATCAACACATCCTTTTTTTAAGGCTGATGCTAAAGGAGAATTACTACTTCCTGATACTGATTTTTGTGGAACCATGACACCTGTTGATTCTTTGGTTGGGAGTACTCTTTCAATATTTAATTCTAAGTTTACAGTCGCCATATCCCCTGTTATTGTGGCTCTGTTATCTATTGAAAAAGTGAAATAAGCATATGTAGAACTTACTACAGTTAAAAAGGTTGTAATAACTAAAAGTATTGTAACTTTATTGCTCAAAACACCTAATATATTCTTTTTTATTCTTTTCATTTTATCCCCCACCTTGACTTTGTAATTCATTTTCTCTACCTATTGAAGCTGAGATGGTTCCTGAAATTTTTCCACCATTACCCATTGTAAAGGTTACTTCACCATTATACTCTCCTTTATCATAACTATTTTGACTTTCTTCAAGATTAGTTAACCATACTACGAGAAGAAATTTTCTTTCGGTTGTATTAGTTATATCATAAGTACCTAGATCTAAGTTTTCACCATCTGCTACTGGTGTTGCTGCTTTAGAAATACAATAAATTTGATTATCAATAGTTAGGCAAGTGTTATCATTTATTACTTCGTTTTTTTCTTCTAAAAACATATAACTTAAATTAATAATATTCTGTAAATTTATATTCATAGAGCCTGTTAAGGGATTTAATTCATTATCATAATCGCTTAAATTAATTTTATATGCTGAACATGCACCACGATCATAATCATCTTTACATTCATTTTTCAATGCTGTTAAAGCATCAGTATCATTCATAGGAATGAGCTTAAAGCCACTATAGAGTGGTAATATATCCATACTTAATCCATAGCTTTGAGATGATGTTTGAATACTATTATCACTACTTTTAGCTATTGCTGCAAAGTAAGCAAAAGTACTACCTATTACACAACATATCAAAACGATTATCAATATTAATAAATATTTACTTTGACGTTTCATGATATCACTCTCTATCTTACTTATTATGATATCAAAAATATTTATAAATTGCAACCATAAGATATAATAATTATTCTATTTTAGTTTTCACTAAGTAATTCAGATAATCCTACAATTTTTAATCCTTTTCCTTTAATATAGTTAATTGCTATATTTAGTTCTGTAACATTATTATTATTTGAATTTATTAGAATAATGCTACCATTTTTTAATTCTTTTTTGATTTGATTATATAGATTATTTTCTATAATAATACTAGGAATAATAGTATATAGACTATTGTTACTACATAGTTTTAAAGTGTTTGAATCTTTATAATTTACAAGGCAATATATGGCTTCATTATTTCTAATTCTACTTATTAAATTATTGGCAAATAAAATATTGTCTGGTGTATATTCTCCGTTATTGCCATAATTATATATTTCACTATTTATTAATTCTTTTACTTGAGGGGAATTATTTATTAAATAATTATAATCTACAAAATAATTTATAGTTATATTCTTATTTATGATAGTATTTTCTATTTTATTTATATATTTATTATTATTAAGAATTAATATAATACTTACCATATTTTTGTATTTATTGCCATTTATTATATATTTATCAATATTATCTTTTATACTATTTTTTGGTTTTAATATATTATATTCAATTAAATCTTTGTCAAATATTCCTTTTTCACGCATTTTTTTATAGCTTTTATCTATATTAATACTTCTACCATTTATTCCTGGAATAATAGTGCTATTAGTTATTATTCCTTCTATTGGTTTAATTCTATAATTATCTTTTTCTTGTTTTATCTTATGCATAAGTGAATCATTTTCTTTTATAACATTAGTTACTTTATCTGTATAAAAAAAACTAAATAAGATTAATATAGTTAATCCTATTAATTTGATAATTTTTTTCACTATATCACCTACAATTAATAATATGATAATATATTATTTATTATGTACTATGATATTGTTATCTTCAAAAAAACTATAATAGTTATTATGTCCTATTATGATATGATCAATTAAATATATGGCATGTAAACTGCTAATATTATATAATCCTTGTGTAAAAATACAGTCTTCTTTACTAGGAGTGGCATCTCCACTGGGATGGTTGTGAATACATATAATAAAACTGGCTGAATATAAATAAGCATTTTTAAATATTTCCCTGGGGTGGACAGTAGATTTATTAATGCTACCTACAAATAATTTCATTTTATCAATATACTTCTTTTTATTATCTAGATATATTACATAGAATTCTTCTTGCTTTTTATCTTTAAATAAATAATTAAAATAATTTATAATAGTTTTAGGATTAGTACATTTTATAATATCATTTATTAATTTATCTTCATTAATTCTTTTGGATAATTCTATAATAGCCATTAATTCTATGGCTTTGACTTTACCTATACCTGGTATTTTTATTAGTTTATTAATAGTCATATTCTTTAAATTAGATATTATTTTTATATGTTTAAGTAAATTAATACTTATTTCTTTAACTGAATACTTTTTAGTTCCTGTTTTTAATATAATCATTAATATTTCTTCGTTACTTAATTTATTAGCTCCATATTTCATCAGTCTTTCTCTTGGCCTTTCTTCTTGGGGAATTTCTTTAAATTTTATAATATCACCTACTTATCCTTCTAATTATATTATTCGACATAAATAAGTCATTTACTTTGGAATTTAAAAAAAATAAAACATTTTGTTTTATTTTTTTCCTATATAATAGTTCTTTTTTCCTCTTTTTATAATTATATATGTATTATCTATAAAGTCATCTTTTGTAATTTTATAGTCTATATCATTTATTTTTTCACCATTTATTTTAATAGCATTACCATTTATAAATTCTCTGGCTTCTCTTTTACTTTTTGCTGCTTCTATTTCTATTAATAATTCAACTAAGTTATCTGTATTTATAGTTTTTATAGTGTTTCCAGAAAAGATTTCTTTAATATCTTCTTTAGATAAATCTTTAAATTTTTCTGTAAATAATACTTCTGATAATTTTACTGCTTTTTCATATTCTTCTTTTCCATGTAAATCTGTTATTATTTCTCTAGCTAGAGCTTTATGGGCTACTCTTTCTTCTGGATGTTCATTATTAGATATTTCAAGTTTGTCTATTTCTTCTTTTGATAAGAAAGTTAATTTTTTTAAATAATCAATGATCATACTATCTTCAAGATTAATGAAATATTGATATAGTTTATAGCTTGATGTTTTATTAATATCTAACCATAAAGCGTTGCCTTCTGTTTTTCCAAATTTTTTACCAGTACTATCAGTAACAAGAGGCATAACCATTCCATAAGCTTTTTTATCTATTTTTTTTCTGATAAGTTCAATACCAGAAGTAATATTTCCCCATTGATCTGATCCAGCAACCTGTAAAGTACAATTTCTAGTTTCGTATAGATGTAAAAAATCTAGGGCTTGCAAAATCATATATGAGAATTCAGCATATGTAATGCCACTTTCTAACCTTGATTTTACCTTATCTTTTGCAAGCATATAATTAATATTAAAATATTTCCCATAATCTCTTAAAAAATCTATAATATTAATGTTTTTAATCCAATCATAATTATTAACTACTTCAAAACCAAATATTTGTTCAGCTTGTTTTTTTAATCCTAAAAAATTTTTCTCTACTTCTTCTTTTGAAATCATTGGCCTTTCTGAATCTGGTTTTGGATCACCAATTAGTCCTGTTGCTCCACCTACTAATAAGATAGGATGGTGTCCTGCTTTTGCTAATCTTTTACTAATTAAAAATGAGGAATAATGTCCAATATGCATAGAGTCTGCTGTTGGATCTGTTCCAATATAAAAAGTAAGAGATTCATTGTTTAACTTATCAATTAGTTCTTCATCACTTATATCTTGTATTAACCCTCTCCATTTTAATTCTTCGAATAATGTCATTTTATAACTTCCTCCTTCTTTTTTTACTTTTTTGAAAACTGATACTAACAAGGTTTTCATTTAAATATGTTGCTTCTGTTATGATATATCCTTCTTCAATTAAGTTAGATAATTTATCTATAGTTGTTATCTTACTTCCTGCTTCTATAAGTTCTCCATCATCTGGTTCACTAACTATGCTTTTTAAATACTCTTCTATTTTTTCTCTTTTACTTTTGATTTTTGAAGTGTTTTGTTTTCCATACTTTTCTTGTAAATTATGCGAAAATCTTAATTTTCCTTCTTTTGGTTGTTCTATATTTATTTCATCTTGTGATAAATCTTTAGCTGGTTTGAAATATTTTTCCATTTATATTCCTCCTAAATATATAAAAGGATGGTACTATGAAGGAGTCAATGAGACGGTACCATCCTTTCTTTTTCTTAATTTAATAACGGTTTTTGGCCGATTAGCTAAAAACATGTAATTCATTATTATTTAATTGTTAGTTTTCACCAGCCACTAACTCTCTTTAAAGTATTAAATAATAATTACTGCTTTGTTTTTAATACTAATAATAAAAAGTAAATTTATTTTATCATTTTTTATCTAATAAATCAACCTTATTTTTTTTATTATATTCTATAAATTCTAAGAAGTATGTAAATGATAATAGTATAATATTTACTCCTGTTATTTTAAAGAATGTATATATAGACCACCATGGTCTTAATATAAGTAATACTCCTACTATTATAGATATAATAGATAAGAATAAATATCTTTTATATTTTATATTGAGAATATTTTTTAAATTATAATATTTTATTAATAAGACTACTCCCATTATAACTGAATATAGAGATAGTATTATTGGTAATACTATTATTAGCATTGTATAATAAATATAAATAAATAGTGCTAACCATATAAGGATAGTTCCTAATATTAGGGAATTATAGTTATTATTTTTATATGATTTATTAAAGAAAAAATTGATTATTTGTATTACTCCTATTATAGAAAAAATACATACTAATACATAATTTATTGATATTAGTAAATCTTCTGTTGCTACTGTTAGGGTTATTCCTAGTACTAGTGATAAAAAACCTGTTAATAATAAGTTTAATTTTGATTCTTTCTCCATATTTACACCTCTTAAATTCTACCGTTTTGATTTCCTATTTGAGCAAAGTTATTGTTTTTATGTCTTTTTATGATAGTTGATATATAGCCTATTAAACCTATTATGGCTATTATTAATGATACTATCATACTTATTTTATACTTTCCTATGTATAGGCTATCAGATCTAAGATTTTCAATCATGAATCTTCCTATTCCATACCATAGTAGATAGAATGATACTTGTTTTCCTTTGGCATATTGTCTTTTTCTTATTATGAATAGAATAATTACTCCTAATAGGCACCATAATGATTCATATAAAAATGTTGGTGTTCTATAGGTTCCATCTATATACATTCCTTTAATAATAAAATCTGGGATATGTAATGATTGTAATGCTTCTTTAGTTGTAATACTTCCGTATGCTTCACTATTGAAGAAATTTCCCCATCTTCCTATTGCTTGACCTAGTAATAATGATAATGAACATACATCTAATACTATTATGGTTGATACTTCTTTTTTTCTACAGTATTTAAATATATAAATTATACCTGCTATTATGGCTCCATATATTGCTAAGCCACCTTTCCATACCATAAGTATTTCTATTAAATTATTTTGATATTCTTTAAAATTAAAAATTACATAGTATAATCTAGCGCCAATTATTGACCATATTACTAGTCCTATTATCATATCTACTATAAGAGTTGATGGTAAATTTATTTTTTTACTATATTTATCTGCAATACTTATTCCAATTAAAAGAGCAATAATAATTAAGAATGAATACCAATAAATTGTAATTGGTCCTATATTTATTAATACTTTATTCATTTTATCACTTTCCTTTTATTTAAAATTTGTTTTATGATTATTCCTTCCATTAATATATTTAGAAGTGAGATAATTATAGCTATTAAGAAGGAAATAAAGATTCCATGTATTTGAAAATTATTTCCTAGTATAAAGCTAGTTAAATAAAGAATAATAACATTTGTAATTGGATAAAATAAACCATAAGTAATGGCTGTTATTGGTAAGGTAATATATACTAATATTGGTTTTATTGTTTGATTTAAAATATGAATAATAAGAGATGCTAATAAAGCATATATCCCTAAATATTTACGATTTATATATAGGCTTTTCTTAAATAGCATTGAAACAAAAATTAATATAATAGCATAGCCTAATAAATAAAGAAAAAATTCAAATGTTTTGTTAATTATTTTTCTTTTATCTTTATTTTTATGGTTATTATTTTCTTCTTCAATAATAATTCTTTTCTTCATGCTTTACCTCCATTTATAGTTTAATTATATCAAATAATGTTTATTAAGGCAACTATATTGTGATAGTTAAAAGAAGACTAATAATAGTCTTCTAAAATATATTTTTTTTATTATTATCTAGATTATAGTTCTTTTTTAATAATTCTTGCTTTTTATTATTATAGCCATTCATATAATACTTTTCTCCATCTATATATTTTATATAACCTAATTTTTCAAGTTCTTCATCTATTAATTCTTCAATGTTTTGTTCCTTTTTTTCATGGGCTAATTTGTTTTTTATTCTTTTTGTTGTTTTTTTATTAGTAGATATTTCTTCTTTATTATTGGATTCTTCTATTTCTGGGAAAATATTATTATAACTATAGGTAGTATTATCTATTTTTGGGAAAACATCATTATTAAATTTGTTTTCTTGTATATGATTATCTTTATAATAGAAATTATTCTCTTCTT
>JAEEGL015842501.1_pt1 | contig 16042 bp, 12 predicted proteins | sample 9134231 | NCBI WGS metagenome assembly JAEEGL01 (sample SAMN16246548, study PRJNA631951) | gut metagenome | biome: gut microbiome; feature: rumen; material: fiber-attached | host: Bos | place: Iran: Karaj | collected 2018-10 | reverse complement strand
CATGTTCTCTACTCCTATAGGCGTATTACTTCCCTAAGCAAAACTTCTTGAAAATTTCATTGATTATATCGTCACTTGCCGTCTCTCCGGTAATCTCACCCAAAAGCTCGTACGCATTCCGAACATCGATTTCTATAATATCAAGCGGCTCCCTCGCAGCGGTCGCCACTGACGCATCGGACACAGCATCTGTTGCCTCATCCAAAAGCGAAATATGTCTGACATTGGTAATTGTAAGGCTTTCGCCCTGCCTAACCTCTCCTCCGAAAACCTTTTCTTCGATGAAATCACTGAGTTCCTCAATGCCGGAGCCATTCTCCATGCTGGTGCGAATCACCTCTACTCCCGAAAGAGTACCGAGAACGGTCTCCTCTGTGACAACCGTCTCCTTGTCCGATTTATTGATTAAAACCAAACTTTTCTTCGGATCGAGCGCCGAAAAAATTTCTTTATCCTCTTCGGTCAGCTCTTCGCCCCCGTCTATAACCATAAGTGTCAGATCGGCCTCCTTAAGAGCTTTCCTGCTCCTCTCGATTCCGATTCTCTCTATTTTATCCTCAGTCTCGCGAATTCCTGCGGTATCGGTCAGGCGAATCTCGATTCCGCGAATATTTGCGGCCTCCTCTATCGTATCACGCGTAGTTCCCGCAATATCCGTCACAATTGCACGGCTTTCGCCGAGCAGTCTGTTCATAAGACTCGATTTTCCCACGTTCGGGCGTCCAACAATCGCAACCGAAAGGCCCTCGCGCACAATTCTGCCGCTGTCCGCACTTTTCCGTAAATCTGTGAGCTTCCCGCGTATCACTTCAAGCGCAAGCTCCAGCTTTTCATACGTTATCTCCTCGATATCCTCATCCGGATAATCGATATTTACCGCCATATCAACAAGCACATCCAAAATCTCGTGCCTCAGCTCGGAAACCGCGCCGGAAAGGCGTCCGCCAAGCTGCGAAAGCGCACTGTCGTAGGCTTTTTCGGAACGTGCCGAAATCATATCCATCACCGCTTCTGCCTGGGAAAGGTCCAGCCTCCCGTTTAGGAAGGCCCTCTTCGTAAACTCTCCTCGCTCCGCCATCCTCGCGCCGCACTTAAGCACGCGCTGAAGAGTCTTCTTAAGCGCTACGATGCTGCCGTGGCAGTCTATCTCCACCACATCCTCCGTCGTGTAAGTGTGAGGCGCCGGCATGTACACAGCCAGTGCTTCGTCTATCACGCCGCCGTCTTCCGCAAGCACATGTCCGTAGGTCAATTTCCTCGCCTCGAAGTCTACTCCTGTGGGCGTAGCGAAAACGCGGTCCAAAATTTCTTTTGCTTCGCTTCCACTAATCCTTATTATGCCTATGCCACCTTCGCCCATCGCGGTCGCTACCGCAGCGATTGTATCTTCTTTCATTTTCTTACCTATAAAACAAGGCTGCCAAAAAAGGCAGCCTCCGTAAACTACTATTTAACCAGCTCGATAATGATGCGTCTGTAAGGTTCTTCGCCCTCGCTTCTTGTGATAACCTGCGAGCTGCTCTGAAGAGTTGCATGGATAACCTTTCTCTCATAAGGATTCATAGGCTCCAGGCGAACGCTCTTCCTGGTTCTTACAACTTTGTCAGCGAGCCTGTTAGCAAGCTGCTCTAAAGTCTTTTCTCTCTTTGCTCTGTAGTTTTCTGCATCAACCACAACGCGCATATAATTTTCCTTGCTCTTGTTCACAACAAGGCTCGTGAGATACTGGATTGCGTCGAGAGTTGCGCCTCTCTTGCCGATCAGCGTACCGCTGTCTCTTCCGTCGATATCAAGATATATGCATTCGTCGTTCATGCAAGCCGTAATCGTGAGATCCAGGCCCATGCTGTCGATTACTTCCTTTAAGAAAGTGATTGCTGCGTGATCCGTTACCGGCACGCAGTCTGCCGGCTTTGCCTGAGGTTCGATCTTTTCGAACTTCTTTTCTTTTCTCTGGCTGACCTTCTTTTCAGGTCTGCGCTCCGGTCTGCGCTCCGGCTTTGCTTCGGCTTTGAGCTCGGTTTTTGTTTCCGTCTTTGCCTCTGCCTTTACCGGCTTTTCAAAATGTTCGAAGCGCTTTTCGGCCTTCTGCGGCTTTTCCTGCTTTTCCTGCTTTTCAGTCTTTTTAGCGGCTTTCTTTTCCACTCTGACCTTTGCAAGCTTTGCACCGAAGCCAAGGAAGCCCTTTGTAGGCTCTTCGAGCACCGTTACTTCTACTTCATCTATAGTGAGCTTTAAGTCCTGAAGCGCAAGCTGAACCGCTTCTTCGACACTCTGCCCCCACTTCTCAGAAAAATCCATATTCTAATTTTCCTCCAATTGTTAAGCTTTCTTTTCCTTCTTTACCTCTGCCTCTGCTCTCATCATTCTGCGAAGCTTGTTGAGATGCATATTGAAGCCGATCTGTGTTGCAGTACTAATAAACCAGTAAAGCGTAAGACCTGCAGGGAAGCTGCGACCCATCCATACGATGATGACAGGGTACACATACTTCATCATTTTCATCATTGCGGCAGAGCTGTTTGCACCACCCTTTGAATCGAGGGCTGTCTGCTGCTGCTGAGACTGGTGGAAGGAAACGAAGCTCGTAATTCCGGCTGCGATTGGTAAAATCCAAAGATCCGGCTGAGTTAAGTCGTGTATCCACAAGAAAGCTTCGTGTACAGCGAAGATCATGCTGTCACTTGTTGTATAAGCAAGAGGATTACGAAGAAGCATGAACAGTGCCATGATGATAGGCATCTGAATGAGGAGCGGCAAACAACCACCCATAGGGTTGAAGCCCTCTTGCTTGTAAAGCTCCATCATTTTTTCATTCTGCTTTTCCTTGTCGTCAGCATATTTTCTCTGAATCTCCATCATCTTTGGCTGAACTTCGGCCATTTTGGTGGATGATACAATTTGCTTCTTGTAAAGAGGATACAGACAGAACTTAAATATTATGGTGAATATAATTAAAGTCAGTCCATAATTATTGATAACCAGATATAATTGGCTAAGTAACCAACCCAGTGGTTTTGCGATAAGTCCCATATTTTCCTCCGATTATTTCAAAGGATCGTAGCCTCCCGGATTCCACGGGTGGCACTTTGAAATACGTTTAATCCCAAGATAGCAGCCCTTAAAAAATCCATACTTTTGCAGGGCCTGGATAAAATACACCGAACATGTCGGATAAAATCTGCATTTGTTCGGTCCAAGCAAAGGCGATATGAAAATTTGATAAAGTCTGATAAGAAATATCATTATATATTTCATTTTTTCACCTTTATTTTTTAATGCCGGCTCTCTTGAACGCAGAAGCCAGCGATTTTTGAACCTCTGCGCATTTCTTGTTTACAATTGTGCTTCTGGCAATAATGATTAAATCATATCCGTCTGCCAGATTTTCCGAAAGCTGTCTGTAGCTTTCCTTCATTAATCTGCGGGCTCTGTTTCTTGTCACCGCATTTCCTACTTTTTTTGAAGCTAAAAAAGCTGTTCTGTTTGTCTTGAGACCGTTCTTGCGATAGAAAAGTACCACATACCTGTCTCCTACCGATTTGCCTTTATTGTAAATACAATTGAAATCGGATTTTTTGCGTAGAACGTTAGGTTTTAACATATCAACCTTTCCAAACAAAAAGACCACGTCTTTGCGGTCTTTATGCTGATAACTTCTTTCTTCCTCTGGCTCTTCTTCTCTTTAAAACATTTCTACCGTTCTTTGTGCTCATTCTCTTGCGGAAACCGTGTTCCATGCTTCTCTGTCTCTTCTTTGGCTGCAAAGTCATTTTCATAGTCGCGCACCTCCTTTTTATTAAATTTGCGTGTGATTATCTAAATTTCAATAATACACAGATACTTGAGTATTATATACTTAAATCATGTAAAAGTCAATGAAAATTGAGCTATTATATAGGTTTTTTAAGGTTTTTTCGGGCATTTTCATTTTAAAGCACAACATATTGTGGAGGGGTAAAAAGATATACACAATTTTATCCACTTTCTGTGGAAAAGTAGTATTTTTAATTGGTTATTTTTTACTTTTATTTTAGTGTTTTTCCACAATTTTAGTATTGTCTGTGGATAACTTTTCAGATATAATGAAACTGAATAAATATATTTAAGGATATCGAAATGACTAACTTAGAAGCATCTAAAAAATGGGATGAAGCGTTATTTTCCATCAAAAACTTCGTTCAACCTATAGCATATTCTACCTGGTTCGAAAATCTCAAATTAAAGAGAGTCGATGAAAAGCTAGGTATGTTATATTTGGTTGCAGAAAATGATTTGGCAAAAGAACAGCTTTATAAGCGTTATATTTCTATTATTTCAAACGCCGCAGAAAATTCCTTCGGCGTGCCTTTTAGTATTACAATTTCCGTTGATCAAAAGGAGGAGCTCATTCCAAACGGTGATCCTTCTATGCATTCCCCTACCCTTACCGACGAAAATTGGCTAAATCCAAAATTTACATTTGAGAATTTTATAGTGGGAGAAAATAATAAATTTGCTCATGCAGCCGCTGTAGCCGTTGCTGAGTCCCCTTCAGAGAGCTATAACCCTCTTTTCCTTTATGGTGGTTCAGGCCTCGGAAAAACGCATTTAATGCATGCTATAGGCTGCCAGATATTAAAGGATACTAATTTTAAGAAGAAAGTTCTCTATGTTTCCTCAGAAATGTTTGTAAATGAATTTATTGCCGCCATAGGCAGTAATACCGTCAGAGGAAAAAACAGAACAAGTGAATTTAGAAAAAAATACAGAAATGTCGATGTTTTAATGATAGACGATATTCAATTTTTAGAAGGTAAAGAACAATGTCTTGTAGAGTTCTTTAATAATTTTAACGATCTCTATAGAAAGAAAAAACAGATTGTTATTTCCTCCGACAGACCTTATACAAATTTAAAGACTTTTGATGAAAGACTTACATCCAGACTTTCAAGCGGTCTTGTTGCTGATATTACTCCGCCGGATTTGGAAACAAGAATTGCTATTCTTTTAAATAACGCAAATAATGAAAATATCACTGTTGATGAAAACGTAAATGAAGTTATTCAACTGATAGCTGAAAAATTTACAAATAATATCAGAGAGCTTGAAAGTGCATTTTCAAAGGTTTATACATTTTCAAATCTAATGAATGAACCTATAAATATGAAATTTGCAAAGCAGGTATTAAAAGAAATTTTCACAGAAAAAGACAATGAAATAAATCCTTTAAATATAAAGAAAAAAGTTTGTAAGCACTTTAATATAAAGATGACGGATCTGGAATCAAAAAACAGAGCACAAAAGTTTTCATATCCGAGACATATTGCAATGTATCTTTGTAAAGAGCTTACACAGCTTTCTCTTCCTAAAATAGGAGAGTATTTCGGAGGCAGGGATCACAGTACCGTAATTCATGCCTGCGACAAAATAAGTACTGAAATAAAAAACAGTGAAGATACTAAGAAACTTATAGAATCTTTAATAGATGAAATAAGGGAATAAAATTTTATTAACACTCAATTAACATATTTTCAACATACTTATTAAATAAAAAGCTGTTAGAAAATGAATATCTTTAAGGGTTATCCACGTTATTAACAGTGTATATTATAAATATTAAAAGAATTTATTTAAATTAAAAGATAAACGGAGGCATTCTATGAAATTTACTTGTAATCAAGTAACACTGACTAAAGCATTAAACACAGTTTCAAAAGCAGTAAGTAATAAAACAACGCTTAATATATTAAGAGGCTTTTTATTAAAGGTTACAGAAGAAGGATACTTAATTCTTACAGCATCAGACCTCGATCTTTCGATAGAAAAAAAGATAGAAGTAGAAAATTACGAACCGGGTTCTGTAGTTGTTATGGCAAGGCTTTTCGGTGATTATATAAGGAGGCTTCCTTCAAACTCAAATGTTACTGTAGAGGAAAAAGAACAGGGAAATATTTTTATAAAGGCCGGAGAAAGTGAATTTAAGATTGCCGGACTTTCTGCCGATGATTTTCCTGCAATAGGAGAAATAGAAGGTCCAAAGGACGAGCTTGTTATAAATAAAGAAGTCTTAAAGGAAATGATCAGAAAGACAAGCTTCTCCGCCAGTGTAGATGAATCAAAGGGAATAATAGTAGGTGTTCTCCTTGAGAAAAAATTAGATTCATTTAATATGGTTGCTCTGGACGGCTTCAGAATGGCAATATGCAAGAGTAATATAAAGAGTGAAAAAGAAAATTCTCTCATTATAACAGCAAAAATATTAAACGATCTTAATAAAATACTTTCAGATATAGAAGAAGAAAATGATGTAAATATTCTATTCTCAAAAAAGAGAGCATTAATAGAAATAGAAAACACAAAGGTTGTAATTAGGCTCCTTGAAGGCGAATATATAAAATATGCCGATATAATTCCTAAAACTCATAAATGCAGAGCAGTAATAAATACAGCAGAGCTTACTGATGCAATAGAAAGAGCATCGCTGCTTGCAAAAGAAGGAAAAAATAATTTAATAAGAATGAAGATAGAGGAGAATTCTATAGTAATAACTTCAAGATCTGAGGAAGGTAATGTAAAAGAAGTTGTATTTGCCGAAATAGAGGGAGAAGGTCTTGAAATTGGATTTAATTCAAAATATATCTTAGATGTATTAAAGGTTGCGGAAGAAGAAAAAATAATAATGGATTTCATCGCTTCCGTTAACCCATGCTTAATTAAATCATACGAAGAAGATAAATACGAATATCTCGTTTTACCGGTAAGAATATCAAATATAGGCTAATATAAAAAGAGCGGGAAAATAAAATGTATATTAAAGAGCTTCATCTTGACAATTTCAGAAACTACGATCATTTGGACATTAATTTCGACCCAAAAATAAATTTAATTTTGGGAAATAATGCCCAGGGAAAAACAAATATATTGGAGGCAATATATTTAACTTCCTGCGGAAAAAGCTTCAGAACATCCAAAGACAGTGAAATGATAGGTTTTGGAGCTAATTTCTGCCGTGTCGGAGTAAAGGCCGAAAAATCCAACGGAAAAGAAATAAAAATAGAAATAGCAATTTCCAAGGATAAAAAGGCAGCAAACGTAGATGGTATTCCTATGAAAAAATCCACGGATATTTTAAAAAATATCTATGTGGTTTCATTTACTCCGGAAGACCTTAGAATAGTAAAGGATGAACCTGAAAAACGCCGCAGATTTTTAAACAGAGAAATTTGTCAGCTAAAGGGATCTTACAGTACATATCTTTCCCTTTACCGCAGAGTTTTACATGAAAGAAATACCCTCTTAAAGGGAAATAATATAGACCGGGGACTCCTTGCTTCTTATGACGAAGAGCTTGTAAAGTACGGACTTCCTCTCATAAAGGAAAGAATTTTCTTCTATGAAAAGGTTGCAAAAATTTCAAAGTCAATACACGAGGATATAACGGGAAACAAGGAATCTTTAAAGATTACCTATGAACCGAGCATTCCTCTTGCAGAAGAAGGAAATAAAACAAGAACTCAAAAGGATATATTCTTTGAAGAGCTTGAAAAAAGCCGTGAGGCTGATATCAGGCTACACCATACGACAAAGGGTCCGCACAAGGATGATATTAAGCTTAGCATTGACAATGTAGATATCAGACATTACGGATCGCAGGGACAGCAAAGAACCGCCGCGCTCGCATTAAAGCTCGCGGAGGTAAGAATAATAAGAGACGAAACAGGTGAAAGCCCTATACTTTTACTCGACGATGTAATGTCGGAGCTCGACAGTGAGAGACAATCCTACATGATAGATTCTCTTGGCAGTGTGCAGCTTTTTGTAACAACCACAGAGCTTTATGAAAAGGTAAAGGACTCATTTAAGGGGGGAAAGGTATTTAATATTTCTTCGGGAGCGACCAAAGCAAAGGAAGCGGACGGAAGCTCAAATAAAGAAGAAATCAGCAACAACAAGGAAAGAATAAAAAAGAATCTTGAAAAGATTTTTAAATAGACCCAAGAAAGAAAGTTAAAGATGATGAGAAAAAGAGTGAAAAAAATTACGGCACTTATCCTCTGTCTGTGTTTTTTACTTGCTTCCTTTGGCTGTACGGACAATACAGACAAAAAAGTGCTAAATAACGAAAAAGACGAATCCCTGCAAAAGGTAATGGATGCAGGGAAACTTGTCGTTGGCATAGACGGGGACTTTCTTGCGATGGCTTTCAAAGACGAAAACGGAGAATATGTGGGTTACGATATAGATATTGCCTCGGAGGTTTGCTCCAGACTCGGTATAGAGATGGAAATAAAGGTAATTGACTGGGCGCAGAAAGAGGAATACCTCAATAATGGCCTAATAGATTGCATCTGGAGTGCCATGTCAATTACTCCTGAAAGGGCGAAGGCAATGAATTTGTCAGACCCATATCTTCAAACCGAGCTGATTTTCATCGTTCCCGAGGAATGCGACGCAATTTCAGTACAGGATTTAAAGGGAAAAACCATAGGTGTGCAAAAGGGTACTACCAGCTACGATGTTCTTTATGAATCCGATATTAAAAACGATGTTTCGATAGTACTCGATAAATACAATATACTTCTTACGAAGCTCCAGCAGGGAAAAATAGATGCGGTTCTCATCGATTCAACTTTTGCATATTATTTCATCTACAGGAGCGAAAAGAAATTTTACGTTCTTTCCGAAAGCCTCGGGGGAGATAAATATGCGGTAGGCTTCAGAAAGGGAGATCAAAAGCTTCGCGATAAAATACAGGAAGAGATGGACAAATTAAGGTCCGAGGGTGAGCTTTCGCGAATATCCGAAAAGTGGTTTGGCAGTGATATAACCACTGTGAATTAGACCCTGCCGGAAAGGAAATGTGATGAGTAATAAAGAAATCAGCAGAGAAATGGCAAGAAAAAGAGCCAAAAAATCCACTTTTACATATGTAGTGGTTACGTTTTTGGTAATCTTTCTGTTTGTAGGAGTAATATTTGCTTATTATTCCATGCTTTACAACGAAACCAAAAACGACATCATCAAGAATTGTCAGATCAGTGCGATGAGATCGGCTCAAAATATAGATGAATATCTTTCAATCGGTACAGACAGCCTTAAAATAGTCAGCTACACTCTTGACAATATGATACGTGCGGGGAAGAGCAACAAGGAAATGCTCGACTATATAACAAATCAGTCCCCTGCCGTAGAGAGCCTGCTCGAGGGTGAATGTAACGGTATTTACGGATACGTTAGGGACGAATATCTGGATTCTATCGGCTGGGTTCCTGAGGAAGGTTATGTGCCGACGGAAAGACCGTGGTATATCGGAGCAAAGGCAACCATCGGCAGAGTTGCCGTAATAGATCCATATCTTGATACATACACAAGAACCATTACAATTACGCTTTCCAAAACACTTTGCGATACAAAAAGTGTTGTAGCGATGGACTTTAATCTCGGAAAGCTGCAAAAAACAGTAGAAAAACTGACGCAAGTCGGAGAATCCGATTTGGAAATAGTGCTCGACCGTAAGTATCAGGTAATAGCACATTCAGATCTCGGACAGATAGGAAAGAACTATTTCAGTGAAGAGGATACCTTCGGAAAGGCTGTAGTAGACAGCATGAGAGCGAGCGAGGAAAGCTTCTTCTCGTTCGAATATAAAGGAAGGGAATACATAGGATATTCCGAAACTGTTGCAAACGACTGGATTTGCCTCTCAATTTTTGACGCAACCGCAGAATTTGCACCGCTGAGAAAAATCTGGGTATTCACAAGAGCCGCAATTGTGGGCGTTGTGCTGATACTGCTCATCATAATGATTCGCTCCGGCATGAAGGCAAGACTTGCGGAAAGAATGAATGAAACCGCCGAAGAGGCTGTAGCTGTCAGCGAAGCGAAGACCTCTTTTCTCTCTAACATGTCTCATGAAATCAGAACACCTATCAATGCGATACTGGGCATGAACGAGATGATTCTGAGGGAATGCGAAGACCAAAACATACTGGTTTACTCCAACAATATCAAGACGGCGAGCAATACGCTGCTCGGATTAATAAACGATATCCTTGATTTCTCAAAGATCGAGGCCGGAAAGATTGAAATTATTAACGATGATTACGACCTTTCGTCCGTAATCAACGATCTGGTCAATATGATTCAGTCGAGAGCGGACAGCAAGGGACTGCTCTTGAAACTTGATTTTGACAAAAACATGCCAAAAGCTCTTTACGGTGACGAGGTTAGAATAAAGCAGGTTATCGCAAATATCCTGACAAATGCCGTAAAGTACACCGAAAAAGGCAGCGTAACCTTTAAAATTGCTCACGAAAGAATCGAGGGAGATCCAAATCACATATATTTAAAGGTTGCCGTGACCGATACCGGTATCGGCATAAAGCACGAGGATCTCGAAAAGCTCTTTATCAAATTCCAGCGAATTGAGGAAAAGCGAAATCGTAATATCGAGGGAGCGGGTCTCGGGATGACCATTACGAAAAACCTGCTCGAAATGATGGGCAGCCGCCTCGAGGTGGAAAGCGTCTACGGTGAGGGCTCGACCTTTTCGTTCCGCCTGCGCCAGAAGGTAATGGCATGGGACGAAATCGGCGATTACGAAAAAGCCTACAAAGAAACAATAATCGGACAGAAAAAATACAAAGAAAAGTTCATAGCACCAAATGCAAGTGTACTTGTTGTCGATGATGTTCAGATGAATCTCGAGGTATTCAAGAGCCTCCTGAAAAAAACAAAGGTACAAATCGACACCGCAACCAGCGGCAACGAAGGACTGGCACTTACACGGCAAAAGAAATACGACATAGTATTCTTAGACCACATGATGCCGGAAAAGGACGGTATCGAAACGCTGCACGAGCTGCGGCATGACGAAGAAAACAAAAATCTCTACACGCCTATGATATGCCTTACGGCAAACGCAATCTCCGGCGCAAGAGAGGTTTACCTGCGCGAAGGCTTTGACGACTATCTGACCAAGCCGATAGACGCCGATGCACTCGAGAAGATGATAAGCATCTACCTTCCGAACGACAAGATACAAAAGCTCGAAGAAGCGGAAGGCAATGAGCAGGCCGGGGGCGACGCTGTGGCCGAGCTTCCAAAGTGGCTCTACAGCCTGCCTGATGTGAATGTCGAAAAGGGCGTTTCGCACTGCGGCTCGGAGGAGGCATATCTCGAGACGCTTACGATATACGGAAAGAATGCTCCGGGCTCGGTAAGCGAAATAGAAAGCCTTTGGGCGGCGCAGGACCTTGAAAATACCACTGTAAAGGTTCACGCGATAAAGAGTCTTTCCCGCGCAATCGGTGCGGAGGACATAGGAGCTCTGGCAGAAAAGCTCGAACTTGCGGGCAAAGCGGGTGACCGTGAAACCATCGCGGCGGAGCTTAGTGGACTGCTTGAAAGAATCAGGAAAGTGTGTGATGGCTTAAAACCGCTCTGCGAGGAAGAAGAGCTTCAGGTAGACGAATCGGAGCTTCCGGAGCTTGCAGAGGATGAACTCCGTGAGGCTTACATAAATCTAAAAGATGTTGCGGAGACCATGGATGCAAAAACGGCGTCTTATGTATTCAGCTTCCTTTTGGGCTACAGGCTGCCGAATGGCGAGCGTGAGCGTGTCGAAAAGATGAAAAAGGCCGTTGACGGCTTTGACTGGGACAAGGTAATCGAATTAGTCGAAGAATATAAATAGACAGAAAGGCAAAATTATGGCAGGAAAAGTTGTTGTTATAAACAAGGGTGCCGCTTTAATGGCGGATACGCTGGTTACAATGTTGAAGGACGCGGGAAACGAAGCGATAAAAATTCTTCCGCATATAGAGGAAATTGCGGCTGAGCGTGAGGATGCGGATATTTATATGCTCTTCGCGGGCGATGTTGTTTATTCATCTCCGGATGCACTCGTATACTTAAAGGACATCTGTTTCAGCGAAAACAAGCCTCTTCTGGTAATGGGATACAGAAAGGAACTCGATGACCTCTATCAGATCATACCAAAGAACATGATTATGAAGGAGTTCGTTCGCCCGGCAGACATAAAGAGCATTTCCTTTACGCTGAACATGCTGGCGCGTACCAGCGAGGCGAACAAACAGGAAAAGCACATCGTGCTGGTGGATGACGATGTTATGTTCCTGCAGGCAATGCAGAGCTGGCTTGCCGAAAAATATCAGGTTACAGCGACAAAATCGGGAATGCAGGCAATAACATTCCTCGCAACGCACAAACCGGATCTGATTTTGCTGGACTATGAAATGCCGATAACAAACGGTCCGCAGGTTCTTGAAATGATTCGAAGCGAGCCAAACTCGGCAGATATCCCGGTAATCTTTTTAACAGGCAAGAGCGACAGGGAGAGTGTTGAGACCGTGCTGGCATTAAAGCCGGACGGATACCTCTTAAAGTCGCTTCCGAGAGAGGAAATCCTTGCGGCAATCCAGGGCTTCTTCGAAAAGAATAAGTGGGAAAATATCTACAGAGATTAATTTTAAAAATGCGCGGCGCCCCTTCGGGGCGCTGTTTTTTTGTGGTTTTCAAGGCCCGGACGTGGCAGATTTCCAAAAATGGTATATACCCTAAAAATTTAATAGCGATATGAGGCAAAAAATCGACGATATAACGCATTTTTTCTTGAAAAAAGACAAAATCTGCGTTATAATATTAAGTGTGCGTATATGAAACATTTTTAGCACAAGAAAAGCAAAACAGAAAAACAGAAAGGAAAAGATGCAATGACTGAAAACGAAAAGGCAGCGGCATCGTACGGAGCCGAACAAATACAGGTCCTTGAGGGTCTGGATCCGGTTCGTAAAAGACCGGGTATGTATATCGGCTCGACAGGTCCCAGGGGTCTTCATCATCTCGTTTACGAAATTGTGGACAACTCCGTGGACGAAGCTCTTGCCGGTTTTTGCAAAAATATAAACGTTACCATTCAGCAGGACAATTCCATCATGGTAGAGGACGACGGCCGTGGTATGCCTGTCGACATGCACCCGAAAATGGGAATCCCTGCTGTAGAGGTAATTCATACAGTACTGCACGCGGGCGGTAAGTTCGGCGGTGGCGGATACAAAGTTTCCGGCGGTCTGCACGGTGTAGGTGCTTCCGTAGTAAACGCGCTTTCGACACGAATGGAGGTCGAGGTTCGCAGAAACGGCAAAATCTACGCAATCGCATTCGAGAGAGGCAAGACCGTAGAAAAGATGCACGAGGTGGGCGAAAGCCGCAAGACAGGTTCAAAAACCATCTTCTGGCCGGATGCTGAAATCTTTGAGGAAACCGTTTTTGATTACGACACTCTGCAGCACAGACTCAGAGAAATGGCGTTCCTCAACAAGGGCATCAAAATCACGCTTGAGGACAAGCGCGAGGACCACAAAAAGAAAGAGGAATTTCACTACGAGGGCGGTATCCGCGAATTCGTAAAATTCCAGAACCAGAATAAAGAGGCCATTCATCCGGACATCATCTATTTTGAATATATCAGAGCAGAGCTCGAGGTTGAAATTGCAATGCAGTACACCGACAGATACAGCGAGCTCGTGCTTTCCTATGCAAATAATATCAGCACCACTGAGGGCGGTACCCACATGGTCGGCTTTAAGACCGCACTCACAAAGGTGTTCAACGATTATGCGAGAAAGAACAATTTCTTAAAGGATAAAGACGATCCGCTTTCGGGCGAAGACGTGCGCGAGGGTCTCACCGCAATCGTTTCCGTAAAGCTGCAGGAGCCTGAATTCGAGGGCCAGACAAAGACAAAGCTCGGAAACCCTGAAATGCGTGGATTTGTGGAAACAACCACAACCGAGAACTTGACCGCCTTCCTCGAGGAAAACCCTGCACAGGCAAAAATTATTCTCGACAAATGTCTTCGTGCGGCCAGAGCCAGAGAAGCGGCAAGAAAGGCAAGAGACCTTACACGCCGCAAGAACGCGCTCGACAGCTTTGCTCTTCCGGGTAAGCTCGCCGACTGCTCGGAAAAGGATCCAAGCAAGTGCGAAATCTTCATCGTCGAGGGTGATTCCGCAGGCGGCTCCGCAAAGGACGGACGTGACCGCAAACGTCAGGCAATCCTTCCTCTTCGCGGAAAGATCTTAAACGTTGAAAAAGCAAGACTCGACAAGATTTTAAACTCTGAAGAAATAAAGAATATGATAACAGCCTTCGGCTGCGGTATCGGTGCTGAGTTCAATATCGAAAAGCTCAGATATCACAAGATCATCATCATGACCGATGCCGATGTGGACGGTGCACACATCAGAACACTGCTCCTCACGTTCTTCTTCAGATATATGACCCCGCTCATTGAGGGCGGCTATGTCTATGCGGCTCAGCCACCACTCTTCCAGGTGAAAAAGGGCAAGGACGTTTACTACACCTATTCCGACAAGGAACAGGAAAAGCTCCTTGCATCCATCGCCGATCAGCCGGGCAAGGCTGATATCCAGAGATACAAGGGTCTTGGTGAAATGGATGCAGAGCAGCTCTGGGATACAACCATGGACTACAACAGGAGAACCCTGGTGCAGATTACAATGGATGATGCCACTGCCGCTGACGAAATCTTTACCATCCTGATGGGTGACAAGGTTCCGCCACGCAAAAAATTCATCGAAGAAAACGCAAAGTATGCAACTCTTGACATATAACGGAGGGCTATAAAATGGCAAAAGACAATACACCCGTCGAAGATCAGGTGACGATGGAGGACCAGCGCCTCATCCAGCACGAGATTCACGACGAAATGAAAAATTCATATATCGATTATGCCATGAGTGTAATCGTAGGCCGTGCTCTTCCTGATGTCAGAGACGGCTTAAAGCCTGTACACAGGCGTATTCTCTACGGTATGAGCGAGCTCGGGGTAACCCCGGACAAGCCGCACAAAAAGTCGGCGCGTATCGTCGGCGAAGTAATGGGTAAATATCACCCACACGGTGACTCCTCCATTTACGACGCGATGGTTCGTCTGGCTCAGCCTTTTAACATCAGATACACTCTTGTGGACGGCCACGGTAACTTCGGTTCCATGGACGGCGACGCTCCGGCGGCAATGCGTTACACCGAAGCCCGCATGTCCCCTCTGGCACTTGAGATGCTGCGCGATCTTGAAAAAGACACCGTAGATTTCGTGCCAAACTTCGACGAAGAAGAAAAGGAGCCGACAGTACTGCCTTGCCGTATCCCGAACTTACTCGTAAACGGCAGTAACGGTATCGCGGTAGGTATGGCAACCTCCATCCCACCGCACAACCTTGGCGAAGTCATCGACGCCTGCGTGTGCTTAATAGATGAGCCGGAGTCGAGCATCGAAGACCTCATCAAGATTGTGAAGGCGCCTGACTTCCCTACCGGTGCCACCATCCTCGGCCGTAGCGGTGCGCGCGATGCTTACCTCACAGGTCAAGGCAAGGTTGTGGTTCGTTCCGTATGTGAGATCGAAGAGACCTCACGCGGAAAGACTCAGATTGTCGTAACAGAAATCCCTTACCAGGTAAACAAGGCGGCTCTTGTTGCCAAGATTGCCGAAATGGTAAAGGAAAAGAAGCTCGACGGTATCACAAACATCCAGGATGAGTCAAACCGTGAGGGCGTTCGTATCGTTATCGAGTTACGCAGAGATGTAAATCCGCAGATCATGCTGAACAAGCTCTTCAAGCACACCCAGCTCCAGGAGAACATCTCCATGATTATGTTGGCGCTTGTTGACGGACAGCCAAAAATCTGCGACCTCAAGGTACTGCTTTCCGAATACCTCAAGCACCAGAAAGAGGTTGTAACTCGCAGAACCATATTCGACAAGAACAAGGCAGAGGCGAGAGCCCACATTTTGGAGGGCTTACGCATAGCGCTTGACAATATCGACGAGATTATCAAGATAATCCGTTCATCCTATAACGACGCAAAGGACAAGCTGATCGAAAGATTCGGACTCTCCGAAATTCAGGCTCAGGCGATCCTCGACATGAGACTTGCCCGCCTGCAGGGACTCGAGCGCGAAAAGATCGAAGCCGAGTACAAGGAGTTAATGGAAAAAATCGCTTACTACAAT
>JAEEGL014674459.1_pt1 | contig 16042 bp, 14 predicted proteins | sample 9134231 | NCBI WGS metagenome assembly JAEEGL01 (sample SAMN16246548, study PRJNA631951) | gut metagenome | biome: gut microbiome; feature: rumen; material: fiber-attached | host: Bos | place: Iran: Karaj | collected 2018-10 | reverse complement strand
GCCGAAGCTCGCGCTCAGCGATTTCAGCAACGTGACAAATTGTTTGCGCAGTTTCTTGCTTCTGGTAGCCACGTTTTCGAACACGGCGGCTCCGAGAGCCATTATGAACTCGCGAAACGTCGTAGTGTGAAGAATATCAACAACAATGGTTATATAATTCTCGCTGATTGCTGGTTTGTCGAAAACAAAATCGACAAGGGAGGTTTTCCCCATTCGGCGAGCCGAGGTAAGCACCACGTTGAGCTGATTGCGCAGTGATTTCTCAAGCTGAGCGGCTTCTTCCACCCTGTCGCAGAAATACTCCGGCGGAATCTTGCCCGACACCACAAACGGATTAAGACTATCTACCATAAGCTTCAAATTTTCTGCAAAGATACAAAAAATATTTTACCGAAATTAAATTACCTAAAAAAAATAATTTGTTTTCGGTAAAATTTGGTAAGAGCAGTCTTTCCCCGGATGAAATAAAAGACAAAACATGGGAAGAAGATATATCTGGATGGAATAAAAGTCTTAAACATAATATTGTACAATTAAAAAATGTGTATATTTGCCTCCTATAAGCAGCTATAATTATGAATACAGTTATTTTGAAATGGAATCCAGCAGTGTCTTCATATAAAATGTTACATTATCTTCATGATTTGAACAATATTATTTTTAATGAAATAAATGATTTTAATTGGAGTGTATGGGATTATGAAAAAATTCACGCCGGAGACAGATATTTCTTAATAAAACTTGGTTATGGACAAGTTGGGATAGTATCAAGTGGTATAATAACAAGCGAGCCTTATTTGGACTCTGATTGGAGAGGGACTCGAGATGCCATACATTATGTGGATTTTTTACCTGACGTTATGATTAATCCAGACACATTGCCTATACTAACATGCGATGAATTATCAAAAGTAATAACCGATTTCGATTGGTTTAAAGGTCATTCAGGTGTAGTATTAAATGATTCACAAAGTTTTATACTCGAAAAAAACTGGGCATTATATCTTGCGAGAAACAATGAATCTTTTAACAAGACATTGGAATCCGATAAAAATGACCAACTCTATTTGGACTTAAATTACGATAATGCATGTTTTGATATTCTAGAAGAAGAACTAACCGAAGACAACACTTTGACATTTAATGTCGATAGAAATGATTATATGTTTGCGTGTTATCAAAATGAGTTTTATTTAAGGTTGGAAAATGACAATTACAAACAAATCATTGAACACAGCAATGGTGTTCCGGTCATAACTGCACACGATTTGCCCAAACGATATTATGGCGTTTATTGGTATAACAAAGGTGTTTTCCCATATAAACTACGTGATGGGATAAAGTATTTGAAATTGGTTTATTCTCATCAGCACATAGTTGCTGAAATTGTTGTGTTAGATAAAGAAAATTTTTACGCGACAGAACGTTTTTCTTTAAGAAAAACTAATGAAGAGCACCTGTGCAATAACGGAGCTTGCTGTCATTGGATCAACAACTTGGAACTTAATGTTTTAGCAAAAATATATGATCACAGTATTTTCCCCAACAAGTAATAACATTTAATTAAATATTGCATCAATGAAACTCTGGACCATACAAGGAATTGCGATATATGAAATGTTACAATGCAATGGAATAGCTTATTGTACCAAACCAGAATGGGGTAATGATCCAGTATTCATGCGAGCTTATCGCTGGATGGCAGGACAAATGCGACAAAGGATTGGCGAACCACCAATTGAAGGAATAGAGTATCCATTATGGGCTTGGTATCAATACAATTCTTCTAAAGACAAAAAACCGCCACGTAGTCCCAAAGATATTTCCGAAGGCATTTCTGCTTATATGGAAATAGAGATTCCAGACAAAGAAGTGCTTCTTTCAGACTTTAGTGCATGGCATTCTCCTTTAAACGAGGGTCCACTTAATGATTGGAAAAGAATTTTTAAAGAAACCGACTGTTTAGACAAAGCAGCAGGGCGTTTATTGTCTTTTGATGAATATCCTCTAAAAATTCAAAAAGATATTGAAAAAAGTTGGGAGGGCATTTTTGATTTAGACACTCGCAACAAAGATTTAGGACGCACCCATAAACGGAATCGCAGTATTCAGGCCACATTTTGGGCATTAAAACCAGAGAATGTCGTATCAGTTGAGTTTCTGGAAAGAAAAGGCAATGTGGTGAAACAAGTAAAACTTTAACAAAGAGAATTAAAATTTCATTATATTTGCACCTGATAAAAAATTATGGTCATGAAAGCTTTCTACCCCACAGACATTCGCGAAGAGGAACTTAAAAACAAGGTTGCTAACGATTGGTTTGCAGATTATGACACAACGCAAATAATAGGAAACATCGATTTCTGTGTTGCTGTTCCCGATAAAAACACTCTGTTTCATGAAGAAACAGAAAGTATAGTGTGGGCCGAATCGAAACATGGAACCAACCATGATATTTATCATAGCTTCGTGCAATTATTATTAACCATAGGAAAAGCCAGAACATTTGAAAAATTTTTGCCTCCGCAGTATATTGGAGCTTTCGATTGTGCTCGTTTTGCCTTTATCCCTTACCATGCCATCCAAGACATCTTCTATCAAAACGATTTTAATTGGAATGTAACCCCATCAGACCATAACAGCAAAGAGTTTATACAGCTCAAAGAAATGGTTGAAAAGAGTTTGCATGACAATGCTTATATATACAATTTTGCTGAAGAAGAACGGACGTTACGACAATTCATAAAGCAAAACATTGTACTTGGTAATAGAAAGACAAAACGCCATAAAGTCAGCAAAAATAATTTCACATTTGTATATCAGCGGTGGTGCTCAGAGGTAAAACCAAGCATCGCAGTTAAGTGGGATAATGTGAAAAAAGCCGGATTGTTGGATGCAGATTTCTTCCTCGCCGACTTACTTTCCAAAGATGGCAATTACTTGTTGGACAACCTTTATGTGCTTTTAAAACACGACCACTATCAATTTGACCGTAGCATTGATGACAACGGACTATTTTCATCGAAAGAAGCGACATTCAACGATGAGATGAAAGCCCATATATCGTTCTGGAACAAATACGAGCGTCCGCCGAGACGCGAGTATTGGAATTACATCGTCGAACGCCGTGATTTGTTGGTGCCGCAAGACGTGAGGGAACGCAAGGGCTCGTTTTTCACTCCACAGAAATGGGTTGAGTTAAGCCAAGAATATCTCGAGATGGAACTTGGGGAAAACTGGCAGGATGAATACTACATCTGGGACTGCTGCGCTGGAACTGGCAACCTTCTCGCCGGACTTACCAACAAATACAGGATTTGGGCATCCACATTAGACAAAGCCGACGTGGCTGTAATGCACGAACGCATACGCAACGGCGCTAACTTACTTGAAAGCCATGTGTTTCAATTTGACTTTTTAAACGATGATTTCAACAAACTACCACAAGGTTTACAAGATATCATTAACAATCCTGAGGAACGAAAAAAGTTGGTAATATATATCAATCCGCCTTATGCGGAGGCTGGCAGCACGTTCAGCAAGGATGCGAAAACAGGAGTATCCAACACTACCAAAGCTCACAAAGATTATGCCATAGAATGTGGTAAATATGCAAAGCGTGAACTATTTGTGCAGTTTATCATGCGAATATACAAGGAAATCCCTACAGCGGTCCTTGCAGAATTTTCAACTTTGAAAATTCTGCAAGGACCCTACTTCCGCGATTTCAGGAAAATTTTCCGAGCGAAGCTCGGTCGAAATTTTTTAGTGGCCGCTGATACTTTCGATAACGTCAAAGGACAATTCCCAATTGGTTTTTTTATCTGGCATCTTGACACATCAGAGTTTTTTACAGAAACTTATTCTGATATATACGACAAAACAGGTGTATATGTTGGTCAGAAATATATATCAAGTTATGAAAATGCCACTATGTTAAATGACTGGCTTCGTCCAACATGGAAAAGCGCGGACAATATAATTGGATATTTGGTTTGTAACGGAAACGATTTTCAGCATCAGAATGAAATAGTTATTCTAAGCAAAAAAAGTAATGAAACGTCAACGTTTTTCAAACCAATCACTCAAACAAACGTATTAAAATCCTGTATTTATCTAGCTGTCCGTCACTGCATTGAGGCAACTTGGCTTAACGATCGCGACCAATTCTTATATCCAAACGATGGTTGGGAAAAAGACAAAGAGTTTCAGGCAGATTGTTTGGTATATGCTTTGTTTCATTCGCAAAACCGCATATCATCACAGCATGGCACAAATAATTGGATTCCGTTTACAGAGAAAGAAGTAAATGCGCCAGATTGTTTTTCATCGCATTTTATGTCAAATTTCATTGCAGGAAAAGATGTACAGAAATCATCAAATAAAGAGTGCGTTCAAGGCAATCTGTTTGAAAACCAACAAATAATATCTGATAACAATAGTTGCATCAAAGATTCAATGTCACAGGAAGCAATCGCTGTAATGGATGTAGGGCGCAATATTTGGAGCTATTATATGATGCAGAACGGGATAAACGTCAACGCTTCGTTTTATGACATCAAAGAGTATTTCAAAGGCCGTGACGAAAAAGGCAGGATGAATGCCTCGAGCGATGATGAGTGTTTCAATGCAATGACAGATGAGTTGCGTGTGAAACTCAACAATTTGGCTGCGATAATTGAAGCAAAGGTTTATGAATATGGGTTTTTGAAAGCTTAACGGAATTTATTATATGTCTTTATACTTTAATAACTGTCTGTTTCTTAATATATTTGTTTAAAATTTGACAATGCAAAGATACAAATTTTTAAAATAATAACAAATTTTAGAAGATTTCTCCACTACGCTACGGTTCGGTCGAAATGACAAGGGGATCCTTTCTTTTACCTACCGTCTAAATTCCTCGTATAACGCAACAGGCCCTTCGTGCCATAACTTGGTTTCTTCAGTTTCCAACTTGCGATACAAATCTGAATTATAAATGCGACGAATGGCTTCAACAACACCAGCCCCACTGTCTTCCGACAACATTTCTGCCATCAAACTGACTTTCGACGGAAGTAGCAAATACAAATTATTTTGTGTTATATCAGTCATAATTTTATCGTTTTTGCATCTATAAACTTAATGGCTTTCAACGCTTTTTCGGTATGAAAAAGATATTGATCAACCAGTTTGTAGGCTTTCAATTCAGCAATCAGACTATGCCGGTCAAGCAGACCGCCTTCATATAACGCAAATGCCGCATAAACTTTGTCATTCGCGACAGGACCATATACAACATCGTAATCATGGACGAAGTTTCTGTCGGTACGATTTCTCATCACGAAATCAAGCCATTCTTCTGTCGGCGAATTGAAATACAAGCAACGCATGCCAGCCAATGCGTCTACATCCAAAGAATACTCATTGACATACCCTTGTGTTTTTGCTGCTTCTTTCATCTTGCGTCTGACCCAGTCTTCGGCTTGGGCTTGTGATGTCGTTGCATAAAAACCCGAACCGTAGTCTAAAGTGCGGTTGGGCTGTCTTATTTCTGGCTTGGTAATGAGTTCAAGACTTCCGTGATAAAGTTTCATAATAATTTCTGTTTTCGGATGTTTATAAATTCGTCAATATCTTCCAATATCCATTGGTAACCTTGTGTGTGCAGAGTTTCATAATTCTCAGCAAGATAATCAAGCACTCCGTAGCTGTCAAGCACAGTCATAGCATCCTTTCCAGTAAGATGCTTGGCGTTTTTGTATTGTTCAACACAAAATGCCACAAAGTACGATATGTCTTTCTGATTATCTTCCATTTTACTCTATGAACACTGTTTCTTAATATATTTGTTTATGATTTCGACTACAAAGATACAAATAATTTTGAAAAACAAGAAAAAAGATTAAAAACAGCGAATAAAATCGTGCGATAGTTTTTACTCCCGAAACCTCTCAACCCTCTCCGCCATATTTTCTTTCAGCTGCTCCCGGTAAAGCCAGATTTCTCTGGAGTGATAATTGCCTTCTTTGCCAATTAGTGGAAGGATGTAGTCGGTGGCAGTGAAGCCGTTCACTAAAATAAGGTTGGAGACGGGGTCCATGGTGATGGTTAACGTGTCTTTCTGCTGCTCCTCCAATGGCACTAGAGGCGACGGCTCGGTGATGAGCGTGGCTGGCGTGGCATCGGTGTGCCAGTTCACCGGGTTGATGCAGGCTACTGATAACCAATTCATTACCTCGTATATTTAAACACCTTCCTCTGCGTCAACATCAGCACAAAGGCGAGCAAGGCTCCGAAGACATCGGAAACAGTGCAGGAGCAGAACACGCCGTCGAGACTGTCGAGTCCCAGATTTTGATAAATGACAGGCATGATGTACATCATCGGGATGAGGAAGATGACCTGACGTGAGAGGCTGGTGACGATGGCAATCCACGGCTTGTCGATGCTCTGGAAGAAGTTTGAATTCACTATCGTGAACGCGATGAGCGGCGTCATCACGGTAATGTAAGGCAACGCCATCTGCGAGATGTCGAGCAAAGTGCTGTCGTTGGTGAACGCCATCGAGATGATTCGAGGCATCGAGCATCCTAAAATAGCGGTAACAATGCCTATCAAAACGCAGACTTGCATCGTCAGAATGTAAACTTTTTTCAGCCTGTCGGGATGACCTGCGCCGTAGTTATAGCCGGCGATAGGCTGCATACCCATGCACACGCCGAGGATGACCATAATCATAATCATGATGAAACTGTTGGCGATGCCGTAAGCGCCCACCGCCATGTCGCCGCCGAAACGGATGAGCTGCTTGTTCAAAATCGCCACGACGCCTGCCGCCGCCACATTCATCATGAACGGACTCATTCCTATCATGAAGATATTCTTGAAAATATAGCCTTTCGGCTGGAATCCATGTCTGCGGAAGCGGATGAACGAGTCGCGTTTCACAAAATGCAGCATCGCCAGGAAGGTCGCGAACGCCATCGAGATGGTGGTAGCCCACGCCGCGCCTGCGATTCCCATGTCGAAAGCAAAGATAAACAGGGCATCAAGGGCGATGTTGAGCACTGCACCCGACACCAGCACTATCATCGACTTGTTGGGATAGCCCGACGAACGCATCAACGAGACGAGGTTGAATGCCACAGTGGTCAGGAACATGCCAGGAAGCACGATGACCATGTATTCCCGGGCGTATGCTACGGTCTCGGCTGTCGCGCCAAACATAAACAAAATTTTATCGAGGAAAATATACGAAAACAGCATCACCAAGCCGCTCAACACGACGGTGAAAATGACGCTGTTGCCAAGGATATTCTCGGCCCAGTTGACGTCTTTCTTACCCAAAACTATCGACATTCTCGCCCCTGCTCCAACGCCTATCAAGGCTCCGAAAGCGTGGATGATATTGATGATTGGCAAGGTGATGGCTAAGCCTGCGATAGCGAGCGCCCCCACTCCATGTCCGATGAAGATTCGGTCACAAATGTTGTAAACCGACGATATTATCTGACTCACCACCGACGGCAAGGCGTACATAAGCAACAGAGTGCCAATGCCTTTCGTCTCCAATTCCCTTGTTCTATCTGTCTGCATTTTGCTTTTCAATATTTTTTGCTATCCTAATCCCGTATTCGTATAAAATGTAAAATGGCACAAAAATCAGCAGCTGGCTCATGACATCGGGCGGTGTGATGAGTGCCGAAAGCACCAGTATCACCACGATGGCAAATTTGCGGTTTTTCCGCAGCCAGTCTGACGAAACGAGGCCTATCGAGGCTAATAATCTTATTAAAAGAGGCAGTTGAAACACCAGTCCACCTGCCAGACAAACACCCAGCACTGTGCTCACATACGAGCTCACATCGATGATGTTTTCAATGCTTCCGTTTGCCTCATAATTTGCCAAGAAGTTGATTCCGAGAGGCGAGATCACGAAGTAGCTGAATGCCACGCCGAGGAAAAACCAGAACACTATCTTCCAGACAATCAATCGGGTACGACGTTTTGTCTCTTTCGAAAGTGCCGGCCTGACGAAGCCCCACAGTTGCCCGATGATGTACGGAAACGCTATCACCAGCGCTCCGACCGCCGACGCCTTGATGTGAAGCATGAACTGCCCCGCAAGTTTTGTGTTATAAATCTGTAAAGGATTTGTGTTGATAGAGAATAAGCTGTTGGTAATAAAATCGCTTTCAGAAGGATAAAAAATCAGGTCGATGATATCGCCTTTGAAGAAAGCGAACAGCGCAAAAAACAGCAAAAGAAAAGCTATCCCGATGTGCATCAACACTTTACGAAGCTCATCGAGATGCTCGCCGAAAGTCATTTCAGCGTCTTCTGTCTTGTTTTGCAAAGCCATGTCAGGCTATTTCTCTTCTTTCTTCTCGCCCGTCGGCTCGTTCATCGCGTCTTTAAACTCCTTGACGCCCTTGCCCATTCCGCGCATCAGCTCCGGAATCTTCTTGCCGCCGAAGATCAACAAAATAGCAAGAATTATAAGAAGTAACTCGCCTGTGCCTATGCCACCTAAAAATAATGTCGTCATTTGTATTTAAATTAATCTTGCAAAGATACGATTTTTATTTCAAATATCCAAATTTTTATTCAAAAATCAATTATCCGTTATCTCACGAAGCAGATCCAAAGCGTCTTTCACTCTGTCTATAACCTTGAAAATCAATATGTTTTTGCCATTTTGCTCTTTAAACTGGCATCGTTTCAAATGCTCTGAGGCGTAACGGATAATCTTGTTGAACGTCTCCGTTTTGAAATATTCCGACTCCTGATCCTGAAGGAAATAGCAGGTCATGTCACCTTTTTTCAACGTTATTTTTTCAAAACCTAAATCGCGGCCGAGCCAACGTAATCTAACGGTGTTCAAAAGGTCGTTGGCCTGCGGCGGAATAGGTCCGAAACGGTCGATGAGGTTGTCGGTAAACCGCATCAAACCCTCTTCATTTTCAATATGGTCGAGCTCGTTGTAAAGGCTGATACGCTCCGCCGATGAATCGACATATTCGTTTGGCAAAAGTATCTCCAAATCCGACTCAATGACGCACTCGCGGACGAATTTCTTCTCTTCCTCGGGCTTATCAAAGAGGTCTTTGAACTCGTTTTCTTTGAGCTCCATGATGGCCTCGTCGAGAATTTTATGATATGTCTCGAAGCCGATGTCGTTGATGAATCCGCTCTGTTCTGCGCCAAGCAAATTGCCCGCTCCACGGATGTCGAGGTCGCGCATTGCAATGTTGAAGCCGCTACCCAAGTCGGAGAATTCCTCGATAGCTCTTAGACGTTTCTGAGCCTCCTCGCTTAGCATCGCCATCGGAGGTGTCAGGAGGTAGCAGAACGCTTTTTTGTTGGAGCGCCCCACCCTGCCCCTCAGCTGATGCAGGTCGCTCAGGCCGTACTTGTGAGCGTCGTTGATAATGATGGTGTTAGCGTTCGGGATATCCAAACCCGCCTCGATGATCGTGGTGCACAATAGCACGTCGTATTTGCCGTCGATGAAGTCGAGCATTATCTCCTCGAGTTTCTCGCCTTCCATCTGGCCGTGACCCACCGCCACCTTCGCGCCCGGCACGCAGCTCACAATCATGTTATAAACCTCCATGATGTTTTGGATGCGGTTATGCACGAAAAACACCTGCCCGTCACGCGCCAACTCGTATTGGATGGCGTCCCTGATGACATCTGGAGCGAATGTACGCAATTCTGTTTCAACAGGATACCTGTTCGGCGGTGGCGTGGTGATGATGCTCATGTCGCGCGCACCCATCATCGAAAACTGCAGCGTGCGGGGTATAGGCGTCGCCGTCAACGTCAGCGTGTCGACGTTAGTCTTCATCTGTTTGAGCTTCTCCTTGGCAGAAACGCCGAATTTCTGCTCCTCGTCGATGATCAAAAGGCCTAAGTCCTTGAATTCCACGTCTTTACTGATGATTCGATGCGTTCCTATCAATATGTCGATGCGACCGTTTTTGACATCTTCAAGGGTCTTTTTCTGTTGTTTGGCTGTCTTGAAACGATTCATGTAGTCGATTGTGACAGGGAACCCTTTCAGACGGTTCGAGAACGTGTGGAAATGCTGGAGTGCGAGCACCGTGGTAGGCACCAACACCGCCACCTGTTTCGAGTCGCTGACAGCTTTGAAAGCGGCACGAATTGCCACCTCAGTCTTGCCGAAGCCCACGTCACCGCACACCAAGCGGTCCATCGGTGACTCCTTCTCCATGTCGCGTTTCACATCGATGGTTGCCTTGAGCTGGTCGGGCGTATCCTCGTACATGAACGATGCCTCAAGCTCAGTCTGCAGATAGGTGTCGGGCATAAACTGGAATCCTTGTGAGTTTTTTCGCTCAGCGTAAAGCTTTATCAGCTCTCTCGCGATGTCCTTGACCTTGCTCTTCGTCCTGGCTTTCAGCTTGTTCCATGCATTCGAGCCGAGTTTGCTCAGCGTCGGCTCAAGTCCGTCTTTGCCTGAATATTTCGAGATTCTGTGCAGCGAATGGATGCTCACATAAAGCAAGTCACCGTTCTGATAGATAAGTCGCAGCGCCTCCTGCTGTTTTCCGTTGTGGTCGATGATCTCCAGTCCGTCGAAACGCCCGATACCATGGTCGATATGCGTCACGTAGTCGCCAGGCTTCAAATCGTATAACTCCTTGATTGTCAACGCCTGATTGCCCGCAAAGCCCTCACGAAGATGGAATCTATGATATCTCTCAAAAATCTGATGGTCGGTGAAACAGCTGATTTTCAGGTCGTTATCGACAAAACCAGCCTGCATCGAATACAAAACCGGCGTAAAGTCGTGGTTCGACTCCTCCTTCTGCTGCAAATCGTTCAAAATGCTCTGGATTCGCTCGAGCTGACGTTTACTTTCGGAAAAGAAAAGTATTTTATAGCCTCTGTCTTTCAACGAGTTAAGGCTCGTCAAAAGCATCTCGAAGTTTTTGTTAAAGACAGGCTGCGAAGTGATATCGAAGTTGACAATCTCTTTCCCGAATGAATCGGAGTAAATATCAAACGTAACTGATTTAAAATCATCGAGTTGCGCCAAAAGTTCATCGCTTTGCGCAAATAGCGTCTCGGGCGATTTCACGTTGTCGTTTTCCTCGAAAGCCTCAAAAGCATCGACGGCTTTTTTATACTCTGCATCAATGCGTTCTTTCAGAAAATCGGTCTCCTCAAGCCACATAACCGTCTGATTCTGAAGATATTGGAATATTGACTCACGTTCTTCAGAGAGGTTATGGTCTTGCAGATTCGGCAGCAAAACGATGCGTTGCAGCTTCTCCATCGAGAGCTGGTCAACGGGATTGAATGAGCGGATAGACTCCACCTCATCGAAGTCAAAAACTATACGGTAAGGATAGTCATTGGCGAACGAAAACACATCGACGATGCCGCCACGGATGGCAAACTGACCAGGCTCGACCACAAAATCAACATGCTCAAAGTTGTATTCCAGCAAGGTGTCGGTGACGAAATCCATATCGACCTTCTCACCCACCGCAAGTTTTAAAGTATTCTTGCTCAATATCTTACGAGTGACAATTTTCTCACTCAGCGCCTCAGGATACGACACGATTATCGTCTTTCTTTCGGACGTTGACACGCGTTGCAGCACCTCTGTCCTCGACAGAATGTAGGTGTTATCCGGTTTCTCAGGCTCATAAGGCCGTTTGTACGACGTCGGGTAGAACAGAATCATCTTCTTGGCGTAGTCGGTCTCGCGTTCGCCGAAGATATTTTCGAGGTCGTTGTAGAAATACGCTGCGTTTTCCTTGTCGGGACACACCACGAAATGTTGTCCGCCGACTTTCTCAAACGCCGCCGCCACGACGAAAGCCTTCGCCGAACCCACTATCCCCTTGCAAAACACACTCTTCTTATTATTAAGATAATCAACGAGTTGCAAGATTCGAGCATCGTCTTTATAATATGAAATAGGGTTTTCTTTCATCGGCTGCAAAGATAATAAAAAATACGGCAACAAAAAAAATCGGCGAATAATGTTGTTTTTCCAAAAAATATTGTACTTTTGCATTTTATAAATAATTGAATTATCACTTAAAATAACATTTATGAAAAAACTATTACTTTTGCTTTTGGCATTTATCGGGTGGGCTTACAATGCATTCGCCCAGCTTGAGGTGAAGCCAGGTTCTTTCAAAGAAGTCCCGGGGTTTGTGAATCTCGACCTTGACAAGCAGACTGACGACAACGACCGTCCGTACGCAGTTTTGAAAGTGAAGACGGAAAACATCAACGACAAGCAGCGTCGCGAGCTTAAATTCCAAGGCGACGCCCGCACCTTCTTCGAAATCGAATACCGTGACGGCGAGGTTTGGCTCTACATCAGCTATTATGCCACATTTATCAAGATTTCACATCCTGATTTGAGCTCGACCGAGTTTTATTTCCCATTCGACATGCAGCCTAAAAAAGGCTACGAGTTGACCTTGGTTAATAACTCAAAATCTGATATCGACGAGCAGAAGCTCAACGACCTTCAGGAGCGTCTTGACAAACTTGAAACAACCACAAACGAAGTGGCTGCGCAGACAGAGCAAAACTCGCAGAATCTGGCGCAGACACAGGCTCAGGTGGCTCAAAATCAAAACCAAAACACTGCTTCGTCAAACGTAGTTGAGAGCTACAACTTCTTGACAGTGAACGCCGCTTATAACAACTACGGCAAACTCTCCTACGGTCTCACGCTTGGAAGCATGAAGAAAATGGGTTGGTTTATCAGCCTTATGAGCAATTTCAACTTCAATGGTTTATCAACAGACTACGAATGCAGTAACGAGTTTTTCGTAGATCAATATTATCCTTTCTACACAGGAAAAGAAGTGTATACCTCACTTTCAGCAACCGGTGGTGTGATGTTCAAGCTTGTCGACGAGTTGGCATTGAAAGTTGGTGCCGGATATGGTATCAGAAACACATCCTATGAGATGGTTGACGGCAAATACGTAAAGAATTCCGATGTAAGCTCATCAGGTATTGAAGCTGTTATCGGTGCTCAGTACAGAATTGGTAAGTTTGTTGTGTCACTCGACATGGTGACCACTAATTTCAAGTATTATGAGGCTAAATTAGGACTTGGTATGGGTTATTAAAATTTGAAGATCATGAAAAAGACAACATTTATATTATTGGCTTTCGCAGTTTTATTATTCACGGCATGCAAGAAAATGCCGGAGCTAAAGGTTGAAAACGTTGATTTCAACAACCAAAACGTAGCATATTCACAGACCTCGGCCGAGATTAAGTTTGACTATGCATACATCACCAATCTTCAATATGTCAACGTCACTTTGAGCCAGAGCAACTATTTCGGATATTCGATTGTGGCACAAGCTCATCTGGAAGACAGCACAGTCATCGCCAACTTCGTTGATTTACAGACTGAAAAGATATATTACTATAAATATGAATATAGCAACGGCATCAATACTTTGGAGTCGGAAGTGTACAGCTTCTATCTTGACCCGACACAGGTGACACTGCCTACCGTTGTAACCAAACCGGTATCCGAAATCGCTGAAGAATCGGCTGTTGGCGGCGGTAATGTCATTGACGATGGCGGTTACAGTGTGACAGTGCGAGGTATTTGCTGGAGCACACACCGCAACCCGACGATTTACGACAACTACACCACCGACCTTATCGGACAGTTGGGTGATTTCAACGCAACAATGACCAACCTCTCACCTGGCACAACATATTATGTAAGAGCTTATGCCAAAAATGAAAAAGGTACAGGCTACGGAAGCGAAGTGAGCTTCACCACCGAAGGTAGTGGCGGTGGCGGTGGCGGCGGAGGACACACCTCTAACAGACTGTTCTCTATCAGCCAGACAGAGAAAGTGTATTTCGCATCAGGCAACTTGCAATATCAGGCTTCAACAAACACATGGCGTTTTGCCGAACATCCTTGGGATTATGTAGGAGCAACTGAAGTTGAATATGGTGAAACTGGAGGAACAGTGCCAGGTAGCAGCAACCACCTCATTTCTTCAACTTACGACGGCTGGATTGACTTGTTCGGCTGGGGCACAGGCAACAACCCTACAAACACATCCAACGAAAACTCTGAATACTGGCCATTTGTCGATTGGGGTACAAACAACATCTCCAACGCTTCAGGTAATTGGCGTACGTTGACGAAAGACGAATGGATATATGTCATCAGAGGCAGAAATTATGGTTCGGGATTCCCTAACTACACCTTTGCCGTTCTCAATGATGTTTACGGCGTTTTGCTACTTCCTGACGATTGGAGCACAGACGTCTACCATCTGGTATCAGCCGGTTCAGGTTATGCCGAAGACAACACCATCTCAGTACAGGACTGGAATAACATCTTGGAGCCAGCAGGAGTCGTGTTCTTCCCGACATGGACTGGCAAACGCGTCGGCACTTCTGTCAGATTTGTCAATGATCACAGTGAATACTGGACAAGTTCGACATATTCTGAGACTTCTTGGTCGGCATATACTATATTTATGAACACAGGCAGCGCACCTACTGACTCAAATCCATACCGCTCGGAAGGTCATGCTGTCCGTTTGGTAAAAGAAGCCAACTAGTTTTAATGAAGATAGCGAATCTCGAATTTGAGCATTATCCGCTACTTTTAGCACCAATGGAGGGCGTCACCGACCCGCCGTTCAGGCACGTGTGCAAGCTCTACGGCGCCGACATCGTCTATTCAGAGTTCATCTCGTCGGACGGTCTGATTCGCGATGCGGTCAAGAGTATCAACAAGTTACGATACACAGAGGCTGAGCAGCCGTTCGGAGTGCAGATCTTCGGCAACGCCATCCAACCCATGGTCGAGGCGGCACAATATGCCGAGCGTTATAACCCCGACATCATCGACATCAACTTCGGATGCCCGGTGAAGAAAGTGGCATCGAAAGGCGCAGGCTCAGGCATTATGAACGACATCCCGAAGATGGTCGCCATCACCGAAGCCGTTGTTAAGGCGGTGAAAACGCCCGTCACGGTGAAGACAAGACTTGGCTACGACAGCGAACACAAAGACATCGTGGAGATCGCCGAACGCCTTCAAGACGTTGGCATTCAAGCACTTACCATCCACGGACGACTCCGCACCACCAAATGGGGCGAGCCAGCCGACTGGACGCTCATCGGAGCAGTGAAAAACAACCCTCGCATGACCATCCCGATCATCGGAAACGGCGACGTGGTGGATGGCAAGTCGGCGAAATATTTCAAAGACACTTTCGGCGTCGACGGGCTCATGATAGGTCGCGCCACATACGGAAACCCCTGGATTTTCAAGGAGATTCATGATTATCTTGAAAAAGGCGTAGAAGTCGAGCGGCCTTCCGTCGAGGAACGTGTGAGAGTGGCGAAGATGCACCTCAACGACTCGCTGAATTACAAAGACGAACACTACGCCATCATCGAGATGCGAAAGCATTGGGGCTTGTATTTCAAGGGGTTCCCAAACTTCAAGCAGTTCAAAATGCGTCTCATGGAGGTCTTGACAGTTTATGAAGTCATAGAGATTCTCGACAATATTGAAGCATATTACAAATAACCAACGTCATTTCGACTGAAGCAAAGCGGAATGGAGAAAATCTCACACAATTTGATGAGATTTCTCGACTACACTACGTTTCGCTCGAAATGACGAAAAAAACATTTTTTTCTTGTTTTTTTGAAAAACATAGCATATATTTGCACTTTCAAATGAAAGGTCAACAAAAATATACGCGTATGAAACTTAGATTTTTACTCTTAGCGACTATAATCGCATTCCTGCAGATCAATCTTTTTGCCGAGCATGTAAGTCCTGATAAGGCAAGTCAGGTGGGAATGAATTTCATGAAACAGAGGCACACCTATCTGGATGCACGAGGTGTCAACCTGAAGATGTACAAGTCAATAGAATTGACTCAAATCACCAACAGAAACGTTGAAAACCAACACTTTTACGTTTTTAATCTTAACGACAACCAAGGCTGGGTGCTTGTGGCTGACGACGACCGCTGCATCCCGATTTTGGCTT
>JAEEGL012194826.1_pt1 | contig 16042 bp, 11 predicted proteins | sample 9134231 | NCBI WGS metagenome assembly JAEEGL01 (sample SAMN16246548, study PRJNA631951) | gut metagenome | biome: gut microbiome; feature: rumen; material: fiber-attached | host: Bos | place: Iran: Karaj | collected 2018-10 | reverse complement strand
CTTGTCATCCGATCCGAACGGCTCGTGAGGTGAATAACTCACCACCCAAAGATCCCCCTGCCACGGCACAACCGCCCCGGTACCACACTCTCCCTGGGAGTTATAGTAAGCCAGATGGGGGTAGATGCCGCTGAAGCATTTATGGCCGGTTTCATCGACTGCAGTCGGTGCTTTGTTTGAGCAGGCGACGGCGGCCAGAAAGACCGCCGTTACCATCAATATTCTTAATAAACTCCGCATACTGCTAGGGAACTATATACATATTGTTCACAAAATTAATGTAACTAATTGAAAATAATACAAAAAAGTCTGGACTTATTTGAAAGATAATCCCAAGTTATAAGGTATAAATGGAGATTCCGCTGCAAAGTGCCCCCTTTGTTCCCATTTTATACTGACCCCTCGTTCCGATTGAAAGTGACCCCCACGTCTTGATGATGGAATATATTATAGAATGCAGTCGGGAGCGGTTTCTCATCTCAACAGCCTGCATTTTTCTTTTAGATGAAAAAGGAAAGGTTAGGGGGTTAATTAGGATGAGAATGACAATCTTTCTACAGAGTAGATTTCTATGGCAAAGGTTCTGTAAGAAGGGTATATCAACTCATGGTTGACAATGACTATGAAGATGTATTTCAATCTTTCCTATCGTTTGTAAGCAATATCGGCTATTCAGAAAAGGATGATGAGTATGAGGTTGACAAAAATGGACCAACAATGAGCAAAAGACATTAAACAGATAAGCCGCAGGATATTTCACCTACGGCTTTCTTTATAACTTATCTTGGACAACAGGTATATAGTTCCCTACTGCTAATATCCAGGATTCTGGGTCAGGTTCTCGTTGATCAGGAGGTCGCCGGCAGGAACAGGCCAGAGATAATCCCTGTTCTTGTTGAACTGCCGGGTGGTAGCCTGGACCACATAACCCTTTTCCGCCATGTAGCGGACATCGGCTATGCCGTTCTCGTCGATTTCGGGTACGCCACCGATCGGATAATTGCCGTCAAGCCAGTTCTGCGCGAGTTTCTGGTACTCGGGAGGCGTGCTCGAAAGGTCTCCGTCCCATCTCTCGTTGCCGGACCATGTCCTCTCCAGATAGAATATAGGGCGGTTGAACACGACCTCGGCAATCCTCCAGCGGATCAGGTCTTCGTACCTGTGGCCTTCGGCGGCCATCTCGATGAAGCGCTCCGTGCGGATGATCGTGCGGAGCTTGGCCTGGTCGCCGGCAACAACCTTGGGATACTCAAGACCAGTACCATTGTAGGCGCGCTCACGAAGCTTGTTGATCGTGGCGTCCAGCACAGCCTGGTTGCATTTACCCTGCTCGTTCATAGCCTCGGCGTACATCAGGAGAACATCGCCGTAACGCATGTCCTGGTAGGCGTTGATGCCCTTCCAGCTGTTGACGGCGGTCCAAGTGCTGGGATTCGAGTACTTCTTGAATACGAATCCATTATAGGCTGAATGAAGGGCGCAGGCCTTAGAGTCGGTATTGTTGACAAGGGCTCCGTCCGAAATCCTGTGAACCTTGTTCGCAAGAGGAGAAGGACTATGCTCAAACCCGAAGAAAGCGTAATCCTCAGGCTTGTAGGTGCCGTTCTTGACACACTCGGACTCAGGCTGGGCAAACGGTACTATAGTCATCGCCATACGTGGATCACGGTTATCGAAGATGGCCTTGGGATTGTACAGGGGGGACTCGTCGATAGGCAGACCGTCGGTGCAAGGATAGGCACAGACAAGCTCCAGGCCAGGATTAACGGATCCAAAGCCTCCGGCCAAACGGGTCAGAACATTTTGGACGTAATCGTCGAGCCAGTAATATACCTTCAGGGAATAGTCGCCCTTGAAAACGAATATCCATTCAGGGGATGTCGAGGCGATGAACAGTTCCTGGTAGTTGTTGTGGAGGGAATATACCCCGAGATCCATTCAAGCCTTGGCAGCTGTCGCGGCTGTAGGGTAATCCCCGTTGTATATGGCCATACGTGCCTTGTAGGCCAATGCCATGCCCTTGGTAGCCCTTTGAACTCCGGCGTAACCGGTGGGAAGAAAACCGGCGGCCTTGTCGAGACACTCATAGGCGAAAGCGAGGACCTCGCTCTTCGGAGAACGGGAAGCGGAATACGCTTCCTCGAGGGTCATTCCGGTTTTGTCCAGGATCACGTCACCCCAGCGGAAAGCAAGCATTCCATAGGCGTACCCGATATAGAAATAGGCCTCACCCTTGTATTGGTTGAGCGTGTTGGCGTTGATTCCGAGACCAGCCCCCTTGGCCTCCAGATTGTTGATAATACGAAGGGAGCGGGCAATACCTTTATAGTAGTTCCGCCAATAAGTGGCGATTGAGTTGCTCTCCGCAGTCAGTGTTCCGTTGCAAGTAAACTCGGTGCTGCTTCGATTGGTGACATCGTCTGCCCATTTAATTCCATCGATGGGGAAGAATGCGGTCCGGTACAAGTCGTTAAGACTCATTTCTATTTCGGAAGCGGAAGAATACCAGTTTTCGCTGGAGCCTTCGGAAAGCGGATTGAGGTTGAGATCGACGCATGAAGGGATCATAAGCGCCGAAATCATTGATAGAGCTATAGTTAATATCTTTTTCATGATTGCGCCTCCTTTAGAATTTGACATTTACACCAAAAATGAATGAGGTGGAGATGAAATCGCTTGTGTTATCGACTTCAGGATCCCACCCCTTCGGGAAGTTACTGATAGCGGGAAGATCCGTCACATTGGCATAGACCCTCAGGCTCTTGACGAAAGTCTTGTCCATGATCTTCTTGGGAAGAGAGTATCCGAGTGTGACGTTCTTCACGCGGAAATAGGCTCCGTTGAACAGCCAGTAATCAGAGCCGGCGCTTTGGCTTCCGGTATTGGTTAATGTCAGCCTCGGGTATTTCGCTGTCTTATTGGCCTCGTCATCTCCTATCCTCCAGTAGTTTCCGACAAGAATCTGGGGAGCTGAGCCCCACTGGTTCTTGTAAGGCTGTATCCAGTAGTATTGGAACAACTTGTTCTGATGGCCGATTCCCTGGAAGGACATGTTGAAATCCCAGTTCTTCCAGCCAAGGAACACATTGCCTCCGTAAAGATACTCAGGGAGGGAGTTGCCCATACGGACCTTGTCGTCTGCGTTGATCTTGCCGTCACCGTTCACATCGACATACTTGATGTCACCGGGCTTGTCGTTGCCGGAATATGTCGGTATGCGCTTCCCGCCCGGAGCGAGTTCTTCCTGGCTCTGGATCAGGCCGTCGGTCTTGTAGATGAACCACTCGTTGTAATAAGATCCCTCCTCGATGATATTGTTGCCGTTGATGGTTCTCTTGTCTCCGACATAGCCCATCTTTGAGCGGTAATCAGAGAGGTTCGCCGAGATACTGTAGGTGAAGTCTCCCTTGCGGTCGTTCCAGCCAAGCTCGAGGTCCCAACCATTGGTGTACATGTCACCGGCGTTCTGGGAAGGGGCGGAGTAGCCCGCATAGTTCGGGAAGCCGAGAGTCAGAAGCATGTTCTCGGTCTTCTTGTGATAGTAGTCACCGGTGAAGCGGAGACGACCGTCAAAGAAGTTGGCGTCCACACCGACTCCCGTGGAAGTCGTTGTCTCCCAAGTAATTTCACGGAAAGCGTAATAGACCTGGGCTGCGTACTGCATGGCGGTCACGCTGCCGTCCTTGTTCATCATGTAACTGTTGCCGAAGCTGATGGCGGCCTGGTAAGGGAACTCGGAGCCGATACGCTCGTTACCCAGCTGACCCCATGAGCCGCGGAGCTTGAGATAGGAGACCACGTTGTTCTTAAACCAAGGCTCATCGGAGATGACCCAACCGGCGGAGACTGAAGGGAAGTAACCCCAGCGGTTCTCCTTGGCGAATCTTGAGGAAGCGTCGGCGCGGAAGTTGACCTGGAGCATGTAACGATTCTTGAACGAATACATCATACGGCCGAAGCCGGACTGATAGGCATTATGACCGGCCGAGCCGCTGTTGAACTGATAGTCCTCCGGACCAATGTTGAGGTAGGGATAGTTGTCGAGGGAATACTTTGTCCTGCTGGCTCCCAGATTCTCCCACTCATACTTATAGCCCTCATAACCAACCATGATGTTGATGGAGTGTGAACCTAACTTCTTGGTGTAGTTGGCGTAAGCCTGATATGTGAAGGATTGGTTGTCATTCCTTGTCTCGGTAAGATCCGTCGAGCGGCTGTGCTCGGTGAGCACACGGGTGCCATCCTCTTTCTCGACATAAACCGCCTTCGAGAATTTCTTATTCTTATAGAAGAAAAAACGGGGAGAGAAGATAGTCGTGATTTTAAGATCCTTGAATGGAGTTATGTCAAACTGGATCTTTCCTCCCATCCTATAGCGATCTCCTGTGCTGACACCACCTTCGTTCAGACTCGCCAGGGCATTCGCACCATCCTTGACATCCGCGTACCTTCCGTCTGACCAATATGGACCATAGATAGGTGGCATGATGAATGCCCAGCTCATGTAGCCATTATTCGCGGGAGCGATGGACTCGCTCAACATGAAGTCCAGGTCAACATTGGCTTTCAGCCACTTAGTTATCTGCCAGTCGTTGTTTAAGCGACCGGAATAACGCTCATAGCTCCTGAACTTGTAATAGCCTTCTCCTTTATTATAGTTGAATGTGAACTTTGTCCTCAGGTTCTCGCGGCCTCCGGTGATGCTCAAATTGTGTCTCTGGTGGGAGGTCGTGTTCTTGAGAATGACCTTCGTCCAATCCGTGTCCGGGTAATGATAAGGATCCTTGGCATTGTTGGCCGCATAAGAGTTGATGTATTCTTCGGTGTACTCCGAGAAGGGGCTTGAGGCGCCGTCATTGTACTTCAGGTCGTCCACGATCCTCATCCAGTCCACCGCATTCGTCAGTTCCGGACGGGCTGTGGGTTTATCAACGGCGTAAAAATAGTTGTAGTCCACGGAGAACTTGTTTTCCTGTGCGCGCTTGGTGGTGATCAGGATAACACCTGCGGCCGCTCTGGATCCGTAGATAGAGGCCGAGGCCGCGTCTTTGAGGACTGCTATGTCCTGGACATCCTCCGCAACGACATCGTCAAGAGAGCCGGGGACTCCGTCGACTATGATAAGTGGACTGTTCTCCGACATGGTCGTGACACCGTGGATGCGGATTGTTCCTGAAGCTCCGGGCTCACCGGAAGAACGGGTAACCTGCAATCCTGCTATCATACCCTGAAGGGCTGTAGAGAGTTGATCCTGAGACCTCTCGGACACCGTCTCTCCCCTTACAGAAGATATCGAACCGGTCAGGTCTCCCTTCCTGGCGGTACCGTAACCGATGGCGACGGCATTGTCTAAAAGGTTGATGTCGGTTTCGAGGACGATGTTGATCACCGACGCCGATCCGACCTTCACCTCCTTGGTCTTGAAACCGATCGAGGAAATACGCAGGGTGTTTCCCGCAGCGGCTGAGAGGGAATAATTTCCATTCTCATCGGCGATGGTACCCTTCGTGGCATCCTCGACCAGAACTATGCTGGCGCCTATGACAGGCTCGCCGGCATCATCCTTGACGGTACCGCTAACAGTCTTCTGGGCAAACATGGTGGTGCCAAAAAAGAGCAGCGTCCCGGCAAGCAGCGCTTTGATCACTGTAGCTGAATGTGTTCGCATAAAAATGTTGAGTTAAAGGATAATTGTTTGTGCCATATGTTGGTTTTTACTCGGACAAAGGTAGTCATAATTATTTAATTGTGCAATCTAAATCGATGAAGGAGTATTTTTTGCGGAGGAGTCGCCGAAGTGAAGATCCGGCTCAATCAGGCATTTCTCCCCCTTCTCCCCTGCCATCATGGACCGAAGCATTTTGTAGGCCTGAGCCCCGACCACGTCTGAACGCTGGGAGACATATGAAACGGTGGGAACGTGAGTCGTTAATGGAAAAGCCGGAAGAGGATATACTATTGAAGTCTTGCGGGCAAAAATGTTATACGACAACAGCGAGGTCAGAAAGCCAACCTCCTTCAAAAAGCCAGACTGGGCTATGAACTATACGACATATTTAACGTTGGAAAAGAAAGAAGAAATCAAGACTGGATACATGGTAGATATAAAAGGTTTAACGAAACTACTTGAATCGGATTAATTCTAAAATGAGCGGGGCGTATCAAGACGTCCCGCTCTCCATAATACACAATAGAGGTGTAATCAAAATATGTTATTATGGTTTACTCCAATAGCTTTGGATTGTTGCCAATCAATGCTCGAAATCTGTTATCTGTATCAGCTTGGTTAAGTTGTTCAAGTTGTTCCTTGGCAATCTCCGATAAAATCTCATATCGCTTTCTGCGCGATAAGCCACGCTTGATCAAGGTGGCATTCATGCTTTCAAGATTACCCATCACAATCAATTCGCTGATAGTTGCGACATCTCTCGCATTCAATCCTTTTGCCGCAAGTTCCGGATTTGCCTCTCTCCAACTCTTAGCGGGGTAATGTAATACGGCAAGATTGATTAGGTCAGCCTCAGAAGTATAAGCAAACCGTATCTCTTTTTCCGAAACAAGATGTGGAACAATATAGTCGCGGACCGCGTCTGTATGAATCGTATAATTCACTTTACTAAGCACTCGCTTTACGTTCCAGTCGGCCAGAAGGGGATTAGATTCGGCTGCTTTTAATCGTTGGTATTCCCTTACGATAAACAGCCGAAAAGCCGGACTTAACCACGTGCCGAATTCAAGAGCTATATCTTTGTGTGCATATGTTCCCCCATATCTTCCTGGTTTGGAAACAAGACCTATGGCGTTGGTCTTTTCTATCCACTGTTTCGCCGTGATTGTAAAACGATTTGAACCAGCAGCACTTCTAATCCCATCGAATTCGGTGGGATTAAAATTAGGGTTATTGATACTCTCCCATAGCCCAAGGAATTCTATTGTATCCTTATTTCTTAGCCACGACATGATTATTGCATCGGTTCTAACGGTTTCTCCGTTATGCCTGTACTGTGACATATCCGTTAGGCTGAAATAGTCGTTTTCGTCAGGCTTTTCAAAGATTGTTATCTCAACATCTTCGACTTTGATTTTCTTCGTAGGTGACATAATAACATGTTTTGATTACTCTGCAAAGATAGCCCTCTTTCTCAACTAACCAAAGCTAAACCACACCGAAAGTTAAATACCCGTAATATCTTTATGCGGCTCCGCAAGGGGTCCCGTCGAGAAGCGAGGTTATGAAACCGGCCGTAAAGGCGTCACCCGCTCCGACGGTATCCGCGACCTTCACCGGCACCCGGTTCTGACGGCAGGGGAAAAGACTTTGAATCACGGGAAGTTCATCCTCGTTGAGTTTCAGGACCGTAGCCCTCTCAAGGGATGCGGCTGTCCAGGCAGCCGAATAGTAGTTCTGGCGCAGATTGATGTCGAATACCTTCATGCAGGACTGTGAGGTGGCGTCAATCATGGCGGAAATTGCCCGCTGCGACCTGTTGGAACGACTTGCAAGAGATTCTCTGCATACTGCATCGGCGCATGAGACCGCCCGCAGGACGTCTACGGACGCTTCCAGGGCGTCCCAGGCTACGCCTTCAAGGATCTCATATCCGGGAATTCCGGCATCGTCGAGAGAAACGAGGACGCGGCTTGTGGGAAGGTCGTTACGCGATATGTAACGGGTGTTCAGCCAGAAACGGCGGCACTTCTCCAAGGCTTCGTCTCCGAAAACGTCCCTGCCGACAGCGCTGACAGGGTAGCTTTCCGCGCCTGATGAGGCGGCGTAGTAGGTGAAGTTCACAGGAGCCCCGTCATAGCTTCCACATATTGTTGGTCGGCATGTAATCTATGCCCAGGTCAAGGGATTTCGCCGCCGCCTCCGGGGTGTCAACCGCCCTGAAGCATACCCTAAGGCCGAGGCGGTGGCAGTAATCCACCAGTTCCCTGAGGGAGTGAATGACGTTATCTCCGCATTCGATATTGATTTCTTCATCAAGATTCCTAAAATCGAATGCAAGGGCCGCGTTCCCGAGCCTGAGCAGCGGTTCGATGTCCTTCGCCCGGGCGAATATCAGATGTATCCGTTCTGTCCCTCCGGATTCTCGATAAGCTTTCAGCAGCTCTATTTTCCCGGAGGAAACAATGCACCGGCCCGTCAGGCCGTATTTTTCGATGGCTAAATTCATAGCGGCTATGATTCCGTCATCCTCCTTGAGTTCGATGAACGGCACCATCCCGTCGCGGCGGCAGATGCGGAAATAGTCCTCCATCGAAGGGATGCGCTTTTGCCTGGGGGAAAGGCTGTCATAGTTATACCGGCGTGTGACCGATGCCGATGAATTCACCCCTTCAACCTCCATGATGCTGACTTCCCGAAAAGTATGTTCCCTTACCTTCCCGCTTCCGGCAGTGGTACGGTCAAGCGTAGCGTCGTGCATGCATATGACCACGGAATCCGACGTCATCTGAAAATCCGTCTCCATGGCCCACATTCGCTCTCGGCCCGCCGCTTCGAAGGATGCGAATGAATTTTCCGGGCCGAACGGCTGCAGACCGCGGTGGCCGGAGAACAGGGGATTCAGGGGCGTATTGCTCTCATCGACGCTTCGCTGCAGAGAAGGGGAAGCAAGTTCGCGGCAGGCCCAATCGATTTTTTCAAGACAGCTTTCACGGAATTCCGGCCAGGGCATCCAGGGCGAAACGTCCGACTCGTTATACTGAATCTTGACCAGGCATGACCCGTTCCCGTCCTTTGCGAAGACCCAGCGCAGATTAGCCGCCATAGGACACTGCGAGCTGTCGAATGAGCTTGCGTCGAAAGGACCGGCGCCAAGCAGGGCGGCAAGCGGAAGAAGCGTGCCGTCATGACCGAAACGGAGTCTCACCTGCCGCCCGAGGCTGCGCAGGGCTTCATCTGCCTCATCGATGAAAAGTTTCAGCAGCGGCCACGCCCGCGCCACATTCTCCGGCCAGCTCCACCCGCACTGAAAACTGAATTTCTCATCGTCAAGGGCACTCAGGATGGCATCCTCACCGGGGGTGAATACTCCGTCCCATACCGGCGTCTTTTCCAGCCCCACGCAGGCGAGGTGGTTCCTGAAATACCAAAGCGACCGGATGAAAAGGACGGGGTCGGCAAGGCTCATTGCCGCATCGGCGTCGGTAAAAAGCCGGGCGTAAAAAGCGCGCATGTCGAAGCGGGCCGTGAAAAGGCTATCCGTGTCTAGCTTTCGCACCGGTGAACTCCTGAGTATGGGTACAAGCGCTGTATCGCAGGCGGCAGTGGCGGACGACCCGGGCAAGAGTTCCGGCAAACCTTCCAGGAAGCATTCCATGCTTCTTATGCATCTGGGAGCGTCGGAGGAAACAGCGGAAACCGTGCACCCTCCTTCAATGAAGGACGGGAAGTCATCCGCCAGGCGTGCGGCCAGATTCCGCTGCTGGGCTTCCCCGACGGGGCTGAGCTGTCCGGCCCTGCCTTTCAGATCCGGATAGACCGAATCAAAAAAAGTCCTTATGCGGATGCCAGAAGGCGTAAGGGACGCTCCGTCCAGTACGGCGGCCAGCACATCATACTCCGACTCAGAGGTGATGTAACGTGCCCCATGGCGGCCGTAATGGCTGATATAGCATACCTCATAGCCTACCGGGGGAGGAACGTTCCTGCAGGGAGAATCAAAGTCGTAGAGGGAGTAAATGCCATCATCGCCGGATTCCGCCCTGGCGCAGAGCACACAGGAGAGCAAGAACAGCAGTATGGCACTCTTTTTCCACATAAATTCCGTTGCTTGCAAAATTGCAAATAAATATGAAATCCGCAAAATTATTATTCAGAGGCCGCCTGAACTTCCCCTTTTTTGTTTACTTTTGTTCCGATGATGGGAAAGCGGATTACATTAAAGGATTTGGCCGTCGAGCTGGGCGTCTCCACAACGCTCATTTCGCGCGTATTGAATGCCCCGCTGCGGGAAGACGGGACGCCGGACTGTGACATTGCTCCCGATACGGCCCGGCGTGTATTGGAAGCGGCACGGCGTCTTGACTATCGTCCAAGCCGCTTTGCCTCTGGTCTCCGCACAGGCAAGCATTATCTTCTGGGAGTTATCACACCGGATATTTCCAATTATGCTTTCTCGGAGGCAGGACGGGTGATTGAAGAACTGGCGTATCTAGATGGCTACAGCATCATGTTCGGAAGTTCGGCCGAGGATGCGGCGCGCATGGATAAGTTGTTGGACATATTCATGGATCATGGGGTGGACGGAATCATCGTCACCCCTTGTGCCGGCAGTCGGGATAGTATTGGGAAAGTTGTCTCAAAAGGGATTCCGGTCGTGCTTATCAACCGCGACATTCCCGATATTGACGGCGTGGGGAGGGTCTTTCTTGACAATTATGCCAGCATACGTATGGTTGTGGAGCATTTCTTCCATAACGGGTACCGCAGAATTGCCATGATATCCGAGAAGATGGACGTGCTTTCCCTCCGCGAACGCGAACGCAGTTATACCGAGGCGATGCAGTCCTTCAGCATGGAGCCGAATCTGATGATGGTTGATACTCTGCAGCAGGAAACGCAGATCCGAGAGTACGTCCGGGAAGCCGCCGGGGGCGGCGTTGAAGCCCTGATTGCTCCGCGCATCCGCCTGTCGCTCTGCTGCCTGACAAGTATCATAGAACTTGGCCTGCGCATCCCTGAAGACATGGCGCTCTTCTGCCACGACGAGAGTCCGGCCTTTACGACTCACGTTCCTACCGTTTCCTATGTCTCCCAGCGTTCGGACGTGGTCGGGGCTAAGGCCTACAAAATGCTTCGGTCCATGATGGCAGGGGAGAAGGGGGAGAAATGCCTGATTGAGCCGGATCTTCACTTCGGCGGCTCCTCCGCAAAAAAAAATATTCCTTCATCGATTTAGATTGTGCATTTAAATAATTTTAACTACCTTTGTCCGAGTATAAACCAACAATATGACGACAAAGGATTCAGTAATGTTGCTGTGTACCCGCTTCGACGATACGGGCGATTGGACGGTGGAGCAGCAGTTCGTTCTGCAGATGGGATCAAGCTATCTGCTGGCCCACGGAATCGGAAACCCGCTCGTGAAGGACCCTTCCACGAAATTCACTCTCCCTGAGGGGGGAGAATATACCTTGTATGTACGCACCAAAAACTGGACGGCTTTCTGGAGCGGGGGTAAGACGCCCGGCATCTTCCAGGTCAAGCTGGACGGTGTCGCCGATCCGGCGCAGTTCGGCACCGGCTGTCCGGGAAAGACTCCCGCACAGCGGGCTTCATGGTATTGGCAGAAAGGCGGGACCTATGCGCTCGCCGCAGGGGAGCATGAGCTTTCGCTTCACGATTTGACCGGCCTCGACGGCCGCTGCGACGCCGTCATCCTTACCAAGTCGGATGAGATTCCGGGCAACAGCCTGGAGGATTATAAGGCTTTGCGCGCGGCACTTCTTCCCGAGCCGGTCGAGGACAGAGGTAACTTCGACTTCGTAGTTGTCGGAGCCGGCATGTCGGGACTTTGTGCGGCCATCGCTGCGGCCCGTTTCGGCAACAAGGTGGCCCTTGTCCAGGATCGCTACATACTTGGCGGCAACAATTCCTCCGAGGTCCGCGTGGGCCTGGGCGGTCAGATCAACATGGCCCCCTATCCATCCCTTGGCTATATCCTCAATGAGATTGGACCGGACCGGACCGGAAACGCCCGCGGTGCGCACCACTACCAGGACTGGAAGAAGTGGGATGTCATAGCCGCAGAACCGAACATCACGCTGTTTGCCGGCTATACCGCAGACCGGGCCGTCATGGAGAACGGCTCCATAAGGGCGATCGAGGCGGTCGAGGCCACACGGCAGAACCGGATACGCATCAGCGGCCGACTGTTCTCCGACTGTACCGGAGACGCCCATCTGGCGGTACTCGCAGGCGCCCGCACCATGATGGGGCGTGAAGCCCGCAGCGAATTCGGCGAGAGCCTCGCCCCCGAGAAAGCCGACGATTATACGATGGGCGTATCCATAGAGTGGTACTGTGAGGACCGGAATACTCCCTGCAGCTTCCCTGACAGCCTTGACTGGGGCCTCAAACTGGACGAAGAGACCGTGGAGCCCGTCCACAGGGCCAACTGGTACTGGGAGGTGGGGATGAACGACGACCAGATTGTCGATGCGGAAAAGATCCGCGACTACGGAATGTACGTGGCCTACAGCACCTTCTCATACTGCAAAAACAGGCTGGCCAGGAAAGAAGAGTGGGAGTGTACCCACCTCACCTGGGTGAGCCACGTGAGCGGGAAACGGGAGAGCCGCCGTATCGTCGGGGACTATATATTGAAGGAGCAGGATCTTACGCGCCCCATACCGCACGAAGACGGGACCTTCACCACCACGTGGCGTATCGACCAGCATTATCCCGATCCCCGCAATGCCGGAAAATATCCCGGCGCGGAATGGATGTCCATCGGGAAACTTACGCCAATCGACCCCTATGCTGTTCCGTACCGGTGCCTGTACAGCGCCGACATCCCCAACATGTTCATGGCAGGCCGCGATATCAGCGTGACCCATATCGCTCTCGGCTCCGTGAGAGTGATGCGTACCTGTGCAATGATGGGCGAGGTGGTCGGCCTCGCCGCAACCGTATGCCGAGAGAAAAACGTACTCCCTCGCGACATCTACACGACTTTTTTCCAGGACCTTGTGGCCCTTATGAAAAAAGGTGCCGGCCGCACGGACGTGCCCTATACGCAATTCTATCACCAGGTGGACCGTACAGGACATCGGGCAGAAGACCGATGAACCCTCTATATCATGGCTTTGATTGACTGGCTGATAGTCTGCCTCTTTCTGCTTGTCCTCCTTTTCATCGGGTGGCTCTTTTCCAAGAAGAGCAAAGACATCGGCGACTATTTCGTGGCTGGACGTGCAATGCCGGGATGGCTCGTGGCCATTGCTGCTACGGGCACATCCATAAGCGCGGGCACCTTCGTCGGGTCTCCCGAACTAGGTTTCAACACCAACCTCACCTATGTGCTGAACATGCTCGGCGGAATTGTCGGAGGCTGCATCGTGGCGGCATTCATCCTTCCGAAACTGTACAACGCCGGGACCATCACGATTTATGGATACATCGGCGGGCGTTACGGGGAAACTGCCAAGCGCGCCAACAGCCTGATGTTTCTTGTAGGCCAGCTGTTTACTTCCGGGAGCAGACTCTTCATCGCGGCCATAGCCGTTTCCGTAATACTGTTCGGCAGCATCCATTTCCAGTTTCTGGTATGGTCCATCCTGATACTGGGACTCTTCAGTACCATTTACACCATGTTGGGCGGCATCAAAGGGCTTTTGTATATCGACACTTTCCAGACGCTCCTGTTTGTATTTACCGGGGTCGTGGCCCTGGTTATGATATGGATTTCGCTGGATATGCCCCTCCCGGAAGTTTGGCGTTCCCTCACAGCGGACGGACTGGTGAAAACGCCAGCGGGATGGGAACTCGGCTCCAAAGTGCAGGTATTCGACCTCAGCATCCGTTTTGACCTGCCTTACACCATCATCGGAGGCCTTATCGGCGTAGGGTTTTTCAAGGTGGCCCAATTCACGACGGATCATGAATTCGTGCAGCGGCAGCTTGCCTGCAAGGATGTAAAACAGGCGGGAAAATCCCTCGTTGCGTCGCAGCTTCTGACGCTTCCGGTCGTGCTCGTCTTCCTTTGCATCGGACTTCTGCTGTTTGTGATGTACCGTGACGACCCTTCACAGGCAGGAATGTTTTCCGATGCCAGGGATCTGTTTCCGCAGTACATAAAGAACAGGATTCCTACAGGAGTGTGCGGGCTTATGATAACCGGCCTTCTTGCATCGGCCCTTTCCAGTTTCAATTCCGCCATCAACGCCATGGCATCCAGTTTCGTGACGGATTTATACCTTCCCGTTATGGCCTCCCGCGGCGAGTCTGTATCCTCCGACAGCGCCCAACTCTCCTCATCGCGGAAGATGGTAGTGCTTATGGGCGTCCTGCTTACCGGATTCGCCATTCTTACGGCAGTCATGCAGCAGTCGAGCGGACTTAACCTGGTGGACTTCGCCACCGGCGTGATGTGCTTTGCCTATTCCGGTATGGTCGGCGTGTTCCTCACGGCCATCTTTTCAAGGCGCGGAAATGTCCGGAGCGTCATAGCGGCCCTCATCGTGGGAGCCCTCATCGTCGTTCCCCTGATGTTCCAAAAAGAATTATTCGGCCATAATTACATAGCCTGGACATGGTGGTGCCCCATCGGCGGCATCGTTTCCACCCTTGTTTGCATGGCCGGCAAACCTATTGACAAATGAGACAGGCAGTACTCCTTTCTCCCGGGCATATTGAGATCCGGGACGTCCCAGCCCCCAGGGCGAAAGACCTGGGGCCACATCAGGTCCTTATGAATATCAAACGCATCGGCATTTGCGGCAGCGAAATCCATTCCTGGCACGGAAAGCATCCGGCGACGTTCTATCCGGTCGTCCAGGGACACGAATATTCCGCCGTGGCGGTGGCCGTCGGAAGGGATGTGACCGTCTGTGCCCCGGGTGATGCCGTCACTGCCAGGCCGCAGCTCGTTTGCGGGGAATGCAATCCCTGCCTCCGCGGCCAGTACAATGTTTGCGAGCACCTCCGCGTGCAGGCTTTCCAGGCCGACGGCGCCGCGCAGGATTATTTCATTGCGGACGACGACCGCGTGGTGAAACTTCCGGAAGGCATGTCCATGGACCACGGAGCCATGCTTGAGCCGTCTGCAGTAGGCGCGCATGCAACGTCCAAAGCCGGAGACCTCCGGGGTAAGAATGTCGTGGTGTCCGGAGCCGGGACGATTGGCAACCTGGTCGCGCAATTCGCGCGCTCGCGCGGTGCTCGGCGGGTCCTGATTACCGATGTGAGCGACGTACGCCTGGAAATTGCGCGTAAATGCGGTATCGCAGATACGCTGAATGTGGTCAGGGCTCCACTGGAAGATGGCGTGTTGGCCATCTTCGGGGATGAAGGCTTCCAGGTCGGGTTCGAGGTAGCCGGCGTGGAATCCTCCATCCGGAGCCTGATGGGATGCATTGAAAAAGGCGGTACGATTGTCGTTGTGGCCGTCTTTGAAAAAGATCCGGTCCTGAGTATGTTCCATCTCGGAGAGCACGAACTTGCCCTGATCGGGACAATGATGTACCGCCACGAGGACTATCTGAAAGCGGCGGAGATGGTTGCTGACGGGAGGATATGCCTCGACCCGCTCATCTCCAAGCGTTTCCCCTTCGAAGATTATGCAAAAGCGTATGACTTCATCGACGCCAATCGCATGACCTCGATGAAGGTCATAATCGACCTTTAATCCTGATTCAGAGCATCTCCCCAAAGTCGGATCCACCTCAACGCGGAAAGTGACTTCTCCGGAAGAATGATGGGAAATGGACATCTCCCTCTTGTCATAAAATCCGATAAGGAACGGTTCGGAATACTCCCCTGCCTTCACTGGGGTCTCCACCCACGGGCCGCCGTGTCCCACGGGTTTGCCGAGTTTCCAGAGGTTGTCGATGACCCCTGCCCAGACGGCGGCATGCCGCTGAAACACTTATGGCCGGTTTCATCGACTGCCGAAACGCCTTTGGGACCGCAGGAGACGGCGGCAAGAATCGCAAGAAACAGGACAAAGGGTCTGAATAATCTCATAATCAACATCTTTATGTTTGTAAATATACTGTATGCGAGGTTGGAGCATTGGAAGATTCCCAGACTTGCAACAACTGATCCCTGGTCTGATAGTCGAATTCATCATTCCAGATCATCTTCCATTCTTTTTTGTTATCCGGATTGACATATCCTTCAGGTGTAGGAGCGACTTTGCCCGCACACGACACGAGAAGTAAGGTGATGATGGTGAAAAAAGCGATTCGTCTCATGGTTTCCAGTATTTAGCACTTACCAACAAAAATAAAGAATCTCAATCAGTTAAAAAATGCATTATCGCACTAATTTGATGGATAATCTTACTATGAATCATCTCGATTTTGCCGTTTG
>JAEEGL016745866.1_pt1 | contig 16043 bp, 12 predicted proteins | sample 9134231 | NCBI WGS metagenome assembly JAEEGL01 (sample SAMN16246548, study PRJNA631951) | gut metagenome | biome: gut microbiome; feature: rumen; material: fiber-attached | host: Bos | place: Iran: Karaj | collected 2018-10 | reverse complement strand
TCCTGTACAGCAGGAACTCGGGCGTTGCGCAAGCACCGGCCAACATCGAACTGACCATGAACACCATGTTGATGAAGCCGCCGGCAAAAGATTTCAGATTGGTGGGCGCTGTGCTGTTGCCGCCGATGTCCAATGTGCCGCCGATGAGCCAGGGGTACATCGTGATGGAGGCACAATAGTTCGCCAGCGAGGTCTCGTCGTTCTTATAAATAAAGTGGTGGGTCAGTTTGTCAATATACTCATCGGCCAGCTCCTTGCCATACATTTTTTTGATGCGCTCGGTAAGCAGGCGACGGTTCAGTCGGATAAAATTAGATTTGGGCAGTTCTCCAATCAGAGTTGCAATATTTTTGTGCTCCACGTTAGCGTTGGCGTCAAACTTTGATGCAGTCGCAGCGTTGGCTGATTCCATATAATCGGAAAGGAATTGCAGCTTAGCCAGGGTCTCGCGATCCTCGCTATGCTCCTGACGATAGAGGATGAATGACTTGGCAACTTTGAAGTGACCTTCGCTCATCAGAGCCTCCTCGACCTGGTTCTGAATGTCTTCCACGGTGATGTCGTCGTGAATGTTCAGACGGCTGATAATCTTTGAAATAGACGCCAAATCCGAAGGCTCGTCAACGCTCTCAAACGCCTTTGCTATGGCGTGCATAATCTTGTCCAACGAGAAGCTGTCCTTGGAGCCGTCGCGCTTGGTAATAGTGAAGTTTTTAATTTCCATTTTTGGTGTATTTTCTTTTTAGTTGAATCGTCAGTTGCGTTGGAAGGTTGTCCGTTTTGGAAAACTTTTGTGAAGCGATTTGCGAAAAAGTTTTCCGTTTTGGCAAAGTTTTCTTTTCACGAAATCGCTGCAAAGGTATATTTTTTATTCGTTCGCTCCAACAATTTCTCAAAAAAATAATCGTGCTTTTTGAAGAAATAACATCTTTTTTCAAATCCGTTTTTGTTTCATCCCAGATGCCTAAAGTGTGTTTTTTGCATCTTCTTCGTTTGCTATCAGGTGTCTATCGTGTGGCTCTTAAACTTTCTCTTTGATGAACCCGATTTGGGCAAGTTTTTTGTCTCTCTACATTTTTTCGCTCGTTTTCTTTTCTGTTCATCTTATTATTCCTACCTTTGTCGCGAAATCGTGTACGAAACACACTTTTTATGCAACACATCTACGCTTTTCTGCAACAGATAGCTGAGCACAACGACCGAGACTGGTTCCACGCGCATCAGCCTGAATATAAGGCTGCAAGGACATCCTTCGAGGCTTATGTTCAGGAGATGATTCTGCGCATTGCGGCCTTTGATTCATCCGTGGCTTATCAGTCGCCTAAGACAAGTATATATAGATTCGCGCGCGATACGCGATTCTCCGAGGACAAGAGCCCCTACAAACGTCATTTCGGTGCTTTTGTCTGTTCACATGGTCGCAAGAGCTATCGCGGTGGCTATTACTTGCATCTTCAGCCTGGCAACTCATTGATTGCAGGTGGCTCCTGGTGTCCACCGCCGCCATTACTGAAGCATATCCGTGAGACGATTGTTGATGACATCGACCGCTTCCGTGAGATTGTGGAGAATCCGGTGTTTAAAGAGCTCTATCCTGATGTGGGTGAAGATTGTCTGAAGACGATTCCCAAAGGCTTTCCAAAAGACTTTGCCTATCCCGAGTATCTGCGCCCACGCCTCTACACGGTTTGGCATCCGATACCCGATGACCTTGTCAGTCGCCCCGACGGTCAGGAGCGAATCGAAGAAATGTTCCGCGTTTTGCACCCCTTCAACCGTTTCCTCAACGATATATTTGACGATTACGAATAAAATAACCCAATAAATATTACACAACATGAAACTAGAACATTTGTTTGTGAGCATTCTCCTGGCCACAGGGCCGCTCTGCGCGTCAGCGCAAAATCAAGTTATCACGGTCAATGCGGGGAAGGTGGGGGCGCAGATTCAGCCCACTATGTACGGCATCTTCTTCGAGGACATCAACTATGCTGCCGATGGTGGTTTGTATGGTGAACTCATCATGAACCGCTCGTTCGAGTTCCCCAATCATTTTGCCGGCTGGGATATCTCCGGCAAGGTGACGCTTCTGGCCGACGGCCCCTTTGAACGCAATCCTCATTATGTGCGTCTGGCTCCCACGGGCCACCGCGACAAGCACACGATGATCGAGAACCGTGGTTTCTTCGGTATCGGTGTCAAAGGAGGCGAGGAGTACCGTTTCTCCGTATGGGCTCGTGTGCCCGATGGCGGCACGTCGAAGCTGTGGATCGACCTCGTGGATAACGCCACGATGGGTGAGGACCAGAAGCTTGGCAACGCAGGCGTGGAGATTAGCGGTAGCGAGTGGAAAAAATACACGGCGATCATTAAACCTGGTCGCACCTTTGCACGGGCTCACCTCCGCGTATGGGGTGACAGCCGCGTGACCACGGATGTGGAACACATCAGTCTGTTCCCCGTGAACACCTATCACGGCCACGAGAACGGTATGCGCCAGGATTTGGCTCAGGCATTAGAGGATCTGAAACCCGGTGTGTTCCGCTTCCCTGGCGGCTGCATCGTTGAGGGCACCGACCTGGCTACGCGCTATCAGTGGAAGAACACCGTGGGCCCCGTTGAGAATCGTCCGCTCAACGAGAACCGCTGGCACTATACCTTCACGCACCGCTACTATCCCGATTATTTCCAGAGCTACGGTCTCGGTTTCTTTGAGTACTTCCAGCTCTCTGAGGAGATAGGTGCCGAGCCGCTGCCGGTGCTGAACGTAGGTATGGCCTGCCAGTACCAGAACGGCGACGATGCGCACGCCCCCGCTACGAAGGAGGGTCTGCAGGAGTTCATCGACGACTGCATTGACCTGATTGATTTCGCCAACGGCGACCCTGCCACGAACAAGTGGGCTAAGCTGCGTGCCGAGATGGGTCATCCTGCGCCTTTCAACCTGAAGTTCCTGGGCATTGGCAACGAGCAGTGGGAGCAACCCTACTTCGACCGTCTGGCCATCATCGCTCCTGAAGTGCGCAAGGCACACCCTGAAATCAAGATTATCGGCACAAGCGGTCCGAATGCCGAAGATGACCATTTCTTCAACGGCTGGAAGGCTATGCGTGAGCTGAAGGCTGACCTCGTGGATGAGCACTACTACCGCAGTATCGAGTGGTATCAGAAGAGCATGAACCGCTACTCCGACCGCACGTTCTACACGAAGGACGGTCCGCGTGTCTTCGCCGGCGAATGGGCTTGCCACGACAAGGGTAAGAAGTACAACCACGCTGGTGCCAGCATTTATGAGGCTGCTTTCATGACCAACATCGAGCGCAATGCCGACCTGGTTCATATGGCCACCTATGCCCCCTTGTTCGCGCACGTCGATGGTTGGCAGTGGCGTCCAGACCTGATTTGGTACGACAACCTCCACACCGCCCGCACCGCCAGCTACTATGTCCAGCAGCTGTATATGCACAACCGCGGCACGAATGTTCTTCCCACAACTATTAATGGTGTGGCGAATCCTGTTCCCGAAGGCGAGGACGGCCTGTTCGCCAGCGCTGTCATCGACAAGCAGAAGAACGAGATCATCGTGAAGGTCATCAACACCAAGCCCACCGCTGTGGCTGCACAGATTCAGCTCACGGGACTCTCCAAGAAGAAGTTGGCCGCCATCGCCACCGCCGAGGTGACGACCCTTGACTGCTCCGACTACGAAGCCGAGAATATGCCCAGCCGTGCGGAAGTGGTTTGTCCTTCCGTGGGCGAGATAGCCGTTGCTAACGGAACCATCTCTATCTACGTTCCTGCCAAGATTTTCCAGGTGGTGAAAATGAAATATTAACGTGCATTGTGAATTGTGCATTGTGATATGAGACGTATATTCTTGTTGTGTGTGGCCTTCGTGCTGGGTTTGTTGCCGGCGCGGGCGGTGTTGAAAGAGCGTGATTTGGCGCGCACGCTGAGTGTGCTGCGCTCGGAGCTGACGGCAGACCATGAGATGCAGCAGGCGTTCATGGAACGTTACGAGCAACAGGGTGCTGCGCAGCATCAGCAGCTGGTTTGGTACATGAACCAATGCGAGCAAATCGGCCTGATGCTGTACTCGCAGTCAATGGACAACACCTTCGATATGGCCTACGCCTGCCAACAGGCTGTGAACCTCTACCGACAGCTGGACAAGCAGAGTGGGCGCGCGCTGCCCTACGAGCAGATGATAGCACGCATTCGCAGCGAGATTGAGCGCTACGACGCCTTGATAGCCTCGCTGAAGAGTATGCCGCCCGTGGATAGCGGCGACGAGGACGTGCTCACAGAGAGCGACAGCATCCTGTTGAACGCCATTGATTCGCTGGAGACGCACATGAACGTCTCGGCAGCCGATGGTGCTGAGGATGCGATGCCCCCGCGTCCGCTGGAAGAGGCTGTGGATGAGGAAGAACACACAGAACCCCTCTATCTTTCAGGGCAGCAGCTGAAGGACCGCAAGGCGTGCCTTTCCTACGCGGAATCGCTGCGCGAGAATATGCAGACGTTCCTGGAGGCGCTGGAGGCCGAGAGCGCATACTATGAGAGCGTGCGCGAGAAGGTGTCGCAGCTGAACAGCTTCGCGCAATCGCGCTATAAACTCCTTCAGGACAATATCTTCAAGAATGGCGGCTCCAATTATTTCAGTATCATAGCCGGTTTCCCACGCTACGTGCAGATGGCCATGTTTTCGGCATCGAAGAAATATACGCCTTTCCGCGAGCAGGCGGGCAGCTACTCAGAATGGCGTGGAATGCCTGTGGTGATGCTCTGTCTAGTGGCAGTGCTGTATCTGGTGTTGTTGTTAGGACTCACGTACGTCGTGCTGCGGTGGCTGCTGCCGCGACGCTGGCGCGATGAGAATTTCCGTCTGAAGCGGCAGATGCTCACGGGTGTTATCGGCGTGGCCGTGTTTGCGGTGACGGTGATGGCGGTGCGTGCGCTGGTCGATCGCAACTTCCTCCAGATGAGTACAGGATTGATGATTACGATGGCGTGGTTGCTGGAGGTGATTTCTCTGTCGTTGTATATCCGTCTGAATGGCGAGCAGATTCATCACGCAGCCAAGATCTATACTCCCTTGATGCTGTTGGCGGCGCTGGTGATCCTGTTCCGCATCATCCTGATTCCCAATAGTCTGCTGAACCTGCTGTTCCCTCCGTTGCTGTTGGCGTTCACAGTGTGGCAACTGGTGTCGGTGCGTCGGCATAAGGCTGGGCTGCCGATGTCGGATGTGGTATATTCCAACATCACGTCGGTGGTCGTGGTTGTGGCGTGCGTAGCTACCTGGATAGGCTATACGTTGCTGGCTGTGGAGGTGTTGGTGTGGTGGATTTTCCAACTGGCAGCCATCATGACCATTGCCTGCTTCTATGACCTGATGGAAATGTACGAGGAGAACTATCTGATGTCGCGGCTGAAGCCTGAACAGAAGGAACGGATGCGGCGAGGTCATTACATCACCACGACGTGGTTGTACGACCTCGTACGTCTGACACTCGTGCCGATTCTGGCCGTGGGCTCTATCCTCGTGAGCATCTACTGGGCTGCGGAGATTTTTGAGATGACGAGCATCTGCCAGAAGGCGTTCTTTACCAAGTTCATCAACGAACCGGACTTGATTCAGGTGTCGTTGGCCAAGCTGTGCATGGTGGCTGCCTTGTGGTTTGTGTTCCGTTATGTGAACTATGCCGGTCGCAACTTCTATGTCTATTTCCGCAAGAAGACGGGAGGCGAGAAATCGCCGAATAGGATGCTGGCCAAGAACGTGATAGCCATCCTCTCGTGGGGCCTCTATTTCATCACGGCACTTGTGCTGCTGAACGTACCCAAGAGTGGTATCTCCATTGTCACGGCGGGTTTGGCAACAGGTCTTGGTTTTGCTATGCAGGACCTCATCGAGAACTTCTTCTACGGCCTCTCGCTGATGACCGGACGCTTGCGCGTAGGCGACTACATCGAGTGCGACGGCATCCGTGGCAAGGTGGAGAATATCACCTATCAGAGTACACAGATTCTCACGGGCGACGGTTGCGTCATCGCCTTCCTGAACAAGACGCTTTTCAGCAAGAACTTCAAGAATATGACGCGCAACCATAACTACGAGCTGGCCAAGATACCCGTTGGCGTGGCCTACGGCACGAACGTGGATGAGGTGCGCCGCTTGCTTGTGGAGGCGCTCACGCCTGTCTGTCAGGGGACGAGCGCTGCAGGACAACCCATTACTGATCCTGATCGTCCCATCACGGTAGTGTTCTCCGATTTTGGTGAGAGCAGCGTAGATCTTTTCGTTTGCGTGTGGGTGGCTGTGGAAGAGAAATACGGCTTGTCTGCCCGCCTGAAGGAAACCATCTACGAAACACTCAACCGCCACAAGATTGAGATCCCCTTCCCGCAACGCGACCTCCATATTGTTAAAGATTGAACGACCACAGATTACACAGATTACTCCGATTCATGTCCTCATGACGTTCATAGGAAAGAAAATCAGTGTAATCTGTGAAATCTGTGGTGTTAAAAAGATTTGTTAATTGAAAACGTTCCTCTTGTTGGGCGCACTCCTGCTGTTGACAAGTTGTGGTCGCAAGGACGGGCAGGTGCAGCAGAAACCGCAGTCGCGTGGTCTGCCGTATGAGTTGGTACTGATAGTGCCGGAGCCTATCTTTCATGGCGAGTTGAAGGACACGCTGGAGGCTGTACTGAAAGGCTCCACGCCAGTGCTGCCGCAGCATGAACCTATGTTCCGTCTCGATGTGGTTTTTGCCGATGGAAATCTCACGCCCTGGCGCACGTTCCGCAACCGCCTGCTCGTGGAGGTGGATCGCGAGGCGGCGAAGCCTACAATGGGTGTGGCCAAAGATCCTGTGGCACGACCGCAGTTGGAGGTGAAGGTGGCTGCGCGCTCGGCGCATGACCTCGCGGTGTTTATCGGCGAGCAGCGGCAACGTCTCACAGACCTATTCGTGGATGCAGAGCTGGACCGCGAGGCAGCGCGTCTGCGCACGAAATACAGTCGAATGACTGCTGACTCATTGCGCCGCTTTGGTCATTGCATCTGCGTGCCTGAAGGCTTGCACGCCTCCAAGGTGGCAACAGACTTCCTGTGGACGGGCACCAATCTCAACGACAAGGACCAGAATTTTGTCTTCTATAGTTATCCTTGGGACGGGCGGCCGCTCACAACAGAGCAGTTCGTGCAGAAGCGCGACAGCGCTATGCGTGCCAATATCCCTGGTGCACAGGTGGGGCAGTGGATGCAGACGGCGACGGCCCCTGCCGCTGCGGACAGCACCTCGCGCGTACCTCTTATAATAGTACGCGCGCGAGAGATTGGCGGTCAGCGCGTGCAGGAGGTTCATGGCCTGTGGGAGATGCGAGGCGGTGCGCTGGGTGGTGCTTTCGTGTCGCTGGAGCGCATCGACAGCGCTGCACGCCGCGTGCTCGTCACCGAGGGCTTCATCTATTCGCCCCATTCGCCCAAGCGCAATCTCCTCCGACAGATGGAAGCCGCTCTCCGTACGTTCGAATAGCCCTTTCTTTTTGTTGACACAGATCATAATGATGCACAGAAACAACATTTTTGTGCAATTTGTTTGTTTGTTTCATAATTCCGTCGTACCTTTGCGCCAGATTTTGATGACAAACAGAGAAAAGGCAACACATATTTATTAAATAATATGAGAAAAATGAAAGAGAAAAGAATTCTTGGGTTAGCAGTTTCGCTGCTCGTTTCAGGTCACCTGTTCGCTGGTGGTTACCTGACAAACACAAACCAGAACGCTGCTTTCGTGCGCAACTTTGCTCAGGAAGGTATGATTACGCTGACAAGTGTCTATGCCAACCCCGCCGGTGGCGGTTTCCTCTCGAATGGATGGCATCTGAGCCTCAATGGGCAGATGGCTATACAGCAACGTAACATCGAAACCACGTTCCCTCTTTTCCAGCAGAACGCCAATGATCCCGACCAGACGCATAAGTTCAAGGGCAAGGCCGTGGCTCCGTTTATTCCGTCTTTTACCTTAACGTATAATCAAGACAAGTGGAGCCTTTCGGCACACTTCGCTGTTGTCGGCGGTGGTGGAAAGTGTGAGTTTAAGGAGGGCTTAGGCTCGTTCGAAACCATAGGAGCTTCCATTGCACCTCAGGTTGTTAGCGGTATTGCGCAGGTGTTGATGGCTCCTCCGTACAACCTCCCTGCAGCAACTGCTGCAACAATGGCAGCCAATGCGGGTCCTAACAGCTACACCATGAACAGTAGCATGAAGGGTAACTCCTACTATTTCGGTCTGCAGGTTGGTGGCACTTACAAGTTCATGGATAATCTGATTGGTTATCTGGGTGTGCGTGGTGTATATGCTCAATGCACCTACAACGGCTTCGTGGGTGACCTGACACTCGCCAATGCAAAGACTGGAGCAACTGCTCTGCCGACTACAATGGGTGGAACACCGTACATCGACCTTGTTCGTCAGAAATATGGTAATGTTGACCCTGTCATCACCCTCAACTGCGACCAGACAGGCTTTGGCGTGTGCCCCATCGTTGGCGTTGACTGGGAAATCAATAACCATTGGAACGTAGCAGCTAAGTACGAGTTCCGCACTGTAATCAATCTCGAGAACAGTTCTCAGATGTCGGATATGGCAAAGCTTTTGGCTGGCTCTGAGCAGGGTAAGGCCCTCGGACAGTTTGCGGATGGCGAGAAAGTGCGCGAGGACATTCCTGCTCTTCTGGCTTTGGGTGTGCAGTATTCGCCCATTCCGACCGTTCGTTTATGTGCGGCTTATCACGAATTCTTCGACAAGAGCTCCAAGAAGTACGACGACAAGCAGAAGCTCATCGACCACAACACGCGTGAAATTCTGTTTGGTGCTGAGTACGACATCAACAAGCTGGTTACAATCTCAGGTTCTTGGGAAAGAACGTTTTATGGTCAGAGCGACGCCTTCATGAGTGACCTCTCGTACAACCTGACCAACAGCATGATTGGTTGTGGTGTGCGTCTCCACCCCTCGAAGTACTTCAATGTTGACCTCGGCTATATGTGCACCTTCTACAAGGACCGTGAGGTGACAACGCAGACGGCTGCTGGTCCGAAGACCGACCTCTACAAGCGCACGAACCACACCATCGGTGTAGGCTTCAACCTGTATCTTAGTAGATAGTTAAACAGCTCAAAGCTTCTTACAGCTCATCATACTGCGGCACCTGTGCAAGAAAAGCATAGGTGCCGCTTTCTTTATCCAGGTGGCAGACGAGGTGCTGCAGGCCGTTGCTGACGATGAGCCATTCCACACGCAGCACCATGTTATAGCGCCACACCTGGTCGAAGACCTTCTGCGTCAGCGCCACGCTGGGGGCTTTGTATTCCACAATCATGCGTGGTGCGCGGTCGAGGCCGTAGAGCACCGTGTCGCAGCGGCGCGTCATCCCGTTCTGCGTCAGTGAAACCTCGTTGCCCAACAAGCCTGCGGGGTAACCCTTGTGGTGGATGAGAAACGACGTGAAATGCTGCCTCACCCATTCCTCCGGAGTCAGCCGCACGCGCTTGCGTCGTAGCGGGTCGAACGCCGTGGCGATGCCCTCAGCGCATTCGATGCGCAGGTCAGCTTCTGGTAGCTGCAGGGGCGGGTAGGAGAGTGCTTTGTCGTCTTTCATGCTGCAAAGGTACAATGATAAATTGAAAATATATCGCGAGTTTCGTGCTTTTCGTAAAACTTTTCGTATCTTTGCACCAATATTACCAAAAAGAATCATGAAAACTAAGCAAGAAATCGTTGAAAACTGGCTGCCGCGCTATACCAAACATCCGCTGGAAGACTTCACGGATCTGGTGCTGCTGACCAATTTCAATAACTACGTAGATCTCTTCTGCGAGCACTTCGGCATCGAGGCTCCGCCTTACGACGCCAATATGCGCGTGGCCATTGCCGATGGTCTGACCATCATCAACTTTGGCATGGGTTCGCCCAATGCGGCCATCATCATGGACCTCCTGAGCGCTATCAAACCGCGTGCCTGCCTGTTCCTGGGCAAGTGTGGGGCCATTCCTGCCAAGGTGCACATGGGCGACCTGATCCTGCCGCTGGCAGGCATCCGCGGCGAGGGTACCAGCAACGACTACTACCCGCCCGAGGTGCCGGCGCTGCCTGCGTTCATGCTCCAGCGAGCTGTCAGTTCCTCCATTCGCGATGCCGGCCACGACTATTGGACTGGTACGGTCTATACCACCAACCGTCGCATCTGGGAGCACGATGAGGCCTTCAAGGACTACCTCCTGAAGACGCGCGCGATGGCTGTGGATATGGAGACCGCTACGCTCTTTACGACCGGTTTTGCCAATCATATTCCCACAGGAGCCCTGCTGCTGGTCTCGGATAACCCGATGACTCCCGAGGGCGTGAAAACGGCTGAGAGCGACAAAAAAGTGACCTCCAGCTACGTCAACGACCACGTCCTCATTGGCATCATGGCGCTGGAGAAGATCAAGAAGGTCGATAAGACGGTCAAGCACTTGAAATTCGACTGGTAAACGATGGCCAAGAAACAGCAGGGAATCTCTTACGAGGATATCGTGCGTCAGGTGCGTGAGGGGCAGTTCAAACCCATCTATTATCTGATGGGCGAGGAGCCTTATTATATCGACCGCGTGGCGGATTATATCGTGGAGCAGGCCCTCACCGAGGACGAGCGCGACTTCAATCTCACCATCCTCTACGGTTCCCAAACGACGGGCGAGGAGGTGGTCAATGCTGCCAAACGCTACCCGATGATGGCCGAGCGACAGGTGGTTGTCGTGCGCGAGGCGCAAGGGCTTCTGCACAAGGAAGCGCTCTCCTTCTATGCCCAGAAACCTCTCGCGTCCACGGTGCTCGTTATTTGTCATAAAAATGGCACGCTGGACCTGCGTACGAACCTCGCCAAGGAGATTCAGAAGGCTGGAATCGTCTTCGAATCGCCCAAGCTTTATGATAGGGAACTCCCCTCATTTGTAGCCAATTACGTGCGTCGCAAGGGCCTTGAGATTGCTCCAGACGCAAATCAAATCCTCTGCGAACACGTAGGCGCGGATCTCAGCCGCCTTGCTAGCGAGTTGGACAAGCTCGCTTTGGCCCTCAGTGCGGGTGGGGGAGCAGACGGGGCGAAGCGCATCGATTCGCAGCTCATCGAAGAGCATATTGGCATCAGCAAAGAGTTCAATTCCTTCGAGCTTGTGGCTGCTTTGGCGGCCAAGGATGTGCTGAAAGCAAATCGCATAGTGAAATATTTTGACAGTAATCCCAAGAACTTCGCACTTCAGCCTACGCTCTCCACCATCTTCAAGTTTTTCTCTGATTTGATGCTGGCCTATTACTCTCCGTTGAAGACTGAAGAGGGGATAGCAGCTTGGCTCGAACAATCCGTTTGGCAGGTTCGCAAGAACGTCACACCAGCCATGAGAATGTACACGGCGATGAAAGTGTACACAATTATCGGTGAGATACGCAAAACTGATGCTGCTTCGAAGGGGGTAGGAGGGCAAAAAAACACCGATGGTGACCTCCTGAAGGAGCTTGTTTATACCATCCTTCACTGATTTTGTATCTATTTTCGCTCAATCTGGAAACAGAAATTTAAGGGGATATTTCGTTTGAATCAAGCGGTTTACCCCCTTTTTGATGCACTGAGAATCGCGCGAAAAACAGCTCTTTTCCACCGGTAAAACTCTGCTTCGAAAATGGAAATTTTGAGCAGGTGAGATTTTGCTTTACGTTTCTTTACATTTTTGAAGAAAAACGCGTTTTGATTCCCGAATCGAAAACCTAAACCTTAACAAAGCAAGGAGGGCGGGATTCGTGTTTTAAAACCCGAATTCATTTTCCGTGAATTATTGATTTTAAAACTCAAATTTCTTCATTTGCATTACTGAATGAATAAGAATACATTATTGAATACTATTGATTAAATACAATAAATCAATAAGTTATATACGTATGCATCAAAATTATCTATGTTGAATTGTCAAAATTTTGGAATATTCTGCGCTCGGGTTTTATTTCGTGTATTTGTGCGTGTATTAACTTGCAGATAACCAATGTTTATGGATTTTTAATTCACGCCTTACTTGAAGTATATAGGAAATACACTCTAATGATTCTTGTTTCAAAAATGCGAATCGTTCAAATCTTTGGATTCGGATGTTTGACTTTACACCTCTGAATCTTTCAAAAATAAAAATATTCGCAATTTCTTTTCCTAAAATTTGGAAGTTCAAAAATAAATGTATTACTTTGCAACGTCAAAACCGACATGACCCTCTATAGGGTGCCTCTAAAGTACATTGAAGTGATTAAATGAAAGGACGTATTTTTCAGATCATGCAGAGCGAGAAAATGACGCAGCGTGATTTTGCCTCTGCTCTTGGAATCTCTCCTTCATCTCTCTCCAGTATCTTCAACGGGCATACCTCACCTACTAATAATACAGTGCAGGCTATACATCGTCGGTTTCCTGAAATCAGCATTGCATGGCTGATGTTCGGTGAGGGCGAAATGATGGTTGGCAGTCAAGACGAAGGCGTTCGTTCAACAGACAACAACCAGCCCACAGACGACAAGCCTGAGTCGAATCCAGGCGCTCCCCTTCAGTCCCTTCCCAAGGAGGGAGATATTCCAGGACAGTACATCATTCGTGAGACGGTGAAATATGTTGACAAACCACAACGACGCATCACCGAAATCCGAGTTTTCTACGACGATGGAACCTTCGACACCTTCCCAGGTAAGCGCGACTGAACAACCTCAAGGAACATAAATACATCCTTATATCATATTTCACTTTTACCCAAGAAAGCTGGCCGCATTAACTCTCTTTTCTACTCCTTATTTTCTCAGCGGCCAAAAAGGGGACTTCCACCCGTGAGGGCATGAGGTTCCCCTTTTTTATTGGGTTAATTCAACTTTGAACATTGAACTTTGAACATTGAACTTTGAACTTTGAACATTTAACTCCCCCCCCAATGTCCAAATACATACTCGATCTCATCCTCCGTCGTACCTCACAGCCGTCACCTGGCTATGTGGTTCTGCAGCTCACCGACCCCTCGGCTCCGTTGCCTGAGATGCTGCCTGGTCAGTTCGTGGAGGTGCGCGTAGATGACTCCCCCACGACCTTCCTGCGTCGCCCTATCAGCATCAATCTGGTGGATCGTGCGGCCAATGAATTGTGGCTCCTCGTACACGCTGTGGGCGCAGGCACGCGCGCGCTGGCGCAATTGAAAGAAGGTGCACGCGTAAATGTAGTCCTGCCGCTGGGCAATGGCTTCACGCTGCCCGCATCGCCTGCAGAGCGTTATCTGCTCGTGGGCGGTGGCGTAGGCACGGCTCCCCTGCTCTATATGGGTCAGGAACTGGTGGCCCGTGGTGCCCGCCCTGTGTTCTTGCTGGGCGCGCGCTCTGCTGCCGACCTCTTGCAGCTCGACCATTTCCGCCAGCTGGGCGATGTCTGCGTGACCACTGAGGATGGCAGCTTGGGCGAGCGAGGCTTCGTCACCCAGCATAGCCTGTGGCAGCAGGCCGATTTCACCCGTATCTGCACCTGTGGCCCCAAACCGATGATGCAGGCTGTCGCACGCCTCGCGCGCGAGAAGGGCATCCCCTGCGAGGCTTCGCTGGAGAACCTGATGGCCTGTGGCCTCGGAGCCTGCCTCTGCTGCGTCGAGGACACCACCGACGGCAACGTCTGCGTCTGCAAGGAAGGCCCTGTGTTTAATATCGAAAAACTCAAATGGTAATGGCAGATTTAAGCGTAAACATAGGCGCTCTGGCGCTCAAGAATCCTGTGATGACCGCCTCCGGCACCTTCGGCTATGGGCTGGATTTTGCTGATTTCGTGGACCTCAGCCGCCTCGGAGGCATCATCGTCAAGGGCACCACGCTGGAGCCCCGTCAGGGCAACCCCTATCCCCGTATGGCCGAGACCGCACAGGGCATGTTGAACTGCGTAGGCCTCCAGAATAAAGGCGTGGATTATTTCTGCGAGCACATCTATCCTGAGGTGCGTACGTTAGGCACTTCTGTGCTCGTGAATGTCAGCGGCAACTCCCCTGAGAACTATGCCGAGTGTGCCCGTCGTATCGCTGCCCTCGACGATATCCCTGCCATTGAGCTCAATATCTCATGTCCCAATGTCAAGCAGGGCGGTATGGCCTTCGGCGTGACTCCAGAGGGTGCTGCCAGCGTGGTTCGTGCCGTGCGCGCAGCCTATCCTAAGACCCTCATTGTCAAGCTCTCGCCCAACGTCACCTCCATTGCCGACATCGCGCGTGCAGTGGAAGCCGAGGGCGCTGATGCCGTGTCGCTCATCAACACGCTCATGGGTATGGCCATCGATGCCGAGCGTCGCCGTCCCGTCCTCAGCATCGGCACTGGAGGCCTCTCCGGTCCTGCCGTGAAGCCCGTGGCGCTGCGTATGGTGTGGCAGGTCTATGACGCCGTGAAGATTCCCATTGTGGGCCTCGGCGGCATCATGAACACCACCGATGCCATCGAGTTCCTGCTCGCTGGCGCCACAGCTGTGGAGATAGGCACCGCCAACTTCATCGACCCTGCCGTCACCATGAAGGTCATCGACGGCATCAGCGACTACCTCCAGCGCCACAGCCTCCCCTCTGTCCGCTCCCTCATCGGCGCTGCCCACTAACCACGAATACCTGTTTCAGATATGGAAAACTACATCCCTAACGAGCATCGGTACGACAGGATGCAGTATAACCGATGCGGCCGCACAGGCGTTTTGCTGCCTCGCGTCAGCCTTGGTATGTGGCACAACTTCGGTGCTGGTGATGACTATGGACGCAGCCGCGAGATTGTGCGCTTCGCCTTTGACAACGGCATCACACATCTTGATTTGGCGAATAATTACGGGCCTCCCTACGGAAGTGCAGAGGAAACGCTGGGGCGGTTGATGGATGACGACTTGCGCCTCTATCGCGACGAACTCTTCATCGCCACCAAGGCGGGTTACGACATGTGGCCTGGTCCTTATGGCAATTGGGGTTCGCGTAAGTACCTCATGGCCTCGCTCGACCAAAGCCTGCGGCGTATGCACCTCGACTATGTCGATTTGTTCTACAGCCACCGCTTCGATCCTGAGACCCCCATTGAGGAAACCCTGCAAGCCCTCGTGGATATTGTCCGCAGCGGCAAGGCCCTCTACGTCGGCATCTCCCGTTGGCCCCTCGCTGCCACTGAACTGGCGTTCCGTTACCTACGCGAGCGCGATGTCCCCTGCCTCATCTATCAGGGGCGCATCAACCTGCTCGACCGTGCGCCCATCGAGGAAGGCATCCTCGACCTCTGCCGTCGCGAGGGTGTAGGTTTCATTTCCTTCTCCCCCCTGGCCCAAGGCCTGCTCACCGACCGCTACCTCCACGGCATTCCTGAGGGCTCGCGCATGTCGAAGGGCAAGTTCCTCCGACCCGAAATGCTCACCGACGAGGTGCTCCAACGAATCCGTCAGTACAATGCCGAAGCCGAGGCCGAAGGACTCACCCTCTCGCAATACGCTCTCTCGTGGATTCTCCGCCAGCAGGGCGTGACCTCCGTCCTTGTCGGTGCCAGCAGCACGGCGCAGCTCCAGACGAACCTTACGTTGTAATTTACAAGCTCTCCTTAAGACGGCACTTAGAAATGACAACGGCTCGTTTCATAAGATTACTCTTATAATTTCCCTGCCAGCTCAATCACCTTCTGCTTCGTCGCATCCGTCTTCTGCTCGTCAATCTTGGCAGAGACGAAGCCCATGTTCTCCACCTGCCAGTAGTTGCAGATGTCACGGAATTCGGCTGTGGCTCCGTCATAGACACCAGGCGAGTAGGATGACATCAACAGCGCCATCTTCTTCACGTTGGCGGGCTTGTTGACGCAGTACATGCGCTGGATGGGAGCCTGTATCTGCGAGCAGAGCGTGAAGTAATAGATGGGAGCAGCCAGCACCAGCACCTCGGCTTCGTTCATCAGCGGATAGAGCTCCTGCATGTCGTCCTT
>JAEEGL016216331.1_pt1 | contig 16043 bp, 13 predicted proteins | sample 9134231 | NCBI WGS metagenome assembly JAEEGL01 (sample SAMN16246548, study PRJNA631951) | gut metagenome | biome: gut microbiome; feature: rumen; material: fiber-attached | host: Bos | place: Iran: Karaj | collected 2018-10 | reverse complement strand
TGATCAGATGAAAGAAACATTTGAGATTTACTGGCACTCAAATGAGTTTGAGCCGTTCAAGCTTGACGATATGGATAAACTCAGGTTTGCATTGAATCTTGAGCGGCATCAGGGAAATGCATCTGCTATATCCTCTGTGTCATATTCATTTGATATAAATCCATATCCATATCAGCAAGCTATTCTCGATAAACTTGAGGCAGAGAGAAGGGTTTACGGATATAACCGAAATCTTGTTGTCGCTGCAACAGGGACAGGAAAAACGGTCATTTCAGCTTTTGACTACAAGAATTTCAAAAACAAAAACATAGGAAAACAGAACAGGTTGTTATTTGTTGCTCATAGGGAAGAGATACTAATTCAGAGCAGAGACTGTTTCCGTGGTGTTCTTAAAGATCCAAATTTCGGTGATGTTCTTGTTGGTAATTACAAACCTGAGCAGTTGAGCTATCTGTTTGCATCAATACAGTCAATCAACTCAAAGAAGTTCGTTAAAGAATTTAAACCTGATTACTTTGACTTCATTATTGTTGATGAGTTCCATCATGCAGCTGCTGATTCTTATCAGGACCTTCTTGAATACTTCAAGCCAAAGATATTGCTTGGATTAACCGCAACGCCAGAACGAATGGATGGCAGAGATATACTAAAGTACTTTGATGGAAACCATATCGCAGCCGAGATAAGGCTTCCTGAAGCTATTGAGCGTCAGCTTCTCTGTCCGTTCCATTACTATGGGCTTACTGACTGTGCAGACCTAAGCTCTTTGAAATGGACAGCAGGCGGCTACGACAAAAGTGAGCTAGAAAATGTCTATGTCCTTTCTGAGAAAGCAGCGCAGAAGAGGGCGGAGCTGATCATTAATTCAATTCCCAGATATGTTGAGAGCCCAACAAGTGTCAAATGCATAGGTTTCTGTGTTTCTATCAGACACGCTGAATTTATGGCAAAGTTCTTCAATGACCATGACATTCCTTCGATTGTTCTATCAAGTAACAGCTCTGATGATGACCGCAAGAGCGCAAAGCTTTTGCTTGAAAGCGGAAAAGTGAACTATATCTTTGTAGTTGATCTGTATAATGAGGGAGTTGATATTCCGGACATCGATATGGTCATGTTCCTCAGGCCAACAGAGTCACTGACGGTATTCCTTCAGCAACTTGGTAGAGGGCTGAGAATTTCTGAAGGCAAGGAATTCCTTACTGTTCTTGATTTCATTGGACAGTCAAACAAGAAATACAGGTTTGAAGAGAAATTCAAGGCACTGCTGGAGAATACAAAACGTGGAGTTCTTACTGAAATAAGGGAAGGTTTCGTTTCTGTTCCAAAAGGTTGTTTCATAAGTCTTGAAAAGAAACCACAGGAAATAATACTCAGCAATATTAAAGCAGCTTTAGGCTCCAGGGATTCGATTATTGACAGAATCAGGACCTTTGAGACTGACAGCCAGATAACTCTCTCACTTGAGCATTTTCTTAATTACACACAGATTCCGGTTCGGGAGATGTACAAGTACGGTAGCTTCAGTAAGCTTTGTATGGCAGCTGGAATTAAACCTTTTGCTGAAGAACCATTGGATAATGTAATGGGATCTGCTTTCCAACGATTTGCCTTTGCAGATTCTCGATCTTGGATGATTTGCCTTTTAAAGTACCTTAAGGACAACAAACCAGTTTTGGAATCGGATTGTAGTCCAAAAGACAAGGCAATGCTTGATATGTTCAGGTTCACTCTGTATCCGGATCCTCCAGATGGAATGACTTCTGAGCGTGCTATCAATGAGTTAAAGAATTGTCCGGTAATTAGAAATGAGCTGATTGAACTGCTTTCTTATAGGATTCAGAACGTTGATTTCATTGCAGAGCCCGTCAGCAATGAACAGGGCAATGTGCTTGATTGTTATTGTTCTTATTCAAGAGATCAGATTCTCTCAGCACTTGGCTACTACAAGCCAAACACTGTCAGGCAGGGTGTTTTCTATGTCAAAGATAAGAAGACAGACGTTTTCTTTGTCACTCTAAATAAGACTGACAAGGAATTCAGCCCGACTACTCTTTATAAGGATTATGCGGTTTCTGACAGGTTGTTCCACTGGGAAAGCCAGAGCACGACATCTGCTGAGAGTCCTACGGGTCAGCGGTATCAGCATCATAAAGATATTGGTTCAAATGTCTTTCTATTTGTCAGAGAACAGAAGAAGGATCAATATGGTGCCTGTCCATTTACTTTCCTTGGTCCTGCTGAGTTTGTGAGTACCGAAGGTTCATATCCCATGAGCATCATCTGGAAACTAAAGAATCCTATTCCTGCCCGTTTTATAAAAGAACTGAGTAGGGGAATTGCTTTGTAAGGTTTTGCATCGCTTATTTTCTATGTGGTTGTGATTGGTTGATTGTTTACAATGAATGTAAAGCCAGTATTGTTCATCTTATTAGACAGCTTTCTCATTATTCTTATTCTGTTTCTTTTATTCAGAAAGAAAAAACAAAAAAGAAGTGTAAACAAATATGAGGATGTCAGAATAGAGAATAATGATCTGAAAAAAACAGATTCTTCAAAAACAGAAAGGATAGAAGAACGGTATATAGAAAAAATGGGTATTGTTCTACCCGAGGACCTTTCATTTGAAGAGCGTAAAGGATTTGAAGGAGAGCAGGTACTCTATGATCAGATTAAGCAAGTCCAAAATGTAGGGGCTAAGGTTATCTGGGGCTGTTGGCTTAGATATCCAAATGGCAGTCTGACTCAAGCTGATGTGATTCTCATCTGGAAATCCGGAGTATATGTAATTGAAAGCAAGAATTGGACAGGTTGCAATATTTATGGCTCATCAAGTGACAGGAATTGGACTGTTTGTTGGTTTGATTGGAAAGGAGATGTTGTTAAGACAATTAAGAAATACAATCCCATTCTGCAGAATGCTTCACATATTGATTGTATAAGGAAAATGATTTACAACCTGGCCCCAATTTACTCTATTATTGCTTTCCCGGATTCTTGTAAGCTGTCTAAGGTGCCAGATCCAACAAAGGATACTGCAGTAATAAACTTTTCAAAATTAAGGCGAGCTATTGCTGATTTCCATACCTCAGGTAATAAAGACAGTCTATTACTTAATGACGTTGATAGAATTTGGGAACGTCTTACGACATGTAGTGACGGTGTTACTGAGAAGGAAAAAGAGCTACACAATAAAGCAATCCGAGAGAAATATAAAACTTTCTGATTGATTTAAGTTAATTTGGTTTTTGCATCTAACAATAAAGATTGAAAAACAGATGTACTCTCAAATCAAGGTAGTTGAATAAAAAAAGATTTGCTCTGTTTTGATATCTATCCCCGAGTACTGCAGCTCCAGATTGAGGAGATAATAAGCAGCATCCACAAGGGGGCTCTCAGAGGAAGCGAGACCTATCCCTACAAGATCCGAAGGACGCTGTCCGAGGAGTCCGAAACAAGGATCATGCTGAATCTCTCAAACTATCAGATTCCCGAGGCCAAGGCGGAGGAGCTTGAAAAGGCGAGAATGCAGTTCAAAGCCAGTCTCATTAAGGTTTTGAAGGCTCGGTTTATAATTTGATGTCAGGGGCGTTGTAGATAGATATCGGCTTCTTCCATATGAGGGCTACAGCCTCAAGCTTTGCATTGCTGTGGCTTGTATATGGAATCTTTGGAGGCCATTTCAGGGCAAGTTTGAATCTGGAGTTTTCATCAAGCTCTTCGGATGAGAAATAGATATACTTCCTTCCTCCCTTGTTTGATGATGTATTCGGAAACAGCTTTGTCCCTATGACTCCTACCTCCTTTATCTCGTGCCAGCTGTAGATCCTTGTTTTCCCCAAAAGAGGTCTGACCTCGATGTTTTCCTGGGAAATGAGGATCCTGGTGAGATTTCTTACCGAAATCAACGCGAAAACCACAATCAGGATTGCAGAGATTATGATTCCGGCTGTCATTTGAAGTCGACAAAAGGATATCAGCATGATGATCATGAAAATGGTGAAGGCTGCGCTGATGAAGCACGTCTCCGCGTCATTGAAGGATTTCACTTTCCATGTCATTGGATCCTCCTGTTTGCTTTCCTGTATTCTCCGGGAGTGGTGCTGTAAAGCTTTCTGAATGCCGCTATGTAGTTTCTTGAGGATGAGAACCCGCATTTCTCTGCAATCTCGAATATCGGGGTACCTGTGTTGACCAGGTCATCCATTGACCTGGATACACGTTCCTGTGTGATGTAATCAATCAGCTTTGTGTTGAGGTTCTCGCTGAAAAGCCTGCTCAGATAGCTTGGGGTTATGCCGATTGCCTCCGCGATTGAGACGAGCGACAGGCTGGTTGAGGCATAATTGCTCTTTATGTACTGTATGGCATCCAGGATGTAGGGGTTGTTCTTTTTCTTTACGACTGCCAGGGCAGTCTCGACAATCTTGTTCTTCGATATTTCGAATTGTTTCGAGATTTCCACTGCATCGGTCAGACCTGATGTATTTGACTCAAATTCGGAACAGCACTGAAGCAGTGAAATCTCATCTGATGATGTGGCTCCGGAGAACTCTGCAGAGAAGCTATGCAGTATCTGCGTCAGGCTCCGTTTCATCTCTTCGGGTTCTTTGCCATCCGTCTCAATCTGCACTGCTCTTTCCATATGGATATCATACGACTCAGAATCATTCTCAAGAAGCGATTTCACCGCCAGGGCTATCCTTTGGGATGTGCCTATACCGGACTCATGGCCATTGTCTCCTGATTTGGCTTTGTCGAAAGAGAAGGGGATGTCCATGACGGAGTGACAGAGATAGCCGCACGACACACCGACGTTCATCCCGAGCTTCTCTATCTTTCTCTTCAGCTCTGCTTCTAGGATGTTTAACTTCGACTTGGCCTCCATTATGGTCGTGTCCACCTTGTTGAACTGCAGGACCACGGCAAGAAGATCTTCGGATCTGCGTATAATGATTGAGGTCGTGTTGTTCAGTGAATTGAAACCGGTAAAGTAGGATCTGACGGTGTCATCAATGCCTTCCTTTCCGTTCAGCGCAATTGCGACATAGAGTGCTGTGGTGGTGAAGTCACTCCGGATTCCGGAAAGGAGGTTCTTGATAGTGTCATAACTTCTGGTTTTTCCGTCCAAAAGTGATGAGAACAGGTTCGTCAGGACATCGTCGGCCACTATCTGGAGCGTGGTGTCCAGCTCTTTCTGCCTGGTCGAGATGTTCTCGATGACATCCACATAGGATTCTTTTACCTCAGTGCCCATTGTTGTCTGTTCTATCGCATGTGTGATGGAGAAGACCGGTCTGAGCAGCAAGTAAGAGGCTAGAACAGAGATCAGGGTGAAGGCTATTACCACTGTAGCGGTGAACAATCCCAGCTGCGGGATTTTATTCAGGCTATTGGACGGATCGAGGCTTGGGATTGACAGTGTGAACGTCCATCCAAGTCTCTCGGATTTGGCGCTAATATAGTCTCTGTCCTCCGCATCAGATGAGAACTTCTGAGCGGTCTTCCAGACGGGGTCTCCGTTTTCATACCGGGCTAGAATCTCAACGTCAAGAGCAGTCTCATAGATTTCCGAGAGGTAGTCCTCCAGTTTGACCATGTCGAGTTCCATGAAAAGGATTGCCTGTGGTTCGTTATTATATGGAATCATGTCATATGAGATTATGAAGCCATCACCGCTTCTGAAGAGTTTTGTGCCTTCTTCAGTAAGTGCGGCATTGCCATAGTCGTCAATCATGGTCAAATATGTACGTTTCTGTCCCTGCAGTTCCCCATAGCTTCCGGAGCTTGTCATGACGATTCCTGTCCTCTGCACATAGAACACAGTCTCTTTCACTATCGAGGAGCTCCTCTCCGTCATGTTGGCCAGATCCAGAAGAGCCCTGTTTGAGGATGTGCTTGGAATGTAGCTTCCCTCAGATCGCTTGTATGTGAATGTGATGAGCGCCATTGAGTTGTGGGCTTCATTGATGATGTTCATCGCACTCATCTCGATTATGGATTCCGCTGCTTTGATATAGGAGTCGAGGAGCAGGTTATAGGATTCCCGCTTTCTGTCGACGTCAATACGCGTGACTGTCCTGATACAGAATAAGGATGTGATCACGACCAGCAGGATGCAGATGAAGAGTATGACGGCCGAATAGATGAGAAGGAATTTTCTGTTTCTGGTGGTAAGTCTCGATCCGCGCATGTTTTTGCTCTTTATATCCCTCACTATACACAATAATTTCAGAAAACTGTTGTTACAAGGTTGTTTCTATTGACGATTTTTTCAATTATTGCAATTCCTTGTCTTTTTCCAAGAAATGGATATCACTTTTAACTATTGAAAATTTACAGGTGCAGAAGCTGGGGGTGATAATCGGGGTATCAAATAAAAGGAGACTGAAATGAAAAAGACAGTTGTATCTTTACTAATTCTGTTCGTCGCTTTCGGTGCCATCTTTGCAGCGGCATCGACAGAGAAGGCTGCCACACCGGTTGCTAAGGATTCACTTGTCATCGGAGACAAAATCACCCTGACAACCCTGTCACCGTTCGTGCAGTATTCCACCACTGGTGCAGCAACCTATGCATTGTATGAGAAGCTCGCATATGTCGAGAGCGGTGTCCTTGTCCCACAGCTCGCCTATGAGTGGACAACAGAGGATAACACCACGTTCACAATCAAGATCTATGACAACATCTACGACAGCGAGGGTAACCACATCACCGCCAATGATGTCGTGTTCAGCTACAACATGACCATAGCAAACGGCATCACCAACTTTGTGGCGGACATCAAGGCCATTGATGATTACACAGTCCAGATGACGCTCACAGACCCTGCCATCGGAAACTTCGAGACAAACATCGGGCTTGTTAACATCGTCTCTCAGGCCGCCTACGAGAAGAGCGGTGACGGAATGGCCACACAGCCGATCTCATCCTCAATCTACAATGTCGTCGACTTTGTCGCAGGTTCCTATGTCACACTGACAAAGAACGAGAACTACTGGCAGAAGGATGAGTCAAAGCTCTCAACACTCCAGACCGGAAAATACAAGACAATCAAGTTCCTGAGCGTCGCAGAGCCTTCACAGCAGACAATCGCCCTTGAGACCGGAACGATTGATGTGATGGAGATAATCGATAAGACCCAGATCGCCAACTTCACGGAAGGCGGAGATTATGCTGACAAGTTCACGGTTGTTCCCGCTATCGGCGGAGGAGCTATTAGCCTCTTCTTCTCTGGTTCATCTGACATCATCGCACAGGACAAGTACCTCCGTCTGGCCATCGTGACTGCAATCGACAGAGTCGGATTCACCAAAGTGTCCTCTCAGGGCGTCTCTACCGCATGTGAGATGTTCGGAAACATCATGGCAACCGATGCTGTTACATATTATGAGAAAGAGGGCGGATACTTCCCGTATAACGTCGAACTTGCCAAGGATTACCTTGCAAAGTCCAACTACAAGGGCGAGACCTTGAGGCTCCTGTCCACAACACAGTTTGAGACCCAGCACCTTGTCATTCAGGATTATCTGAAGAAGATCGGAATCAACGTTGAGATCAACGCTCCTGACCTGGCTGTCTTCCAGAAGACCTACAAGGATCACACAGCTTACGACTTCGCACTCTGCTCCAACACTGTCAACTACAACAGCACATTCTGGTATAAGCAGTACTTCAATGCCAGCGGTACAACAAGACACGGATGGACTGATCCTGAGCTGATTGCTGCCGCCAACCTGGCCAACCAGCCTGAGAGCCATACAGCAGAGAACGTCGAGAAGGTATCTCGTCTGCTTGATGACAGAGTCTATGGAATGGGTCTGTACATCGACAGTAAGTTTACCGTCGTATCCAATTCAATCCAGTTGCCGGAGAATCCCGCGGTTCTCACACTCGGCGGATACTTCGTTCCTGTCTGGGCATACTGAGTCCATTCTCTCATCGGTTATTCCCACATGTCGCGCCATCGGGTGCGGCATGTGGATTCATATTGGTAGCATATGCTCAAATACATAATCAAACGAATCCTCTGGGCCATCCCGGTAGTGATCTGTGTTGCCGTACTCATCTTCTGCATTATGAGGATGGCCGGAGGAGATCCTGCCAGACAGCTGGTAGGCATTGATGCAACTGAAGAGGAATATGAGGCAATGAGGGCCAAGCTCAAGCTTGATGACCCGTTCTTCGTTCAATTAGCAGATTATCTGGGAAGACTCTTTCTGAAAGGGGACCTCGGAACTTCATATATGACCCACACAGCCATATCAAGGGATATGGCCGTGAGGTTGCCGTACTCGCTTGCCATAGGAGGCGTATCCATACTCGTGGCGACATTAATAGGTGTATGGCTGGGAATGCAGTCGGCAATCCATGCGGGAAAGTGGCAGGACAAGCTGTGCATGGTATTCGCCTTAGGCGGAGTCTCCATGCCGAAGTTCTGGCTTGCACTGCTGCTTCTGCTTCTGTTCGCAGTCAAACTCCAATGGCTTCCGGCCGCAGGTGTTGGCGGAATCCAATTCTACATCCTGCCTGTTCTGGCAAACAGCTTCCACGGAATAGCATCCTTTGCCAGACAGTCCAGATCCAGCATGCTCGAGGTCATAAGGTCTGACTTTGTCATAACCGCCAAGGCCAAGGGACTGTCGTTCCGCGAGGTCATCTACAAGCATGCTCTCCCCAACGCCCTGATTCCCGTGGTGACCATGATAGGAACACAGTTCGCGGTCATGATCAGCGGCTCCATTGTCATTGAGACCATCTTCTCCATACCGGGACTCGGAGTCTATCTGACAACCGGTATTAACAACAGGGACTACCCGGTCGTTCAAAGCGTCATTGTCGTGATATCCATCATATTCTGTCTGACGATGCTCGCGATTGACATCGCATACGCCTTCCTTGACCCGAGAATCAAGGCAAGATACACAAGCGGAAAAAGGAAGGTGCGCAAATGAAAATGCTGAACAAAAATGCCGGTATCAAGGGCGTGAGTCCCACCAAAGAGGTCTTGAGGCGTCTTGTGAAGGACAAGGTCGCAATGCTGGGCCTGGCCATCTTTGTTTTGGAAATCCTTATTGCCGTATTCGGGCCGCTTCTCGTAAAGGCAGATCCATATGAGATGGATTTCTCGCAAACGCTGCTGGCTCCTTGCAGGGAGCACATACTCGGAACAGACGATCTGGGCCGTGATATATTCAGCAGGATTGTCACGGGAGCTCGGTACTCTCTGGGTCTGGGTCTCAGCGTTGTCCTGTTTTCCACATTGATCGGAACCATAATCGGCTCTATCGTAGGTTATTTCGGGGGTGTTGTGGACCTCGTGGTCATGAGGATCTGCGACATATTCCAGAGCATACCGCCGCTTCTCATGAGCGTTGCCATATCTGCTGCTCTGGGGCAAGGGTTCTTCAATACCCTGATAGCGTTGTCTCTGGGTTCGACAATCGGCACTGTGAGACTTCTCAGAGGCTCGGTAATGAAGATCCGGAGCGAGGAGTTCCTGGAGGCCGCGGACCTTATTAGCTGCAGCAAGTTCAGGACGATTGTTACCCATGTGCTGCCCAACAGCGTCTCACCTGTTATTGTCAGGTCGACAATGGGAATCGCCAACGCCATCATGAGCGCTTCCACACTGAGCTTCATTGGTCTTGGAATCCAACAGCCCACACCCGAGTGGGGAGGCATGCTCTCCGGCGCCAGGAAATTCATGCGCAAGTGCCCATGGATGATAATCTATCCCGGTCTTGCCATCGCTATAACCGTCCTTGCACTGAATCTGCTCGGAGACGGCCTGCGCGATGCCATGGACCCGAAGATGAAGGATTAAGGGAGGTTCGGAATGGAAGAAAAAGAGAAATTCCTTGAAGTTAAGAACCTCACCATAGATTTCACATCCGCGGGAAGCGTCGTTCATGCGGTCAATGATGTGTCGTTCACGTTGGACAGGGGAAAAGTACTGGGGTTGATAGGGGAGACCGGAGCAGGAAAATCAGTTGTGGCCAAAGCCATCCTGCAGATACTTCCGGATCACGGAACCAAGATCCGCAGAGGTCAGATCCTGTTTGAAGGCAAGGACCTCATGAAGCTCAATGAAGACCAGCTGATGAAGATCAGGGGGAATTCCATCTCCATGATATTCCAGGACCCCATGACGGCCCTTAATCCCATCATGAGGATCGGGACCCAGATCACCGAGGTCATCACCCATCACAAGAAGATAACAAAGGCCGATGCCGAGAAGGAGGCGATGGACATGCTTGAGAAGGTCGGAATCCCTTCCGAGCGCTTCCGTGAGTACCCGCATCAGTTCTCCGGAGGAATGAAACAGAGAGTTGTATGCGCTATGGCGCTTTCCTGCAACCCGGTTCTGCTTCTGGCTGACGAGCCTACCACAGCGCTAGATGTCACCATCCAGGCCCAGGTGCTCAAGATGATCTCCGATCTGCGCAAGGAACTCAATGCCAGCATGCTGATCATCACCCATGACATAGGTGTGGTGTCCAAGGTCTGTGATGACATAGCCATCATGTATGCGGGCCAGATAATAGAGAAGGGCTCCAAGAAACAGATATTCACAAATCCGAGTCACCCTTACACGCAGGGTCTGTTCGCGGCTCTGCCCAGCATGAACGAGGATGTCGAATACCTGCATCCCATAGAGGGCCTTCCACCGGATCCGGCTAATTTGCCGAAAGGCTGCCCGTTCGCACCCAGATGTCCGCATGCCACCGATGAATGCAGGGAGGACAAGCCGATTCCAGTCAGTATTGTGGAGAAGGGTCATACGACAAAGTGTCTGAGATTCAAGGAGGCCTGCAGATGACGGCTCCGTTACTTGAAGTGAGAAACCTCAAAAAATACTTCACCACCGGGAGTGGATTGCTCCATGCCGTGGACGATGTCTCATTTTCCATAGAAGAGGGAAAAACTCTTGGAGTTGTTGGTGAATCAGGCTGTGGAAAGAGTACGCTTGGCAGGACAATCCTCCATCTGTATGAGCCAACTGACGGCAGCATGTTCTTCGAAGGAAGAGATATCACCAATCTGAACAAGAAGGAGCTGAAGGAGATCAGGGCTAACATGCAGATGATCTTCCAGGATCCGTATTCCTCTCTTGATCCGAGGAAGATGATAGAGGACATTATCATGGAGCCTCTGAAGGTCTACAAGATCGGAACCAGGGAAGAGAGGCTTCAGAAGACCATGGAAATAATGAGGATGGTCGGACTGGATGAACGCCTTAGGCAGTCGTTCCCTCATGAGTTGAACGGAGGAAGAAGGCAGAGGGTGGTTGTGGCCAGGGCTCTTGCCCTGAATCCTAAGTTCATAGTCTGCGATGAGCCTGTCTCTGCTTTGGACGTATCCGTCCAGGCCCAGATCCTGAACCTGCTCAGGGACCTGCAGAAAGAGCACGGCCTGTCATATATCTTCATCACGCACGATATGTCCGTAGTGAGACATATATCCGATGAGATCTGTGTCATGTATCTGGGGCAGATCGTCGAGAAGTGCCCCACCTGCGAGCTCTTCAGGAATCCTCTTCATCCTTATACACAGGCCCTTCTGGCATCGATTCCTGTTGTCGGAGCTGATGATGACGACTCTGATGAGGAGATCATACAGGGTGAGCTTTCGTCCCCAATCAATCCGAAGCCCGGCTGCAGGTTCTTCAACAGATGCAAATACGCATGTGAGAAGTGCAGGGAGGAGCAGCAGTTCAGAGAGGTCGCGCCCGGACATCACGTGTTGTGTCATCTTGTGAAATGATCATGGAGAATAACAGATAATGAAGAAGAGTGTTTCCTTCAATGGCTGGACCGATGACATCGTGTTCCTTGAACCGGACATAGTCTATTCGGACAGGGGCGGACAGGGCCTCAAGCTGCACCTTGTCCTTCCGATGTGCATCCATTATGCAAGGAAGGAAAACCGGAAAGTTGACAGAAGATTCCCGTTGATCGTCTATGCTAAGGGAAGTGCTTTCACACACCCTGAATACAAGGAAGCCATGGGAAGAGTCTTCAGGATTGCAGAACATGGCTTTATTGTGGCTATGGTGGAGTACAGCAACATCCTCAAAGGGAACACGTTTCTTGACACATGTATGGACTTCAAGACTGCAGTCAGATTTCTAAGGGCACATGCTGATGAGTACTACATCGATCCTGAGAGGGTTGCTGCCTGGGGAACGTCATCTGGTGCAACCGACGCCCAGTTTGTCGCATTCACGGGCAATGATCCTGAATATAAGACGGAAGAATACAGGGAATACGATGACTCAGTGAAAGTGCTGGTAGCAATCAACGGGCCGGCAGACATGTCCTCTGTTGTATTCTCGGATCATCCCATTTCGAAGTTCTATCAGGCTCATTGGGCTAAGCACCCACCCCTCAAGGATCCTGCTGAACTCTGCAGGGAAGCAAGTACAATCAACCTGATTGGGGACAGGACTGTTCCGCCTGTGATGCTCGTCCACGGCACTGAGGATCCGATTGTGTCGTTCTCACAGACGGAAAGGCTCTATGAAAAGTTAACGCAGTTCAATCATGAGGTTGTATTCTATCAGGTCAATGGAGCAGGTCACGGAAGTGCTTTCACGTCGGAGATCCTTGAGGAGGGCGTGAAATTCATCAAAAAGTACATTTAAGGAGATATAAGATGGCAGTGGATCTCAAGGCAAAACCGTTCTATCTCAACGATGAACAGATCAAGTGGGTAAATGACACATTGGCTTCGATGACTCTCGATGAGAAAATCGGCCAGCTTTTCACCTTCGTGACCTATACGGACGATGAGAAGAAACTGAAGTCATTTGTAGAAAAATATCATGTTGGCGGCGTCATGTGCAGGAAGCTTCAGATAGACCAGCTTGTCAATACCGTGACGCTTCTTCAGGAGAACTCAAGGATTCCGCTGATCATCTCCGCCAATCTTGAGGCGGGAGGAAGAGGTGTCTGCAGCGAGGCCACCAAGGTGGGCTGCCAGATGTCAATAGCGGCAGGTCCGGGACCGGAGGGAGCAGCACAGCTGGGGGATATCTGCGGCAAGGAAGGCGCTGCCCTGGGTGTGAACTGGGCGTTTGCTCCTGTGTCTGACATAGATTTCAACTTCAGGAACCCCATCACGAACACCAGGACATACGGCTCTGATCCGGAAATGGTGCGTAGATGTGTCACTGAGTACATCAAGGCCTGCCAGAAACACGGGGTGGCAGCTACTGCCAAGCATTTCCCCGGAGACGGCTGTGATGAAAGGGACCAGCATCTTGTCTCCTCCATAAACAACCTATCCTGTGAGGACTGGGACCGTACCTACGGAGCAATCTACAAGTCTGCCATCGATGCAGGCGTAATGACGGTGATGACAGGGCATATCATGCAGCCCGCATGGTCCAGGAGGCTTGATCCAGAGATCAAAGATGAGGACATCATGCCCGGAAGCCTTTCCAAAGAGCTTCTGAACGGACTTCTGAGGGAAAGACTGGGTTTCAATGGCCTTATAGTGACAGACGCCACCCCCATGGCGGGCTTCACCATCCCGATGCGGAGAAGAGAGTCCGTGCCATACACGATAGCTGCAGGATGTGACATGTTCTTATTCACCAAGAGCCTCGAGGAGGACCTGGGATATATGAAGATGGGTCTTGAGAACGGCATCCTCACACAAGAGAGGGTCGATGAGGCAATCACAAGGATCCTTGCCCTCAAGGCGGCTTTGAAACTTAACGTGAAGAACCTTATTCCAAACAAGGACGAGGCTCTCAAGCTGATTGAGGAGGACAGCAAGCTTGATATTCTCAATAAAGTCGCAGATGAATCTATCACCCTTGTCAAGGACAACGGGAAAATCCTGCCCATATCACCTGAGAAACACAGGCGCATCATGTTCTTCCCGATAGAGCCTTCATACTGTGGACAGATAGACATGTATGGGACATCAGGTTCCGCAAACGCAACCTTGGTGTCGATTCTGAGAGAGAAGGGATTCGAGGTCTCAATCTTCCAACCCAAGCAGGGGGGCCTTGAAGGGCTCATGGCATCTTCAATGGAGTTGGAGCAGAACTACGACCTTCTTCTCTACAGCGCCAATCTGGCAACCAAATCAAACCAGACCACAGTCAGGATAGAATGGCAGGAGCCGATGGGAAGCAACGTCCCGGTCTATATGACAAGCATACCTACGGTGTTTGTCTCCATTGAGAATCCGTATCATCTTCTGGATGCTCCGAGGGTTCCTGTCTATATCAACTGCTACCAGTCGGATGAGGAGGTCCTCAGGGCCCTCGTGGACAAGCTGATGGGCAAGAGCACATTCAAGGGCAAGTCGCCGGTGGACGCGTTCTGCGGGAAATGGGATACAAGGTTGTGATATGAAGGGAATAATCTTTGATCTGGACGGAGTGCTGCTGTCCACAGACCATTTCCACTATCTTGGATGGAAGGCTTTGGCCGACAGGCTAGGCATACCGTTTGACGAGAAGAAGAACGACCTTCTTCGTGGCGTGAGCCGTATGGACAGTCTTGAGATCATACTCGGAGGAAGAAGCGCTTATTATTCCCCTGAGGAGAAAACCGCCCTGGCAACTGAGAAAAACGAGACATACAGAGCCTATCTTCAGAAGCTTACTCCTGATTTCGTTTCTCCCGAGGTCCCTGAGACACTTCAGAGACTCAGGTCTTCAGGACTGAAGCTTGCCGTGGGATCCTCAAGCAAGAACACCCCGCTGATTCTTGAGAAGACAGACCTGCGAAAGTATTTCGATGCCGTCTCTGACGGAAACAACATCACACGGTCCAAACCGGATCCTGAGGTGTTCCTTAAAGCCGCGCAGTTCATAGGACTGGATCCTTCTGAGTGTGTGGTGGTCGAGGACGCAGACAGCGGAATAGAAGCTGCCAAACGCGGCGGATTCTTCGCGATCTCCATAGGAGAGGCGGTGACAAACGGCTGTGATGACAGACACATCGATTCCCTGAAAGAATTACTTGAGGTAATCTGATCTTAATGAAAGGAGTAATTTCAATGCAAACATTCAACTTCCATACACACACCTACAGATGTAACCATGCGGACAATGTTCCCGACGCAGCATATGTGGAGAAGCATATAGAAGCAGGATTCGACAGGATGGCCTTCACTGACCACTGCCCTTGGGGCTGGTTTGATGCAAGGACTGATATACCTGCCAAGCTCAGGCTCAGAATGCGCTGCGACCAGAAGGCAGATTACCTGTCAAGTGTCAATGAGCTCAAGGAGAAGTACAAGGACTCAATTAAGATCTACAGTGGATTCGAGGTGGAGTTCGTCCCCGGTTGCATTGATTACATTAGGCAGATGTATTCCGAAACAGATATCCTTCTTCTGGGTCAGCACACCATAATGAATAACGGAAGGCCTGTCGACATGCACGTGCCGGCAAACCGGACAAAAGCAGGATACCAGAACTATGCCGATCTGGTGGAACATGGCCTGTCGACTGGCATGTTCAAGATATTCGCGCATCCTGATATATTCATGATTATGAGTGATTCATTCGGAGAGGAGGAGGAGAAGACCTCAGATCTGGTCCTTAGAAGCGCCGAGAGGTACGACATCCCGATTGAGATCAATCTAGGACAGATATCCAAGTCTATCGGAGGAGAGTCCTCCAAGACAGTCTTCCAGTATCCCTGTCCGGAATTCTGGCGGATGGCCACATCCTACAACGTCAAGGTCTTGTACGGAATCGATGCACACAGACTGTTCCAATTCGACCTTCATGAGAGGATTCTGGATGCTGCAAACAAGCTGATCGGTACAGAGACTCTGTCAAAGCTGCATCTCATTGACAGACTACCCTTTGAGGTTGCTCAATAGTTGGGTCTGATTGCAAAAAGTCATAGGACTTTTGTCGTTTTATTTGCAAAAGTCATAGGACTTTTGGTATAATTGCCTTGTAATGCAGACCGGAGGGGCGTATGTACAGGGAAATTCTTGAGGACTTGAAAGAGTGGAAAGACAAGCCGGGCAGAAAGCCTTTGCTTCTGACAGGTGTCAGACAGTGC
>JAEEGL012337158.1_pt1 | contig 16043 bp, 13 predicted proteins | sample 9134231 | NCBI WGS metagenome assembly JAEEGL01 (sample SAMN16246548, study PRJNA631951) | gut metagenome | biome: gut microbiome; feature: rumen; material: fiber-attached | host: Bos | place: Iran: Karaj | collected 2018-10 | reverse complement strand
TAATGAGGCTGAGCAGCGTGTTATCGATTTTATAAGTCAAAATTCTAGTATCACGATAAAAGAATTAGTTGTAGTAAGTGGATACTCTGATGGATACATAAGAAAAATACTAGCTTCATTGAAAGAAAAAAAGGTTATTGAGCGTCAGGGTGGAAATAAAACTGGAAAATGGGTTGTTATAAGTTGAAAAATAATGGAAGAATTAGACGTAAGGTATAAATATGTGCAGCGTGCTACAGTATGTAACCGGCAAGTACTTTTCCAAATTTGTGCTACAATCCCTTCCATAGGGGATACCTCTCTTTCTTTGGATTTTCAGCAAAAACCATTATACGAAAGTTGGTATCCCTTTTCTATTTATTCTTTAACTGACAATTTCCTTACGCCAAGTTTGTTTTTGGGGCAACAAAAAAGGGGCTGTCACACACATTAGTGCGACAGCCCGCGTATTAGGTTTCTTTCTCTTATTCAAGTCTGAACTTGCCGACTTCTGCCTTAAGTTCGTTGGAAATCTCCGTGCTCTCCATCGCCTGCTCATCGATCATTGAAATGTTATCTGTCATCTCTACGGATCTTTCCGCTGCCCTCGAGACTCCGTCAGCTGCATCCACAACTGCGCCGCTTACGGAATCGGTGGATTTCCTTATACGGTCTATATTGGTTCTTATCTGCTCTGACAGCTCCGCGAATCTTTCCATCATTTCGGCGATCCTGGCCGCAGAGTTCAAGTATTCGTCGCTTGTCTTGACCAGATCCGAGAAACCTCCGAGTGCGGTCTCTTTTACAAAAGTAAGCAGACTCTCAGCTTCTCCGGCGAGTTCGTTGACTGCCGTTATGACTTCGGCGGAGACTGACTTGATCTCACTCGCCGCAACCTGTGAATTGCCCGCCAGCTGACCAATCTCTGCCGCAACAACCACGAAGCCTCTGCCGGCTTCTCCGGCGCGCGCTGCCTCGATCGACGCGTTCAGGGAGAGGAGGTTAGTCTGATCGGCTATCGCGATGATATTGCCGGTCAGATTCTCGATGCGGCTGACAGCCTTGGAACGTTCAATCTTCTCGGAGACAGACTCGGCTATGGCTGTCACTTTTGCCTCTGCGGATGCCCTCTCATTAGAAGCGTTATCTCCTATCCCTGTGGCAGATTCGCGGATCTCTCTGGCAAAGTCGCGTCCTCCTTCGATTTCCTGTACGATTCCGTTAAAGGAGGAAGTGATATCCGACATAAGCTCATTTATCTCATTCAGCGAATCCGATGTCTGCTGCATCACCAGGCTCATATCTGTCATCGTATCGGAGATTGAACGGGCGTCGCTCTTCGCCCCGCGCACATTGTCGGCGATATCAGAGGAGGTTCGGTTCAATCTGTTTGATTCCGTGTTGATGGAAAGGAGCATCGTCCGAATGAATTCGATAAGCTTGTTGATGTTGCCGCCGATCACTTCGAATTCGTCACCGGAGTTCAGTTCGATCTGTCTGGTGAGATCCCCGTCTCCCTGGGTAAGCTCTTCAATCTTGTCATTAAGCATCACGAATTTGCGGCTTATCATACGGCATAAGATGATCAGGATGACTACGCCTACAACCAGCACAATGAGACATAGGATGATTATCGTATAAAGAAGAGAACGGGTCTGCTCTTTGATCCAGTCCATGCTGACATCCACACCGACCGCTCCCATTATCTTTCCGTCAACATATATCGGGCTGTATGCGGAGATGTGTGTTCCCCATTCATCTGTATAAGGCTCTTTGCTGGAAACAACTTCACCGGAAAGGGCCGGGGCGGCGTCCGTGTCTTCAAATTCATCACCTATCGATGAATAATCCTCGATCTGTCCGTCTATAGCGTATTCCATTCCCCCGCCCGAAGCGCTTCTTATGGTATATACGTATTCTACTCCTGAAGAGTCCAGGATATCCGTGAGCATCCTGCTCACCTTTAGATAATCCTCGGTATCCTCTTCTCCCGGCTGCACGGATGCGACGATCTTGCCGTCAATGACCACCGCGGCACTGGAAGCTATGCTCTCCGTGCTGTGCCTTATCTGATCGACCAGGGTCTGATAGGATTTGCGGTATGCCGTGGCCCCAAGGATCAGATCGGAGATCAGGAACAGAATGATCACCCCGAAGATGAGTTTGTTGATGACGCTAATTTTTCTAACTTTCATTTTTGCCCCCATTTTTCATGCTTCTACAACTTTCAGCATAATATGCCACAATTTGCGCGATAGATAAACGAATAATATAGAGAGAATATATGGTGTGTAAAGAGGGTAACCCTCGGTAACAAAATCATTCTGCATGTCGATTACCAGGACGGCAGTCTTCTTCGGGTTAATTGATTCAATCTTAAATGCCATAATTATCTCCTCCTTTATTATGGAATGATGAAAAACAAAAAAAGCAACGGGGCGTCAGCTCCATTGCTTTACGGAGATTATAGTACTGTGTTCGTCTGTTTGTAAATCCTTTTTTACCATCGGTGGAAAAATTCCATCCTCGTTTCCTTTCTTTTTAGATAGCCCTTTAGATCCCTCGGAATACTCCTTTAACTACTGAACGTTGGGTGCATTTGCACCCTCCCTCGGTAGTAAAACACTTCGGATTTTACTACGTTTTTACTACGTTTGACGGCGTAGATATGCGTAGATATGCCGAGTATTGGCATTTTCATCATTTTTCTGTATCATTCTATAGAGAGAAAACAGTTTGCCGAAATGCCGACAAACACGGCATATTACGGCATTTTGAACGGAGATTTTATAATGATAAAGGTTCTATTTGTCTGCTGGGGCAATATATGCCGCAGCCCCATGGGAGAGTACATATTAAAAGATATGATCGAAAAGCGGGGGCTTGGCGATGAGTTTTATGTCGAATCAGCCGCAACTTCTACGGAGGAACTGGGAAATCCGGTGTATCCGCCCGCCAGAAGGGAATTGGCAAAGCATGGGATCGACTGCGCCGGCCATCATGCCAGACAGGTCAGAAGAAGCGATTACGATGATTTCGATGTGATAATTGCCATGGAGGAAATACACAGGCGTATAATGGAGGACCGGTTCTTTGGCGGGGATCCCGAAGGGAAGATAGTCCTTTGTATGGAGCTTGCCGGCAGACCTGATGAACAGGTAGACGATCCCTGGTATACGGGCAGGTTCGAAGAGGTATACGGCCAGCTGTGCGATGCCTGCGAAGGCTTGCTGGCAAAATATGCATAAAACATAAACATATAGTTTCAGGGCTTTACAAGGCCCTGATAAGTTTTGAATATCGAGGGATCAAACGATGAAAGAAAAACTATATACCATACCGGTGAATGAAGCCTTTGACGCAGCGGATGAATGTCCCTTCTGCTATGCGGAGAGAGAATTGAAAAAAGATACCCTGGACTTTGTGCTGGGATCCGGAGCATCATACATGGAAAGCGATTTCAGGGACGTAACAGATGAGAAGGGCTTCTGCCGGGAACACTTCAAACAACTGTTTGATTACGGAAATACACTGGGTAATGCCTGGATATTAAAAACCCATTACATGAAACTTCGCAAGGAATATGCCGAACTGGCAAGAGGCTTTACTCCCGGAAAGATAAGCATTGCCGACAGGATAATGAAGAAAGAAAGGACAGGCAATCCAATAGTCGGATGGATCGATAAAAGAGAGCACTCCTGCTATGCCTGCGAACATATAAAGGAGATCTTTGACCGGTATATTGACACATTCTTTGTGTTATGGAAAACGGACGATGGCTTTGTATCCAAAGTAAAGGACAGCAAGGGCTTCTGCTTGTCACATCTGGGGACCCTGTGCGCCGCTGCAGATGTGAGTCTTAAGGACAGGGAACTGCAGGGATTCTATGATATCGTTCTACCTCTTCAGGAGAGGAATCTTGACAGGATGCAGGAAGATATAGACTGGCTCATAGAAAAGTTTGATTATCGCAATGCGGATGCGGATTGGAAGAACTCAAAAGATGCACTGCAAAGAGGGATGCAGAAACTGAAGAGCGGCTATCCGGCGGACAAGGCATATACCGCAGACAGGTGATCCGGTGCGCGGGCATAAAAAAACAGGGGGCCGTCCTGATTTGGGATCAGCCCCCTGCCTTGTGATCAATCAAATATCCTGATATCAGAGGAATCTGCTACACACTTTCTTGCTTCCCTGAGATCACTGAAAAGACCCTTCTCCAGCATCTGGCAGAGGATGTTACCGAGAGCGGTTGCCTCACCCGGACCGGCGTGTACGGGAACACCGGTGTATTCGGCAGTCAGCTCGTTAAGCCACTTTGCATTGGAACCTCCGCCGATTATATTTATCTTCTCATATGTCCTGCCTGTAAGCTCCTCTATTTCCTTTAATTTGTCGGCATAGCATTTTGCAAGACTGTGATAGACCACCGCGGCAAGAGCCGGGAGTGACTCGGGAACCTCCTGACCGGAATCACGACAGGCTTTTTTTATAGCTTCTGTCATATCCGCAGGAGCAAGGAATGCATCATCCTGACAATCCACGATGGACGAGATAGTCTCGGCTGAAGCCATGTCGCAGAGTTCGCCGTATCCCATATCGGGAGCCAGGGAATTCCTGACGGACTGTATCATCCATAAGCCCATGATATTTGTAAGGTATGTAATGCTTCCTCCAAAACCGCCCTCATTAGTGAAATTCTTAGTATGGCTGAGATCAGAGCAGTTTGGAACATCCTGCTCGACTCCCATAAGGGACCATGTACCGGAACTTATATAGCATACATTGTCTTCAGTGGTAGGTATGGCCATCACGGCTGATGCGGTATCGTGAGTGGGAGGAAGCACAACATCGCAGTCATATCCCACTGCTTCTTTAACCTCGTCGGTGAGACGGCCTATGCACGTGCCGGGCATGAGTATCTCCTGAAAGATCCCCTTGGGGAATCCAAGCATGTCTATCAGATCAAAATCCCAATCCCTTGTATTGGGATCTACAAGCTGAGTGGTGGTGGCCTCTGAATACTCCTGTACCTTTCTCCCGGACAGCCTGTAATGGAAATAATCAGGCATCATGAGCATAGAGTCGGCACGTTCTAAGAGTTCGGGAGATTTTGTTTTAAGAGCCATCAGCTGGTATATGGTGTTATATATGGCCTTCTGTATGCCTGTCCTTTTGTACAGATCCTTTTCGCTGATGATCTTTGACACCTCGACATCCATATTGTCGGTACGATGATCTCTGTATCCTACTGCAGGACCGACCATGGCGCCATCCTTATCCAACAGCACGAAATCAACGCCCCAGGTGTCTACACCGACGCTTGCGGGGATCTTGCCCAAGACCTTGCACTTCTTCATGCCTGAGATTATCTCTGAAAAAAGCCTCTCGGTATCCCACACCAGAGTTCCGCTCCTATCATCCATGCCGTTTGAAAACCTGTAAATCTCCTCCAGGACTATCCTGCCCTGTTCCAAGTGTCCGAGAATGTGGCGTCCGCTCGACGCGCCTATATCAATGGCTAGAAAGTATTTATCCATAAGAACCTCACGCACCCCTTCCAAAGCAGATCCACCCGGTGGATCCGTATCATTTTGCTTGTTTTCATAAATGATTGTAATAAAAATGACCGCTCTTTACAAGTGAAAAAGAGCATGTATCACGAAAAATACCGAAAACGTTTCGACACGAAACCGGGAGGCGGCGGGAAAGGGGGCGCGCGTGTAAAAATGCGTGTATATCTAAACATTATTTGTGCTGGACAAATTCCGGATTTAGTCTTATCATTCTTGTGTAGAAGGTAATTGAACGAAACATTTCGCTTGAGAAGGAGGTATTTAATGGCAAAGAACAGATATATCGGCGAGTATCCGGCGATCGGGATAAGGCCTTGTATCGATGGAAGAAGGGGGCCCTTAAAGGTAAGGGAGTCTCTTGAGGAGCAGACTATGAACATGGCAAAGTCTGTTAAGAAACTGTATGAGGAGAATCTTAAATATTCAAACGGTGAGCCTGTAAAGGTGGTTATAGCAGATACCACTATAGGCAGGGTGGCAGAGTCTGCAGCCTGCCAGGCCAAGTTCAAGAAGGAAGGCGTGGCTGTCACCCTTTCGGTGACACCCTGCTGGTGCTACGGATCTGAGACCATGGACATGGATCCCCTGACCATAAAGGGCGTATGGGGGCTTAATGCGACTGAGCGTCCCGGAGCGGTTTATCTTGCGTCCGTTCTGGCTACACATGCTCAGAAAGGACTTCCGGCTTTCGGTATCTACGGCAAGGACGTACAGGATGCTGATGATACAGTCATACCTGATGATGTTAAGACCAAGCTTTTGAGATTTGCCAGAGCTGCCGTTGCCGCAAGCACCATGAAGGATAAATCATATCTTCAGATCGGTTCGGTAACAATGGGTATCGGCGGATCCATCATAGATCAGGCATTCTTTGAGGAATATCTTGGCATGCGCGTTGAGTCCATCGATGAGGTTGAGATACTTCGCCGCATGGAGGAGCATATCTATAACGAGGATGAGTATCAGAAGGCGCTGGCATGGATAAAGAAATACTGCAAAGACGGATTTGATAAGAACCCCGACTTCGTTAAGAAGAGTGACGAGCAGAAGGCCAAGGATTGGGAGTTCACGGCTAAGATGGCCTGCATCATAGAGGACCTGTATCAGGGCAATCCAAACCTGCCCGAGGGCTGTGAGGAAGAGGCTGTCGGACACAATGCCATAGCCGGCGGATTCCAGGGGCAGCGTCAGTGGACCGACCACTGGCCGAACTGCGATTTCCCTGAGGCTATACTTAATACGACCTTTGACTGGAACGGTGCCAGAGAGCCCTTCATACTGGCTACGGAGAACGATACTCTTAACAGTGTCAGCATGCTGTTCATGAAGCTTCTCACCAACCGTCCCCAGATGTTTGCAGATGTGAGGACATACTGGAGCGGCGATGCTGTAAAGCGTGTGACCGGATATGATATAGAAGGACATTCAAAGGATGCGGACGGATTCATCCATCTTATAAACTCCGGAGCCTGCTGCCTGGATGCCTGCGGCGAGGTAAAGGATGAAAACGGCAAACCGGTGATGAAGGAGTGGTACGATGTGAACGATAAGGACATCGAGACCATTATGAATGCGGTGGAGTGGTGCCCTGCAGACAACGGTTACTTCCGCGGCGCAGGTTATTCCTCAAGATTCCTTACCAGAGCAGAGATGCCTGCAACCATGATAAGGCTTAATCTCGTGAAGAACCTTGGGCCCGTACTTCAGATAGTAGAGGGTTGGACAGTGAATCTGCCCGATGAGGTATCCGATGTGCTCTGGAAGCGTACGGACTACACCTGGCCCTGCACATGGTTTGCACCCAGATGCGACGGGAAGGAAGGATCGCCCTTCAAGAGCGCATATGATGTGATGAATAACTGGGGAGCCAATCACGGCGCTATCAGCTACGGCCATATAGGTGCAGACATAATCACCATGGCATCTATGCTGAGGATCCCTGTATGTATGCACAATGTGCCTCTGGACGATATATATCGTCCCGCTGCATGGAATGCTTTCGGCTCTGATAAGGAGGGAGCAGACTTCCGTGCATGCGCCGCATACGGTCCTCTGTATAAGACAGTCAGGTGACACGAGGCCGGAAACGACCCGTAAGCTGCCGTGAAGCGCAGCAAAGTCTGATATACTCGCAAATCACAGAAACGTTTCGAAGGAAAAGAAAGCCCGTTTGCTCGGGCTTTCTTTTTTGAATCTGAAAGTGTATTGACGAAACGTTTCGCAAGTGATATACTGCTGTATGCAGCGTGAATTCATATGGCTATTCGGAAGGATCTTGATATGAGAGACGTACTCCTTGGTGTGGATATAGGTACAAGTTCGTGTAAGGTCGCAGCATTTCTCCCTGACGGGAAGGTAGTTGCTGCATGCGGAGAGGAATACGAGGTCAAAAGACCCCATCCCGGATGGGCCGAACAGAATCCTGAGGATTGGACAGAGGCTGTATTCAAGAGCATAAGACGTATCTTTGAAGAGAGCGATGTGACTCCGGAGGAGATACGCGGCGTAGGCGTAGACGGACAGAGCTGGTCCGCCATAGCCGTGGATAAGGATGGTAAGGTGCTTGCCGACACCCCTATCTGGATGGACATGAGAGCACAGGACATCTGTGACGAGATAAATGATAAAGTCGGCAAAGACAGAATATTCGATCTGGCGGGTAATCCGCTCACTCCCTCATATACGACCCCCAAGGTCATCTGGTACAAAAGGGAGCATCCCGATATCTATGATAAAACAGACAAGATCCTGCAGAGCAACAGCTTCCTGGTATACCGCCTTACAGGGGTGATCTCCCAGGATATGAGCCAGTGCTACGGCTGGCACTGCTTTGATATGAGGCGGGGGAGATGGGACAGTGATATGGCCGGGGATCTCGGTATAAAAGAGAGCCTGCTGCCTGATATATATGCATGTGACGCCATAGTCGGAAAGGTTACCGAGGAGGCCTCGAACAGGACCGGACTTCTCGCAGGTACCCCGGTGGTGGCAGGAGGCCTGGATGCAGCCTGCGGAACCTTAGGCAGCGGTGTCGTCAGAAAAGGCGAGACCCAGGAGCAGGGAGGCCAGGCAGGCGGCATGAGCATCTGCATAGACGAGTATGCAGCGGATCCCAGACTCATCCTGAGTTATCACGTGGTACCGGGTAAGTGGCTGTTACAGGGAGGCACTACGGGAGGCGGCGGAGTCATGCGCTGGTTTGAGCAGAATTTCGCTGACTACGAGAGGAATAACGGCAGCGACAGATCCTCCCTTGTCCAGCTCAATGATATAGCAGAGAAGATAGGCGCGGGATCTGACGGCCTTACCTTCCTGCCATACATGTCGGGAGAGAGGACACCCATATGGGATCCCGATGCCAAGGGTGTGTTCTACGGTGTTGATTTCTCCAAGACAAAGGGTCATTTTGTCAGGGCCTGCATGGAGGGTGTAGCCTTCGCACTGAGGCATAATCTGGATACGGCAGAGGCTTCCGGGGCATACGTTAACGAATTGAAAGCCATGGGAGGCTCGGCAAATTCCATACTCTGGACACAGATAAAAAGCGATGTGACGGGCAAAAGGATAGTGGTGCCTGCATCCGATACCGCAACCACCTTAGGGGCTGCGATCTTAGCCGGAGTCGGTGTCGGTATCTACAGCTCATATGAGGAAGCTGTGGACAGGACTGTGGGAGTCGTAAGGACACACGAGCCCAATATGGAGAACAAAGAGATCTATGACAGGGCCTACAGGACCTATCTGGAGATATACGAGGATCTGAAGGTCCTCATGAAGAAAACGGGAAGCCAGAAATAATAGCATATATATAACACACGGGAGGAGATTGTTATGAAAGCTGGAGTTGTACATGCAAAAGAAGATCTGAGATACGAAGAGATCGAGAAGCCCAAGGCAGAACCGGGCAAGGTAATAGTAAAGGTGAAATACACCGGTATCTGCGGATCCGATGTGCCGAGAGTTAACGGTGATGCGTGCCATTATTATCCTAATGTTCTGGGACATGAGTTCTCGGGCGTGATAGATGAGGTAGGCCCGGGAGTCACAAGCGTTAAGCCGGGAGACCGCGTGGCAGGTATGCCCCTTGTGCCCTGCATGGAGTGTGAGGACTGCCAGAGGGGAGACTATTCGCTGTGCAAGCACTACAGCTTTATAGGCTCAAGAGAGTTCGGGAGCTTTGCGGAATATGTGGCTGTACCCGAGAAGAACGTAGTAAAGATCGGGGACAGTGTTGATTTCATCAAGGGTGCATTCTTTGAACCCGCTACGGTTGCTCTTCACGGACTTGAGCGTACCGGTTATAAGGGCGGTAAGACCGTAGCCATACTGGGAGGCGGCACCATAGGGATCATGACCATGCAGTGGGCCAAGATCTTCGGAGCAAAGAAGACGGTTGTATTTGACATAGTTGACGAAAGACTGGATCTTGCAAAGAGGCTTGGAGCCGATGCCGGTATCAATACAAAGAACGAGGACTTCATGGATCAGGCTATGGAGCTTACGGGTGGCAGAGGATTTGATTATGTATATGAGACAGCCGGCAATACCATAACAATGAAGATGGCATTTAAGCTTGCGGCAAACAAGGCGGGGCTGTGCTTTATCGGAACGCCCACAAGAGAACTTACCTTTACCGTAGATGAATGGGAGAATATGAACCGCAAAGAGTTTACGCTTACAGGATCATGGATGTCATATTCGGCTCCCTTCCCCGGACACGAATGGGAGCTTACCGCTCACTATTTCGGCACCGGAGAGCTTAAATTCGATGATTCCTTTATCTATAAGATCGTTCCTCTGAGCAATATAGCAGAGGCATTTACATGGTTTAAGACACCGGGTCTTGTAAAAGGCAAGGTGCTGATAGACAGCGAAGCGTAAGGGAGGACAGTATGGAGGATTATCTTAAGAAAATGGTGGCCCTGCAGAAGCAGGGAAAGGCAGTGGGTATTTATTCCGCATGTACGGGAAACAGGCTTGCTCTTGAAGCGTGCATGAGGAGGGCTGTTGAGACGGGTACCGTGCTGCTCATAGAATCCACGGCGAACCAGGTGGATCAGTACGGCGGCTATACGGGGATGAAGCCGGCAGATTTCATGGAGATGTGCAGATCCCTTGCCGTAAAGGCCGGTCTTGGTGAGGACAGGATGATACTCGGCGGAGACCATCTGGGACCTCTCACTTTTGCAAAATATGATGAAGACAAGGCCATGAGCGAGTCTTCGGAACTTATAAGACAATACGTACTGGCAGGCTTTACCAAGATACATATCGATACCAGCATGAAGGTAGCAAGCGACGATCCGGATACAAGGCTTTCCGATGAGATCATATCCCGCAGGGGTGCCATGCTGGCAAAGGTGGCAGAGGAAGCATATGCCGAATTAAAGAAGAAAAACCCGGATGCCAGACATCCCGTATATATTGTCGGCAGCGAGGTGCCTATCCCGGGAGGCTCCCAGGACAAGGTGGACACCGGGGTCCAGGTAACAAAACCGGAAGATTTTAAGGCTACTGTAGCGGCTTTCGAGAAGGCTTTCGCCGATAACGGACTGCAGGAGGCGTGGAATTACGTCATAGGTGTTGTGGTACAGCCCGGAGTAGAGGAGAAGGATGCAGGATGTACGGAATACGTACGTGAGAAGGCTACAGAGCTTATGGCATCCATAAAGGATTATCCTAATCTGGTATTCGAAGGGCACTCCACCGATTATCAGACAGGAGAGAAGCTTCGGGAACTCGTTGAGGACGGGGTCGGCATACTTAAGGTGGGGCCCGGCATAACCCTTGCCATGAGAGAAGGACTCTTCGCCCTTGCCTATGCGGAGAAGGAAGCATATGCCGATGCACCGGATAAGCAGAGCCGATTCATGGAGATCCTGGACGAGACCATGAAGGCAGATCCGAAGTACTATTCCAAGCATTATTACGGAACAGAGAGCGAGATAGCATACAAGAGGAAGTTCTCATTCTCCGACAGATGCAGATATTACATGCAGCAGCCTGAGGTTGAGAAGGCACAGGATAAGCTCTTTGAGAACTTTAAAGATGGTGTGCCTCTGGGACTCTTAAGCCAGTTCTTCCCCATACAGTACAAAAAGGTAAGGCTTGGAAAGCTTAAGAATGATCCCAAGGAGCTGGTCATGGACTGGGTAGGCGAAGGATGCCTTGATGCATATCTTTACGGTGCAGACCAGACAGAGCTCGGATGACAGCATGAGATGAGTATTTAGAAGTAACGAAAACATACAGGATTCAAAACAGGAGGAATGTAAGAGATGGAAAAAGTTGATCCCAAAAAAGTACCGCAGATCACCTTGAACAACGGTAACACGATCCCCTGCATAGGCATGGGAACCTTTGGCTCGGACCGTTTTACTGCTGAGGAAGTCAGCAATGCCGTAGGCGGTGCCATACGCGCAGGATATCGTTTATTCGACTGTGCTGCATGCTATGGTAACGAGGACCAGATCGGTGAAGTTTTCAAGGCGGCTTTCGACGAGGGTGTCGTTGAGAGAAAGGATCTTGTCATCATGACAAAGGTCTGGAATGACATGCACAAGAGAGTTGCAGAGTCATGCAAGAAGAGCATCGCAGATCTTCAGTGTGATTATATCGATGTGTTCTTTATCCACTGGCCTTTCCCCAACTATCATGCACCGGGATGTGATGTGGATTCAAGAAATCCCGATTCAAAGCCCTTCTCAGTGGAGGAGTTCATGGATACCTATCGTCAGATAGAGGATCTTGTTGATCAGGGTCTTGTAAAGAACATCGGTATCTCCAATATGACCATTCCAAAGCTTGAGCAGGTTAAGGATAAATTCCGTATACAGCCTGCAGCCTGTGAGATGGAGCTTCATCCCTGCTTCCAGCAGCAGGAGCTCTTTGACTGGCTCGTAGATCACAAGATCCAGCCTATAGGATTCATGCCTCTTGGCTCACCTCAGAGACCAGAAAGAGATATGCTTCCTACGGATATCGCAGATATGCAGACTCCCGAGATGAAGGAGATCGCTGCAAATCACGGCGTGCATCCCGCGATCATCTGCCTTAAGTGGGCTGTACAGAGAGGCCAGATCCCCATCCCCTTCTCGATCCATGAGAATGAGTATGTGAGCAATCTGATGTCTACTCTTACCGAGCCTCTTACGGATGAAGAGATGCAGAAGATAGCAACCCTGGAGAAGGACAACCGTCTTGTTAAGGGACAGGTGTTCCTGTGGCCGGGCGCAAATGACTGGCATGATCTGTGGGATGAGGACGGAGTTATCGTTGACTGTCCCGATGCCAAATAAGAAATAGTATGGAAAACACATGGTTTTTGGAATACAGGAATGAAACGGATCGCGTAAAACGGGATCAGATGCTGAAGCTTGCCGAGGAAGAGGGCGAAGACAAGAGGATAGAACTCCGCCGCAAACTCTTTGAAGCGAGATATGACGAAAAGGACGGCCAGCAGATAGATTACTATATCCGCGGCTTCATAAACCTGAAGTTTCTCAAGCGTCGTTTTTATTTCCCGGGCGAGAAGAAGATCATGCGTCGAGATATAGCTGACGTAGAGCGGGACTGGCAGTTCCCGCTCTGCTCGGGCTACGGTGATATCGGGGACGAAGCCCTCTATGACGAGCTGTATAATCTGGCGCTTCTGTATATGGAGCTGTGTGAAAAGGATAAGACATTTAATTCAGTGATACTGGGACTGTTCAGCATCACAAAGGAACGTCGAGAGCAGAAGATAGGACAGGACCTTTATGATGCTGCAGTAGCAGTTCCCGAAAGACTGGATGTGGTGGATGAGTTGAAGATCATGACGAAAGCTTTTACCGATGCATACCGTAACAGGTATCCGGCTGAAGCACGTGAGATCTTCGAGACGGGGTGAGGAGTATGGCGTCAACGATCAAGGATATCAGGGCTGAGACCGGATTGGGACTGGCCACTATATCCAAGTACCTCAACGGAGGCAATGTCAGAGAAGAAAACAGGATAAAGATAGAAGAGGCCATCAAGAAGCTGGACTACCATCCTAATGAGATGGCAAGAGGGCTTGTCACGAAACACACAAAGACCATAGGTTTCGTGATAAACAATATCGCCAGCACTTTCAGCGGAAGCCTGCTGCAGCATGCATCTACATATCTGCTGGAAAGAGGCTACTCTACCATGATATGCGACTCCAACAACAGTGTAAGGCAGGAAGCGGAAAACATCCGGTTCTGCCTGGAAAAGCTTGTTGACGGAGTGCTGCTGATACCTGTATCCAGAGACGTTTCGGTACTTAATCCTCTGAAAAAAGCGGGAGTGCCTGTGGTGCTTCTGGACAGGGAGCTTCCCGGTGCGGACTGCGATTCGGTGGTCATCGATAACAGGGCCTCTGCAGAGAGAGCAGTAGAGGAACTCATACGATGCGGGCATAAAAGGATAGGCGTTATCCACTCGGAAGAGTATACGGGCATGGAACGTTTCGAGGGGTATAGGAGTGCGATGCAGAAAGCCGGACTCAAAACCCCGAAACAGTATGAGTATACGAGACCGGTGCATTCATCCGAATTGGGATACGATGGGATGAAGGCTTTCTTAGGTCTCAAGAATCCTCCCACGGCTGTACTGCTTAGTAATTATGAGGTTACTCTGGGTGTTCTCATGATGATGAACGATAAGGGCCTGTATTGCCCGGAAGACCTGTCAATAGTGGGTTTTGACGAGCTCATACTGCCCATGGTCATGAAGCTCAAGCTTACGATAGTCGTCCAGCCCATAGAGGAGATCTGTGCCGAGGGAGTAAGGATACTCCTTAAGAGAGTGGAAGAAAAAAAGGATTTTCAACCCCAGAAAGTGACCCTTCATGCGTCCATGAAGATCGGCGCTTCCATAAAAGAAATATAAGCACATCAAATCTATTGACAATCAAATAAAACTATTTTACAATCAAAAAGTAAAACGTTTCGCTTATTTTGAAAGATAAGTACAAAGGAACGGAGGAAAACGTGGAAAGCATAAAGAGAAACGCATTTGTTAAGAAGGTCGGATTTAACAGGATAATCCTTTTCCTGATCCTTATCCTGATGTATATCGCATTTTCAATCCTTGTGCCCGGATTTTTCGGCACTGCACGTATCATGAGTGTCATGAATTACGTGTATTTTCTCGGATTCCTTTCACTGGGCGTAACCTTTGTCATCGCCACAGGAGGGATAGATTTCTCCATAGGCCCTGTAATGTTCTGCTGCGGCCTCATATCCGGATATACCATGATGAATAAAGGAGCTCCGGTCATCGTAGCTTTACTCATAAGTATCCTGATAGGATTTCTCTTCGGAGTATTTAACGGTTATCTGGTATCATACTGGACCATACCGCCCTTCATCGTTTCCATGGCTTCCATGAATATCGCAAAGGGTATCGCGGCAGTATATACCAAGACTCAGTCCGTGAGCTGGCCCCTTTCCACTGATCCCGAAAAGGGATGGTTCAGGAATCTCGTAAGCTATAAAGGCTTCCCGGTTGGTCTTGTGATCTTCCTTGCGGCTGCAGCTATATGTGCCATCATCCTTAACAATACCAAGATCGGAAGGTATGTATTATGCCTTGGAAGCAACAGAGAGGCTGTCAGACTTTCCGGTGTTGATACCAAGAAGTGGGAGATGCTTGCATATGTTATCTGCGGAACCCTGGTGGGCATAGCGGCGATCTTCTTCGTAGGAGCTTATACAACGGTTCAGCCCGGATACGGAGATCAGTATAATAACGAGGCTATCGCAGGCTGCGTTATGGGAGGTACCTCCATGGTAGGAGGACTTGCTTCCATAGGAGGAACAGTCATCGGTGTGCTTATTATCTCACTTCTTCAGGAGGGAATACTGGCACTCGGTTTTGCAAAGGACATACAGCTTATAGTCACGGGTATCATAGTTATAGTGGTCGTATATGCAGACGTTATGTCCAGGCGCAGAAAGAATTAAGTGGAGGGATGATAAATGGCTGATGCTATATTGACAATGGAGAATATCGATAAGACCTTCCCCGGCGTACATGCTCTGGATCATGTGCACTTCGATGTGAGATGCGGTGAGGTACATGCTCTCATGGGTGAGAACGGCGCAGGCAAATCCACACTTATGAAGGTTCTTACCGGTATATATACAAAGGATTCGGGCACCATCACATATGAAGGTAAGGAAGTAGAATTCCGCAACACGAGAGAGGCACAGGATGCCGGTATCGTCATCGTGCACCAGGAGCTTAACATGGTGGGCGACCTTACGGTGGCTCAGAATATATTCATCGGACGTGAATTCATGAAGGGATTCAAGATCGATGACAAGAAGATGATAGAGGAATCCAACAAGCTTTTTGATGAGCTTAAGATAAGCATAGATCCTAAAGCAAAGATGAGCGATCTGACTGTGGGTAAGCAGCAGATGTGCGAGATAGCCAAGGCTATATCCCACAAGGCTAAGGTTATCGTATTTGACGAGCCTT
>JAEEGL014440707.1_pt1 | contig 16044 bp, 3 predicted proteins | sample 9134231 | NCBI WGS metagenome assembly JAEEGL01 (sample SAMN16246548, study PRJNA631951) | gut metagenome | biome: gut microbiome; feature: rumen; material: fiber-attached | host: Bos | place: Iran: Karaj | collected 2018-10 | reverse complement strand
GAACAGCGACGTGCACCGGTAGCGGCGTTTGTGGTTTTAACTGTAACAACGGCTATCATAAATCCGGCAGCAGCTGTGTGGCTGATGTTTGTACAAATGGCACAAAAGACTGCAATGGAACGACGCCACGCACGTGTTCCGGCGGCGTCTGGGTAAATGGCACAGCCTGTAGTGCTCCGAGCAATGGAACAGCGACGTGCACCGGTAGCGGCGTTTGTGGTTTTAACTGTAACAACGGCTATCATAAATCCGGCAGCAGCTGTGTGGCTGATGTTTGTACAAATGGCGCAAAAGACTGCAATGGAACGACGCCTCGCACGTGTTCCGGCGGCGTCTGGGTAAATGGCACAGCCTGTAGTGCACCGAGCAATGGAACAGCGACGTGCACCGGTAGCGGCGTTTGTGACTTTAAGTGCAATTCCGGCTATCATAAATATGATTCGACTTGCGAAGCTGACAGTACGACAAATTGCGGTGAACACGGAAATCGTTGCTTCTTAGCATTACATGGTTCAGTTTCTTGCGATAGTGGAAACTGTGTGGTTAGCTGTGATTCTGGTTATACACAAAGTGGTTCAATGTGTTTGGGGAACAACGGCTCTGCATGTACTGGTAATCTTGAGTGCGCATCCTCATGTTGTAAAAATAGTACATGTAAGGTAGCTCGCTTATGTGATACAGCATTATGTCTAAGTGATTCAGATTGTGATACTTGTTGTGTGAACGGAACTTGCGCTGCGACCGTTAAAGAGTGTCTTTCGGTAGTTGATGAGTGTACATTCGATTCTGATTGTACAAGCAATTGCTGTCAGCGCGGTCAGTGCGTTGCATCGAGTAATTGTTCTTCGGGATGTAGCAGTGGTGAGACCAAATGCAATGGTGTTTGTGTGAATACAAATACAAATACATCACATTGTGGCGCTTGTAATAATAGTTGTGAATATCCACGACACGGCAGTCCGACGTGCAGTTCCGGAACTTGCGGATTTTCGTGTAATAGTGGTTATACCAAGAGTGGTTCATCCTGCTTGGCTTCCAATGGCACATCATGCTCAAGTAATTCAGAGTGTTATTCAGGATGTTGTTCTGGCGGTTCCTGTGGCGCTGCGAGATTATGCGGTTTGATTGTAGACGATCAATGTACTGGCTCTACACCTTATGATTGTGGAACCATGTGCTGTCCAACGAGTGCAGGATGTAGTAATCCAAATTCGGAAACTTGCAGAAAAAAAATAAGTCTTATCAATAACTGCACAGGTTCATTGGTTGATTGTAATGGTGACGGTTCCAAATGCTGTCCAACTCTAGCGGATTGTTCGAGCAGTGGTAGTGGTATGAAATGCCTGAGTGCAGCACCAGTAGAGCCATAGCGGATAATTTCTCCATAGCCCCGGCAATGTCCGGGGCTATTTTATTAAGAATAGCCCAATGGCATTTGGACAGCTGATGCGCCATGCATTTGGATTTTATACGCATTTTTGATGAGGTGAGAATATGAAAAAATCGATGAGATACCATGGATTATTTGTTTTGGCGGTGGCTATAATTGCCGGCTGTTCAATTGACGAGCCACGGGAGCTAGGAGAAGCGTGTGAGGCGAGCTTTGTTCAGTTGAATTCTGGTGACCGGATCGAATTGGGGGATGGTGGTGAATATGATTTTTATCTTGAGCACCATTATTGTCCGCCGGATGCGCCTTTTTGTCGAACCATAGACGGCGGAGCATTTTGTAGCGCACGTAAGGAGGTGTGTATTGAGGGAACACATCTGTTTGAAGGCGATTGTGAGCCAAATAGTATTGAAAATTGCGGATCACACGGCAATCACTGCCTGAATAATGAAGGTTGGTATAAGGCCGATTGCGACAAGATATCGGGGACTTGTGTGATGATTGAATGCCACGATGGCTATACGCCACAAGATGGTGCGTGCCTAACGGCGAATCAGTGCTGTGGTCCCTATTGCGATAATTGTACGATGGTATCGGATAAACCGCTGTGTTCGGTTGGTGTTTGCGTGTCTGGGTGCGATGGTGAAGATGAAATCAATTGTGGCGGCAGCTGTATCAATCGCCTGAAGAGCCGTACGTATTGTGGATCTGGTCAGGATTGTATAAAGAATGTGTGCAGGGTCGAACTCGGTGAAGTTTGCGTCGAAGGAACATGTGATTGTCCGCTGCATTACAAACACTGCGCGAATAATGTGTGTATGGATTTGCGAGAGACATCGCATTGCGGCGATTGCGATAACAATTGCGAGGCTATCGAGGGATGGTTTGAGGGCGCATGCATTGATGGAAAATGTACTGTGTCAAAGTGCCAGCCTGATTATCATTTATCAGAAAATGCAGATAGGCTCCAGGTTTGTGAAAAGGATGAACCCGGCAATTGTGGCCCTCAACAGTTGAATTGCGCAGATATTTATACAAAATTTGAAACCGTATCATGCGTGGAGGGCGTTTGCGATTATACCTGCGCGACAGGTCAACATAAATTCGAGAATACCTGCGAAGACGATGATCTCAATCACTGCGGTTCACATGATAACAAGTGTGACGTAAAGAATGCGGAAAATACGTGCAGGGATGGCCATTGCGAATTCACTTGTTATGATGGTTATCATAAAAATGATGAGAAAACGGCGTGTCTGGGCGATAATCTCGATAATTGCGGCGGGCAGGTATGCGGTAGTAACCAGATTGCGAATGGCATTGGATTCGAGTGCGTGAGCGGCCAGTGCAAGGTCACGGATTGTGCTGCCGGATTCCATGTCTATAACAATCAATGCGAAGCGAATAGCTTACAGAATTGCGGCCAAAATGGTGTGAAGTGTGAGATAGAGAAAGGAACGGCATCTTGTGATACCGGCGTCTGCACACTGGTTTCGTGCAGCAGCGGATACCATGCTTTCGGCAATACCTGCGAACCGCACAGCAATGATAATTGCGGTTCACATGGCACTCCATGTACCATTTTGAACGGAACGCCAACGTGCAGTTCGGGAACCTGTATGGCGAGCGCGTGTAATAATAATTATCATAAAAGTGCTGCAGGAACGTCGTGTGAGAAAAATACGATTGCTGATTGTGGCGCAAGCCATGCGAAATGCAATGTCGAAAATGCAAACAATTCGTGCAGTACTGCAGGCGTTTGTAGCTATACATGCAGTGATGGCTATCACGACACAGGCAGTGGTTGTGAAATGGATGAATGTACAAATGGCTCAATGCGTTGTAATGGTTCGACGCCTCAGTTATGCTCTGGCGGTGTTTGGGTGGACCAGACGCCATGTCCTGCGCCAACAGGCGGTTCGGCGACGTGCAGCGGCAACGGCGAATGTGGCTATACATGCAATAGTAATCTTTGTGATCTAGGAAATGGCACTTGCGGCACTCCGACATGTTCAAGTGGAAATCACGTTTATGTTTGCAGTTGTGAAGCAGATAGCATAACGAACTGTGGTTCACATGGAAATACATGCCAGGCACCAACCAATGGTACAGCCAAATGTAACAGTGGTTCATGCGGCTATACATGCAATAGTAATCTTTGTGATCTGGGAAATGGCACTTGCGGCACGCCGACATGTTCAAGCGGATATCACGTTTATGATTGCAGTTGTGAAGCGGATAGCGTAACGCACTGTGGTTCACATGGAAATACATGCCAGGCACCAGCCAATGGTACAGCCAAATGTAACAGTGGTTCATGCGGCTATACATGCAATAGTAATGCTTGTGATCTGGGAAATGGTACTTGCGGCACTCCGACGTGTTCAAGCGGGTATCATGTCAATGGTTGCGGGTGCGAAGAAAATACCGTGACAAACTGCGGCGGACATGGCGTTTCCTGTACAACAGATACGATTGCCAACAGTAGTGCGGTCGAATGCACAGGGGATGGTGTCTGCCGTGCGACAGCCTGTCAGCGATTTATTCTTAACAAGAGCCTTTTATATACACCTGTAAATCCCGACGCGATTAAAGGTGAAGCCGCTGTCGAAATAGAGCCTGCGATTCCAGTAGAACCCAGTGATCAAGTTGAACCTTATGAACCGGTGGAACCTTACGAGCCGGTGGAATCTGATATTCCTATTGATATTCACTGTGTGGCTGCTGGTGGTTATGTATCAAACGGAAAAATATGTTGCGCGGCCAAGGCTTGTGCAAATGTTAAAGAAACCAATAATGATTTCTGCAGCTATGAATGTATAGATGGATATCATAATTGTGGTAGCACTTTAAATATAAATTGTGTTAATTTACAATCTAATTCGAATCATTGTGGTTCTTGCGGTACCACGTGCGGTACTGGAAAAACCTGTTCAAATGGCAGTTGCGTGGCTGCGTGTTCGAGTGGTCAGACGAGATGTGATGGTACCTGCGTGAATACAAATACAAATTCATCTCATTGCGGTAGATGCAACAATGCCTGTGCTACTGGACAGACATGCTCAGGTGGCACTTGTGTATGTTCAAATGGTGAACGATTGTGCGATGGTGCATGTGTGGATGTGAGTTCTGACCCCTTAAATTGTGGTAGTTGTGGTACTACTTGTGGCAGAAAAGAAATTTGTTCAAATGGTATTTGTAAGGAGCTAACGGTTACCACGGGTTGTCCAAGTGGAACGGTGGATTGCAATCACGATGGCTCAAAGTGCTGTCCATCTTTTGCGGATTGCAGAGATTCAGGTAGCGATGGCGGATTTATAAAATGTTATGCAGTCGCACCTTACGATCCGGTTTTACCATAGAGATAACGATTAACGGGTAGCAGGGGGGGATGTCTCCCCCCACGCGTCTATGTGCTCGACCGTTGCCGGTCTGCGCGCATACGACTCGCCCCCCTCGGTTGTAAGCTATTATATATATCATGGCGAATTACGAATCATCTGCGGCATCCAGTCTGATGCCGGGGGGGCATATTATATATATCTACATTAATGATATCATCATGCGGTTGGCAGGGGCGTTGCGGGGCTTGCCCCGCAAAAGGGGTAGGCGCGTATTTGCTTGCAAATAGCGCCGTAGGGGGCGTTGCCCCCTCATTTTAATAATTTACTACTTACTTCATGTCCGGCAGGCATCTGTACGACAAGCAGTTGCGAAGATGGTTATCACTTTTTTTGCAATTTGTGCGAGTAGCACAGCGTTGAGAATTGTGGCGCGCATGAGACATTGTGTAATATTCCAAATGGTGTTGCTTCGTGTGATACGGGAATTTGTATTGTATTCAAATGCGATGATAACTATCATCTTTATGACAATACCTGTGAAATCAATCGTATCATAAATTGCGGTGAGCATGACAAGACATGCGGCATTGCGAATGCCCAGCCGATGTGCACGAGAAAAGGCACTCGCACCAGGCTCACAATTCAAACTGCCCGGGGTGAACAGCCTGATACTGATATGCAAGTCCTGACGTGCTTATGTACGGCTGCAAATTAACCAATCGAAAGCCATAAAGCGTAGAGTCCTATGGACATCTTTGTTTTATTACGGTAAACTGACAGTATCCTTCCCTTAGGCTATTATACGGCACGTGTTCGGCCTGAGGAACTTCTGGAAAGGGAGAATAGTGCATGGCGTAAAATGCAGAAATTATGCTGCACTTGAGCTGGCTGTGAGATAAATCGGGGATAGATTGGAAACGGATTAGGAGCTTATCATGAAGAATCGAACTCATATCGGTTGTATTTGCGCTTTGATTGCGTTGGCGCTTGCATCATGCTCGCTGGAAGATCCTAAGGCTGTTGGGGATACCTGTGATGCAGACTATATCCTGCTACCCAGCGGGGAACAGATAATGCCAGGAAACGAGAGCTATGACGTCTATTTCCAGCGTCATTTGTGTCCTCAGGATATTCCCTATTGCAGAACGCTTATTGGCGATGATGCACATGAAGACATGCGATTTTGCAGTTCGTTGAAAGAGAGCTGCCCGGATGGTACGCACCAGTATAACGACAAGTGCGAGTGGAATTCAGTGGCGCACTGTGGTTCACATGCCAATAACTGCCTCAATACCGATGATTATCCTGGATGGGCAGAGGCGCGATGCAACAAAAGTGAGAACTGCGAAGTGATATCCTGTCTGGAAACCTATAAACTGGTTGATAATAAGTGCAAAACCGAAGATCAATGCTGTGGTTGGTATTGTAGTAACTGCCAGAACACCGGAGATAAACCTTATTGTGCCAATATCAACGGAACTGCAGGCTGCAGCGAGGGGTGCGGCAATATCGATATGATCATTTGCAATAACGTGTGCGTGAATCCCAAAACCAGCACGACGTTTTGTGGATCAACTCTATGTGAAATGCACAGATGCCAAAAAAACGAAGCCTGTGTGAATGGACAATGTGAATGTGCTGCTAGTGCGATTCGATGCGGAGAAGAATGCGTTGATCGCAACTCACTTGAGACATGTGGCGCTTGTGATAAGCGGTGTGACGCTATGGAGGGCTGGAAATCCGGTACCTGTGAGAATGGCACCTGCATGATTGACACATGCCAGGATGGCTATCACATTTATGAAAACAAGTGTGAAGCAGACGATGTGGATAATTGCGGTTCGCATGGTGCTTCCTGTCATGTGGAAAAAGCAACGTATGCGTGTGAAAATGGAGCTTGCACATTTACCTGTGAGCCGGGATATCACGAAATTGACGGCGCGAAAGCCTGTACAAGTGACAATCTCGATAACTGCGGCGGATCGGCTTGTGATAACCAGCGTATTCCACACGGCATCGGGTTTACTTGTGAGGTCGATACCTGTAAAGTGATCGCCTGTGCATCCGGATATCATATTTATGATAATACCTGCGAAGAAGATAATGCTGCGAACTGCGGCAAACACGATAATCGCTGTACGACGAATCATGGCACGCCGAAGTGTGAGAATGGTTCTTGCAGTGTGGCCAGCTGCGATGATGGCTATCATATTTACAGCAATGGCTGCGAGGCAGATTCCGTGACCAATTGTGGTGCGCATAGCAAGAAATGTTCTGTAACCAATGGCACACCATCATGTTCAAAAGGCGCATGTGCGGTCGATAGCTGTGATGATGGTTTCCACGAATACGCCGGTGACTGTGAGGAAAATTCAGCATCTGATTGTGGAGAGCATAATTATAGCTGCACGGCTTCATCCGTTGCATTCGCGACTTCTACCGTATGTGATACGGATTTGGGCGAATGCATGGCTACCGAATGCAGGGATGGCTATGTGGTAAACACGACATCCGGTACCTGTGATAACGTCGTATGCAGCAGTGGTCAGCATGTGTATGGCGATGGCTGTGAGGATGACAGCCGGGAGAATTGCGGTAAGCACAACGAAGCGTGCGATGATGATGAAATCTGCAGCTCCGGTCGCTGTATATCCTGTGGCAGCGGCAAACATGTGTATGACAATATTTGCGAATCGGATACCACGACACATTGCGGATCTCATGGTAATTCCTGCAATGTCCAGCATGCAACAAATTCCTGTCCAAATGGTTCTTGTGTATTTGACTGCGATGATGGCTATCGTCCGTCCGTGAACGAATGTGTACAGAATGCTTGTACGGAGGGCGATAAAGATTGTAGCGGCAGAACACCTACAGTATGTAATAACGGCGAGTGGGAATATGGGGAAACATGCGATGTATTAGAGATTTGCAGTGAGGGAGACTGTATTTCTTGTGGCGCTACGAATCATGTATATGATAATGAATGTGAGCCTAATGATACGGTAAATTGCGGTTCACATGACACACCCTGTACTATTGAAAATGGCACAGGGACTTGCCCCACCGGCTTTTGTCGGGCTGCTTCCTGCAATAGTGGATATCATAAATACCTTGCTATGTGTGAAGAAAATGATGAAGATAACTGTGGTTCGCATGGTGCGGAGTGTTCTACAGATAAGATGCCTGGAAGCAAGCGCGTGATCTGTGATTTGGATACTGGGGAATGTCAGGCGACATTATGTTTGAGTGGCTATGAGCTAAATCTTTCAACGCACGAATGTGAACCGACATTAGTCAATACCTGCTTGAATAATGACGACTGTTCAACGAATTGTTGTGTGGGCGGTAGTTGTGTATCCGCGTCATTATGTCTCAGTGTGGATCTTTGTCGTATCGATTCTGACTGCTCAACGAATTGTTGTGTAGACGGTCAATGCGAGCCCAGGTTTAACTGTGTTGGTCCGGCGGTCTGTCTCTCCAATTCTGATTGCGCAACAAATTGCTGTAAAAGCGGGCAATGTGTGGCTTCAACGAATTGTGGGAGTTCTTCGACTTGTGTATTCAACTCTGATTGCACAACAAATTGCTGTAAGAGCGGACAATGTGTATCCTCATCACAATGTTCATCGACGACGGAATGCAGCAGTGATTCGGATTGTTCAACGTCTTGTTGTGTTGGTGGCGTCTGTAAGTCGTTCATATTTTGTCATCCTGCAGAGTTTTGTGCGGAATATACGTGTACCAGCACAAGTGGCACAACGACTTCGTGTTGTGAATGCGAAGAACAATGCGACAAGAGAACTGGTAAATGTAAAGCTATGGCATGCTCAATTAATTAGTGTATATATTTAGATATTTTCTGTACATTTGAGATAGCAGCCGCCATGCGTATCGGGCAATAGCCCGATAGCATGGCCCAGTGCAACGCAAAGCCGCGTATTTTACAGTGAAGCCGTGTCGTGACACGGCTCACTGTAAAATAGCGGCTTTTTTTTGTGGCGCGTATGTCGCCATAGAGACGTTTCGCGAAACGTCTCTATGGCGACATAGCGACACGTTACGTAATTAAAAATGACGTGGTTGAATGTACGTTTTATGTCGATCTGTGATGCCAAAAAGTAACTTTTATGATACCATAAAGGAAGGGAGGTATCCTTGGAGAGTGAGAATGAAATGGCGTTTTTTCTGTGCATTTTTGAGTTTGTTGGCAGCAGCAGCAATGGTTGGCTGCTCGCTGGATGAACCGCGAAGCGTTGGCGATAACTGTGAGGCGGCGCAGTTTTGGCTGGATTCCGATGAATGGGTCGTGCCGGGCGTGAATCCGGATTACGATTTCTTTTTTGAGAATCATGTGTGTCCGCCGCAGCTTCCTTATTGTCGCAAGATGGATGGCGTGTCTTTTTGCAGTTCGCACAAGGAGACGTGTGTTGCGGGGGCGCATTTGTATGATGGCGATTGCGAATCGGACAGTGTTGCGCATTGCGGTTCGCATGATAATAATTGTATGGATAACGATGGGTGGTATCAGGCGGTTTGCGAAGCGGGGACCTGTGTGGCGATTGAATGCCATGATGCCTATACGTTGATTGGCGGCGGGTGCCGGTCGGCGGATCAATGCTGCGGAGGCTATTGCAAAAACTGTACGTTGGCGGTGAATAGCCCGCTGTGTTCCGTGGATACGTGTGTATCGGAGTGTCCGGGGGCTGGCGAAATCAATTGCGGCGGCAGCTGTATCAATCCGAACACCAGCCGGACGTATTGCGGTTCTGACCAAAGCTGCAAGAAGAATATCTGCAGAGCTGAAAAGGGCGAAAAATGTATTAATCGACACTGTGATTGCCCGTCGGGGTATGAACGCTGTGCAGATGAGGTCTGCAGAAATGTGAGCGAAATTACGCACTGCGGCAGTTGTGACAACGATTGCACGGCAACAGAAGGCTGGCTGAATGGCATTTGTGATCAAGGCGTTTGCCGGGTGAGCGCCTGCGGCAATGGGTATCATCTGGTTTTGGGAAAAGACGGGGTGAATCATTGTGAAGCAGATTCTGTCGAAGCGTGCGGTGAATTGCGCTACAAATGTGCGGATTTGTTTGAGCATTATGACGCGTTGTCGTGCGTAAACGGCAGTTGTGTAGTGGAATCATGCGCTGGCGATTACCATCTGATGAATGGCATTTGTGTGGCGGATGTTTGTACAAATGGTGATGCGGCTTGCGGTAATGTCGAAAATATTGGCCGGCTGATGCAGTGTTCTGGCGGTGTCTGGAATGATGGCGAAAGCTGTTCGACGGTTTCGTGCAATGCGGATAATACATCGTGCGGTATTTGCAAAAATGGTGCGATGCAGTGTGCGGCGCTTATGCCGCAGATTTGTGCGAATGGCGAATGGATGGATGCCATCGTTTGCCCGGCTGCGGCTAATGGTGCTGCGACGTGTAATGATGGAAAGTGCGGCTATACATGTGACCAGACGGATTATCCGACGCTTTGCGGCACCACTTGTGTGAACACGACAAACGATGTGAACCATTGCGGCGACTGTGATACCAAATGTACAATTGATGATGTATTGAATGCTCAGGAAGTGACTTGTGCTGAAAGCCAGTGTGTGCCTTCAAAATGTATAGATGGTTTTCATTTGTCGGGTAATTCATGTGTCATTGATGAATGTATATCCGGAATGACGAAATGCCGCAATAATTCGGATGGTATTGGCCAGGTGCAGACCTGTTCGGGTGGCGTTTGGAGCGATCCTGTGAGCTGTTCCGTGCTTTCGTGCGATCCTAACAATGGTGGCTGCGGTAGTTGTAAAAATGGCGATCAGCAATGTTCCGGTCTGACGCCGCAGACCTGTACAGATGGCAGCTGGGTGAATCATGCGAACGACTGTGAAGCGGCGCTGAATGGCTCTGCAACTTGTGATAAAGGCATTTGCGGATATCGGTGTGATGATGCAAACTATCCGACGCTATGCGGAAGTGTTTGCGTGAATACAACCAACGATACAAATTATTGTGGCGGATGCGATGCCAAATGTACAACGGAAAATGTATCCTATTCTTCGAAAGTTGCCTGCTCACAGAGTACATGCGTGGCAACGGCGTGTTCGGATGGTTATCATTTATCCGATAATCGTTGCGTGGAAGATGAATGTACACATGGTGCCAAAAGCTGCATCGGAACAACGCCACGCAATTGTATGAATGGGGTATGGGTAAATGGTACAGCATGCAGTGCGCCAGCCAATGCGGCTGCGACCTGCTCGGGGGGCGATTGCGGCTATCAGTGCGAGTCGAATTATTGTGATGTGAGCGGTGCATGCGTCAATAATGATGCATCGCACTGTTTTGACGCAGGATGTGGCGCATGTCGTGTGCCAGAAGGCGGCGGGGCAGCGGCGAACTGCAACGGCGGCAAGTGTGGCTACGTGTGCAACTCGGGATATACAGATAATGGCGCGCGATGCTGTGCTAATGTCGCCAATGGCACGATAACGCATAACAGCAGTACGTCATGCAGTTATGAATGTATCAATGGCTATCATAAAGACGGGAGCGGCTGCGCCAAAGATGTGTGCTCCGGTACGGAAACGTCTTGCAGAAACGATGGTACGACGGGAAAAACCAAGACCTGCAGTGGCGGAGTGTGGGGCGGTGAATCGGCATGTAAGAATAATTATTCTTGCAACAGTACCAATACGGGCTGTGGCAGCTGCGTGAATAATACAAAGCAATGTTCTGGCAATACGCCACAGACCTGTACAAACGGAAGCTGGACAAATGGTACATGTACGGCTCCTGCAAACGGGAGTGTTGCATGTAATGCCGGCGACTGCGTTTATACATGCGACAAGGGATACCATTTAAATGGGACAAAATGTGAGAAATCATATTTGTGCGCACAGAGTGATTATGTATTCTATACATTACCTGAAGGTGGTGAAGTGCTGGCATATTGTCTGAAGTCGTCATCACAGATACACGCATTGGGCACGGCATCGTATAGGGGTGAAACGTATCCGGAGGACAATACAGCCAATGCATACGTTCTCTCCGGGAATTATGTATATACGGCCTGGGTCGATACAATTGGTTCAGAATCACATCCATTTACAGGTATTTTTGCCGGTGAAACCGGCAACAAGCTGACGATTTCCAGTGCGAGTTCCGGCATTTTCGGTTATGTGGAGAATGCAAAAATATTTGATCTTAATATCGAAACAACGATAGATAAAGGCGATTCGTCTTTTGGTGGCCTTGTGGATGTTTCAAAAAATAGTACAATTAAAGGTATTAATATTTCTGTAATAATTAGTAAAGGTGAGAATAATGTCGGCGGTCTGATTGGCACGGATACAGGAAGTATAATTGAAAATGTTAAAGTACAATCGGATAGCATTTTTTCAACTGGCTCGAACATCGGTGGTTTGATCGGCAATTCATCTGATTCGTCAATTAAGAATAATACCGTCAGTGTTGCAGGTATCAATTATCCCAGTGATGAATATAAGGGCGAATATGTTGGTGGAATCGTTGGAAATGCCAAGAATTCAACATTTGAGTATACAAAATACACTGGAACGGTTAAAGCAAGCAGGTATCTTGGTGGATTTGTTGGCCAAATGAATGGTGGAACAGTGTCCGACTGCGTATCAAATGCGACAGTGATTGGTAATTCTTATACTGGTGGATTTGTTGGAAGTGCAGCATCGTCGGCTATATTCTCCAAATGTGCTGCATTTGGAGGACGTGTTGATGCTTGGGGGAAGCCTGGCGGTTTCGTTGGTTACAGTGATTACACGAATAAGTTTAGTTCTTGTTTTACTGCAATAAAAGTTACAGCGGCAGATAATGCCGGTGGATTTGTTGGTACGGATTCAGTTGTCACAGTGAGTAATTGCTATTCTTTTAATATCACAACCTGTGCATATAGTGATTGTTATTGTTTCTCTGAGAATGTGAGCTTTATTACTACAAATGATATGGACACTGCATACTATTATGCGGATGGTTGTAAAAGCAATGTAAATGTAATTGATCATGTCATGCCCATAGAAATGAACGGTTCTGCTATGACAAAGCCGAACATTGGCGGCATTATGGAGTGTACACTTGAATCGGGAACGTTTAAGCTCTCTATACCAGATTCTATTCATGGATTGGTGAGTGATATATGTCATTAAGCTATGCTAGATTTAATATGTATTATTTAATGATGCTTTTTTATATGTAGGGGGCGCAGCCCCCTGCGGCGCTATTTGCGGTGCAAATACGCGCCTACCCCCACGTTTTGGTGCTCTTTTCTCATTTCGGTTCGTATTGTATTGTCTCAGCACTGCCTAATCAAAGACTGGGCAAAGGAGAATATATGAAAACAAGAAAACTGACGGGCATTATTCTGAGTTTAGCGGTTTTGGCCATGGTCGATGGCTGTGTTTTGGAGGAACCGCGCGAATTCGGCGATAAATGTGATATGGTCGCCATTTACACCAATGGGCTTTTAATACAAAATGGCGACGAATCCAGTGCCAGCTATGAAAGCTATTTTGAAGTCGGTTTATGTCCGGTAGAGGCTCCGAATTGCCGGACATTGGCAGGCGCTTTGGATGAGGGGCAGTTCGATGGACTGTTTTGCAGTGATACCAGGGAAATTTGCCCGGATGATTCACATCAGTATGGAGATGTCTGCGAGTGGGACAGCATCAATAACTGTGGTTCGCATGGTTTGGATTGCTTGTTGTCTGACGGACATGAATATATCTGGAAGATGGCAGTATGTCAGGCTAAGACATGCATTGCGACAGATTGTATTGAAGGTTACGCGCAAATAGAAGGCGACTGTAAGTCGGCGGATCAGTGCTGTGGCTATTTTTGTAAGAATTGTACCAGAAATCCCGATACGCCGGTATGCAGCCTTGAGGGTGAGGGGATTTGCGTAGCTGGATGCGGTGAAGGATTGATCCAGTGCCACGGCGTGTGTTTTAATCCGATGACGAGTAAGTCGTACTGCGGTTCAGGAATCGATTGTGTGCCGAACGTATGTGAGGTGGACGAGGTCTGTCTGAATGCCAAATGTGCGTGTCCGGATGGAAAGATTAAATGCGGTAAATCGTGTTTGGATGCGTCGGATCTGTCGACCTGCGGCACTTGCGAGAACAATTGCTACGATATTTCCGGATGGTCTGATGGCGTATGCGAAGCCGGCGTTTGCTTGCTTTCGGAGTGCTTGCCAGATTACCATGAGATTATTAATGAAGAAGGTTTGAAACGTTGCGAGCTGGATTCTACGGACAATTGTGGCTCTCAACGCGACAATTGTGAGGAAATCTATACAAATTATGATGCCGTGACCTGTGTCGCAGGCATTTGCGATTATTCCTGCGCAGATGGACAGCATAAATACGAAAATGGATGTGAGGCGGATGATTTGGTGAATTGCGGATCGCATGGCAATGCGTGTGACGTCAAGAATGCTGTAAACAGCTGTGATGCAGAACATTGCACGTTCACATGCAATCAGGGGTACCATAACAATGATACCGATACGGCATGTTTGAGTGACAATCTCGATAACTGTGGTGGTGAGCTATGCGGTGCGAACAAGATTCCCAATGGCAGCGGATTTGACTGTATTTCCGGCGTTTGTGTCGTGACGGACTGTACAGAAAAATATCATGTTTATGAGAATCAATGTGAACTGAATGATCTGTCAAATTGCGGTTCGCATGGCGTTGACTGTGCGATAGAAAATGGCACGGCATCTTGTGATACCGGCGTATGTACGCTGGTTTCGTGCAGCAGTGGATTCCATACTTTCGGCGATGCTTGTGAAAAACATAGTATTGAGAATTGCGGTTCGCATGGTATCGGTTGTTCTATTTTGAATGGTACACCGAACTGTGATTCGGGAATCTGTATGCCGAGCGCGTGTGACAGCAATTTTCATATAAATGCTGCGGGAACGGGATGTGAGCAAAATACGATTGCGGATTGTGGCGCTAGCCATGCAAAATGTAATGTTGCAAATGCGGATAATGCATGCAGTACTGATGGCGTCTGCAGTTTTACGTGCAGGAGCAATTATCACAAAAATGCCGCTGGAACAGGCTGTGAGGAGAATTCGATAACGGACTGCGGTGATAGCCATGCTGTGTGTAATGTGGCGAATGCGTCGAATACATGCAGTACAGCTGGTGTTTGTAGTTTCACTTGCTATGGCAACTATCATACAAATTCTGCAGGCACAGGCTGTGATATGAACTCGCCGTCTGATTGCGGTTCAAGCCATGCCGTATGTAATGTTGAAAATGCGGATAATACATGTAGTACAGATGGCATCTGCGGTTTTACGTGCAAGAGTAATTATCACAAAAATGCCGCAGGAACAGGTTGTGAAGTGAATTCGACAACGGACTGCGGCGCAAGCCATGCAAAATGTAATGTTGCAAATGCCGAGAATACATGCAGTACAGCTGGTGTTTGCGGATTTACGTGTAATAGCAATTATCACAAAAATGCCGCCGGAACAGGCTGTGAAGTGAACTCGATTACTGATTGCGGTGCAAGCCATGCCAAGTGTAATGTGGAGAATGCCTCGAATACATGCAGCACAGCTGGTGTTTGCGGATTTACGTGTAATAGCAATTATCACAAAAATGCCGCAGGAACTGGCTGTGAAGTGAATTCGACAACGGACTGCGGTGCAAGCCATGCCAAGTGTAATGTGGCGAATGCGACGAATACATGCAGTGCCGATGGCGTCTGCAGTTTTACGTGCAGTAGTAATTATCACAAAAATACCGCAGGCACAGGCTGTGAAGTGAATTCGGTAAGTGACTGTGGTTCAAACCATGCGGAATGTAATGTTGCAAATGCAGACAATTCGTGCAGTACAGCGGGCGTTTGTTCATATACGTGTAAAAACGGTTATCACGATACAGGCAATAGTTGTGTATCCAATGATTGCTCCGGTACAGAAACGACTTGCCAAAATATAAACAATATTGGTCAGGTTCGGACATGCTCTGGTGGTGTCTGGGGAAATGCATCGGGTTGTAACAATGTATCGTGTAATTCAGCCGGAACCAATTGCGGCGTTTGTAAGAACGGCGCAACGCAATGCAATGGCCGAACGCCGCAGACTTGTACAAACGGTACCTGGCTGGATGATACGACGTGTGCTTCGGATAAGATTTGCAGCGGCGGATCATGTCAGTCTTGCCCAAGTGGTCAGCATGTTGAGGGAAACAGCTGTGTGACCAATGAATGTACAAATGGCGCGACCAAATGTACAAACAGTGGTACGACG
>JAEEGL016702597.1_pt1 | contig 16045 bp, 12 predicted proteins | sample 9134231 | NCBI WGS metagenome assembly JAEEGL01 (sample SAMN16246548, study PRJNA631951) | gut metagenome | biome: gut microbiome; feature: rumen; material: fiber-attached | host: Bos | place: Iran: Karaj | collected 2018-10 | reverse complement strand
TCTGCCTATCCTGGATGCCATCAAGGAGAAGACAGGCTATGACCTGAACGGCATGTCAGAGGATGAGATGCGTGAGGTTGCCAAGAAGTGCGGCGTTGAGGTTACTCCCTCCATGGGCAAGGGCAAGCTCATTGACGAGATATTCGGCGAGACCTGCGAGGGTACATTCATCCAGCCTACATTCATTACCGACTATCCGGTAGAGATGTCACCCCTTACCAAGATGCACCGTAGCAAGCCTGGTCTTACCGAGCGTTTTGAGCTGATGGTCAACGGCAAGGAACTGGCCAACGCATACAGTGAGCTGAACGATCCCATCGATCAGTATGAAAGGTTCCAGGATCAGCTGCGTCTTAGCCAGAAGGGTGATGACGAGGCAATGTTCATAGATCAGGATTTCGTACGCGCTCTTGAGTACGGTATGCCTCCCACAAGCGGTATCGGCATCGGTATAGACCGTCTGGTTATGCTCATGACCGGACAGCAGGCTATCCAGGAGGTTCTGTTCTTCCCGCAGATGAAACCCGAAAGCAAGGATTAAAAAAGAGAGTTATGGCAATTCCACAGGGAAAACTGGCAATTATGGGTGGCGGCAGCTGGGCAACAGCAATAGCCAAGATACTGCTGTCGACAGAGGATTCCATAAACTGGTATATCCGCCGAGATGACCGTATTGCCGATTTCAAGCGTCTGGGACACAACCCCGCATATCTTACAGGAGTCCAGTTTGATGTAAACAGAATCAATTTCTCATCGGACATCAATCAAATCGTGAATGACTCTGAGGTACTGGTGTTTGTAACACCGTCACCTTACTTCAAGAGTCACATGAAAAAGCTTAAAGTCAAACTCAAGGACAAGTTCGTGGTTTCTGCCATCAAGGGAATTGTGCCCGATGACAACCTGCTGATGTCGGACTATTTCCACAGGTTCTATGGAGTTCCCGTTGAGAATATTTCGGTGGTGGCCGGTCCCTGTCATGCCGAAGAGGTGGCTCTGGAGCGCCTGTCTTATCTTACGGTAGGTTGTCAGGAGCTTGAGAATGCCCAGGCGATTGCCCGCAAGCTGACCAATTCATATGTAAAGACATCGGTATCCGAGGATGTGGCCGGCATTGAGTTCAGCTCGGTACTTAAGAATGTATACGCAATTGCAGCCGGTATATGCAGCGGTCTCAAATACGGAGATAATTTCCAGGCGGTTCTTATGTCAAATGCCATTCAGGAGATGAACAGTTTCCTGGCTACGGCGCGTCCGATGCCAAATCGGGCTGTCAATGATTCCGTTTATTTGGGTGACCTTCTTGTCACCGGATACTCAAACTTCAGCCGTAACCGCGTATTCGGCACAATGATAGGCAAGGGTTATTCGGTAAAGGCCGCTCAGCTTGAGATGGAGATGATAGCCGAGGGTTACTACGGCACCAAGTGCATGAAGGAGATAAATGAGCATTACCGTGTCAACATGCCCATCCTCGATGCTATCTACAATATTCTTTATGAACATATATCACCGGTAATAGAGATCAAGCTCCTTACCGACTCATTCAAATAAAGGACTATGATAAGGATTGATTATTCACAGATTCAGAGTTTCATTCCGGCAGGTGGCGTCAAAGCTCTTGAGCCGGAGGTAAAAAATGCTATTGCAGCCCTTGAAAAAGGTAGTGGCGCCGGAAATGATTTCATTGGCTGGATGAATCTTGCATCCGGTATGGACAAGGCGCTCCTGGACTCGATAGAGGATACCGCACGTATAATACGTGAGAACTGTGAAGTGGTGGTAGTGGCCGGAATAGGCGGAAGTTATCTGGGTGCACGTGCCGTAATTGAGGCTTTGAGCAACAGTTTCAGCCAGTGTATCAAAGACGACAGGAACCCTCAGATCCTGTTTGCTGGTCATAATATAAGCGAGGATTATCTGTTTGAACTTACCGAGTATCTCAAGGGAAAGAAGTTTGGAATAATCAACATTTCCAAGTCCGGTACTACAACAGAGACCGCACTTGCGTTCCGTCTGCTCAAGAAGCAGTGTGAGCAGCAGCTGGGCAAGGAGACCGCCCGTAAGGTCATTGTTGCCATAACTGATGCAAAACGTGGTGCAGCCCGTGTCTGTGCCGATAAGGAAGGATACCGCAGTTTCATAATTCCGGACAATGTGGGCGGACGTTTCTCTGTGCTCACTCCGGTCGGCCTGCTTCCGATAGCAATAGCCGGTTTTGATATCCGTCAGCTTGTAAAAGGCGCCGCCGATATGGAACTAAGGACAGGATCGGATGTACCTGTCGATGAGAATCCGGCGGCTATTTACGCGTCAGCACGCAATGCCTTGTACCGGAGCGGCAAGAAGATAGAGATCCTGGTTAATTTCCAGCCCAAGCTCCATTATCTTAGCGAGTGGTGGAAACAGCTTTACGGTGAGTCGGAAGGTAAGGATAATAAGGGTATATTCCCCGCATCCGTGGATTTCTCGACAGACCTTCACTCCATGGGACAATGGATACAGGAGGGCGAGCGCACAATATTTGAGACTGTAATATCAGTTGACCAGGTTCAGCATAGTGTTCTGGTGCCTTTTGATGAGGAAAATCTGGATGGTCTCAACTTCCTGGCCGGCAAGCATGTGGATGAGGTTAACAAGATGGCCGAACTGGGTACCCAGCTGGCTCATGTTGACGGCGGAGTGCCCAATATCAGGATAACCGTTCCGCAGTTGAACGAATACTGGATAGGTCAGCTCATTTATATGTTTGAGAAAGGTTGCGGTATAAGCGGTTATGTCCTTGGCGTAAATCCTTTCAACCAGCCCGGCGTAGAGGCTTACAAGAAAAACATGTTTGCACTTCTTGGAAAGCCGGGGTATGAGGAGGAATCAAAGAAGATACTTTCCAGAATCAAAGGATAATTCCGTTTGACAATGTCATTTCTACTCCGTAATAAAAACGCCATCCTGTTTGATATGGATGGCGTTTTGTATGATTCCATGCCCAACCATTCCAAGGCGTGGAGTCTGGCGATGGAGAAATTCGGGATGCACATGAGTTCCCATGACGTGTATCTTAACGAGGGTGCCACAGGGCATGACACTGTTGTGCGTATAAGTCTGAGGGACAGGGGCTACGAGGCTACCGAGACCGAAATCAATGATATCTACGGATATAAGGCTGCATTGTTCCGTTCCATGCCTGAAGCGCGTATTATGCCGGGGGCGCCTGATGTGTTCCGAAAGGCAGCTGCCGCCGGACTTAAGATAATGATAGTTACAGGTTCGGGCCAGAAAAACCTTATTGAACGCGTACAGAAAGATTTTGAAGGATTCATTACCCGCGACCGGATGGTTACAGCATTTGAGGTGACACGCGGCAAGCCTTATCCCGATCCTTATCTGAAAGGCCTTGAGATAGCTGGAGTATCGGCATCTGATGCAGTCGTTGTCGAGAATGCCCCGCTGGGGATTCGTGCTGCAGTTTCAGCCGGGATAGATACCATAGCAGTCAACACCGGCCCTCTTGATGATGATATCCTGTTGGCCGAGCATCCTGTCTTGCTGATGCATTCCATGCAGGAACTGGCCGACAGTTTTGAAAAGCTGATCTGATTATTTTCCTGAAGCAATCCACTGGTCTAACAGTACCAGAGCGGTAAGCGCCTCTACAACAGGAACTGCACGCGGTACTACGCAGGGGTCATGACGGCCTTTGGCTTCCATAGTCGTCTCTTTGCCTGACCGGGTTACGGTCAGTTGCTGCTGACCGATGGTAGGAGTAGGCTTGAAAGCTACACGGAAACGTATGGGCTGACCGTTGCTGATTCCTCCCTGAATACCTCCGCTGTGGTTTGTAAGTGTGGTTATCATGCCGTTCTCTATGCGGAAAGCGTCATTGTGCTGGGATCCAAGCTGGCCGGCAGACATGAATCCGTCTCCATACTCAAAACCTTTGGCTGCATTTATACCCAACATGGCCTTGGCCAATGATGATTCAAGCTTGTCAAATACAGGATTGCCTACACCTGCGGGCAGTCCGTTTACAATGCAGGTTACGCATCCTCCTGTCGAATCCTGCTCCCTGCGCAAGCCGTTTATGTAATCCTCCATCTTCTTGGCCAGGTCAGCATCGGGACATCTCACGGGGTTGCTTTCGGCCATGGTCGATGTAAAATACATTTCCTGTGAGGGATCTATGGAGTAGGGACCTATCTGTGAAGTGAATGCCTTAATCTCAAGTCCGGGCAGGAATTTGCGGAAGGCTATGGATGCCAGGGCGCCGGCGACGCAGACAGGTGCTGTCACACGGGCCGATGAACGTCCGCCCCCGCGCCAGTCCCGTATTCCGTAGCGCTGCTCCCAGGCATAATCGGCATGCGAAGGACGGAACAACTCCTTAAGGTCATCGTAATCAGATGAATGCTGGTCAGTATTCCTTATCATGAATGCTATGGGTGCACCGGTGGAGACTCCGTCAAGCAATCCGGACAGGAATTCCACCTCATCCTTCTCCTGACGGCCTGTGGTAACAGTACTCTGTCCCGGGCGGCGGCGTTGCATGAACTGATGTATGTAATCAAAGTCAATCGTAATCCCTGAAGGGAATCCGTCAAGCACACCGCCGATGGCGGGGCCATGGCTTTCACCGAATGTGGTCAGCGTAAGGAATTGACCCAGCGTATTCATATAAGTATGTTATTTACAGTCACCGCAACCGCCTTCACAGTTGCAATCGTCACCATTCTTGCAATCGCCGTTGCTGCAACCGCCGCTGCAGCCTTTGCATTTGGGATGCAGTACGGCATCTATTTCGGCTTCTGTGGCTGGACGTGATTCAAGGATTATACCCTTGAACAGAAGGTCTTCGCCTGCCAGAGGGTGATTGAGGTCAACGGTAACCTTGTCATCGGTAATTGCGGTTACGGTAGCATTGAATGTCTGCTGTCCGTCACTCAATGGAATAACGGCGCCAACCTTGACATGCTCATCGTCAAAAACGCCGTCACGCAGGAAAATGCCTTTATCCAACTCCAGTACGTTTTCACGACTGTATTCTCCGTAAGCCTGGTTGGAAGGTATCTCAAACTCAAAACTGTCGCCGACGCCTAATGATCCGACGTTGCTTTCAAAAAGGTCAAGGGCATAGCCTATGCCGGTAATAAACCTGAAAGGACGTTCACGGGTGGCACTTTCATACTTATATAACTTGCCGTCAGAGTCTTTCAGCATCAGGTCATAGGTAAGACTAATGTATTTTTTCTCCATATTGAATAATTTGTGCGAAGGTAGTAAAAAATTACTTGAGATTATTAAGAGGAACCGCTGAACTGGAGTTCGGAGTATTGCAGCGTGCTATTTCAGCCACGGTGGGGGCGAGAACACTTATGGAAACCGGATCATGGTTTATTTCGGCCCTTATTCCGTTTCCGTACAGAATCATCGGGACCGGCCTGGCAGTCGGTTTACGGTACATTACGGTTCCGTCTTTCTCATCGGATATACCCCAACCCGGTATGGCGTCGATGATGATGTCGCCGGAGAAACCGGTATTCAAGCCGTTGCGCTTACGGACAGCCTCCATGTCAGGAACCGTTGACATGAGATCACGAATGCGCAGTACACTCTTGATGCCCGTTACCTGAACCAGAAGGTCAACGCAGCTCTCAAGTATCTCATGAAGTGACAGCCCCTTCTCCTCAATAAGGTCATGATTGAGATAGATATGGTTCCTGTAGAAGGTGCGAATCCAGTCTCCGCTTCCGTATTTTGCCGAAAGATAAAGACTTAGCAACGCTGTGGTCCGTTCCATGCTTACCTGACCGGTAGGAATCCTTGTACCGTTCAGTTCCGGTTTGGAATTTTCGATATATCCGGTTGATGTCAGAAAGAACAGCACGTTGTCCAACCCTACACGTTCGGTAATACCACTGACAAGGTCTGCGATTGTCCTGTCAAGACGGACATATATGTCCTGCTGCTCGAGTGACCAGATGGTATTCGGGGCGTGCTTGAAGTTGCCTGCATAATAGGTCAGTGTCAGAAGGTCGGGCGTTTCGTCGTCGCCCAAACGCAGTCCTTCGACTGAGGCAAGTGCCATTCGTGTTATGCGGTCATTGGCAAGAGGGGTGGTGCGATAATCCCATACGTCGTTGCTGCGGAAGGTGTAAGAGAAAGGTTTGAAACGTTCATTCTCAGAGACCTGTATGTAGGAGGCGGATGGCAGCAACGGCTGCCAGTCAACGTTGCCGATGGCCTTGTTCTGCTCTTCGGCCCACTCCGGAAGATCTCCGTAGTAGGTTGATGAACTCCATTTTCCGTCAGTATCATTCATCCACATTACAATATCGGCGTCATGCCCTCCGGCCAGCACTGCCGCATCCCTCTCAATTGCGATTGAGCAGACTTTGGAACGACTTGAAGAAGCCAGTTTGAATTCATCGGCAAGGTTTGTGGACATAAGCCTTTGCGGTGAGGACATCTCAATGGTGTTTATCCCTTTGTAGTTGCTGTCGTCAATAGGCGATGAGGGCAAGAGAGTCCTGGGGTTCATCCAACGGCCTGCAACTATCCCGTGCTGGAAGGGGGACGCGCCTGTGTGGACAGATGCAACGGCTGATGCCCTGTCCGTGTCATCATAGTCAAAAGTGGCGTTTGTCCTGTTGTAACCGTCTGTCCAGATCATCTTAAGACCGTTCCCCTCCATTATAGGCATCATCCTGACAAGATAATCCTCATCCAGCTGGTCAACTACTATGCCCACCACCAGTTTGGGACTCTTGTCTGTCTTGGCCTCAAGTGAATAAGGGATTGACAGGGCAGCAATAATGGCCAGGGTGTAGTTGGGGATTGACGGAGTTGATTTGCGTGACTTCCTGAGGCGGGATGAAAGTTGGAACAGGAATGAGCTAAATGCCCTGACGGCGAACAGACCTATAAGCATAAGTGCTGCCGTATCTATGGCTTGTGGAATAATCGGAGAGAATATCAGGAATGCGGTACAAATTACGAACTCGCAGATTATCATTACCGATATCCTGTTCTTTACGGATTTGCGGATCATGAAAGGTATGAATATGAGCGGAAGCGGATTTAGGCAGACAACCAGCCAGTTGGAATCAACGGCCGGATGTTCTGAGAAGAAGAACAGGAACGCAACGACCAGGCCGCCTACTCCCTGTAACCCGAAGAGTATGGCATCTACCAGCCAGAACTGCCTGTCTTTGTACCATCCCAAAAGTGTGATGAACAAAACCAGCAGCAATACTATCCACATTACCTGAACCGGCGTGAATAAAGGTTTGCCGAAATCAACGCCGCGGTCAGGATTCACAAGCCTGATATAAGGCAGTGTCAATGGCCTCTTCTGTCCTGCAGAATTGGTAATGAAGGCCTTTCCTGCAATATCCTTGAGATGGAGGGGAGCAAAAGCTTCCTGCCTGTAACTTATGGGGCGGTCACATTCGGCTCCTATCACCAGGTTAACGGCAAACTCACTCCACGGACGTACCCTGGTGTGCTCTGTGAGTATGTCCCGTAAAGACATGTCGGGGTCGGGCTGAGGGTATGTGATATGACCGTCGATGCACTCCTCTATCTTGTCCAATGCCATGGTGGCGCAGTTGTTGAACAGGAAGTTGTATCGGTAAACCCTATTCTCAGGACGGCTGTTCTCAATGAGCAGTTCATACAGCTTTCTGGACTCCCCGTGTGTCAGATTGAGCTGCTGGGCGAATACCTCCGATCCGCGTTCACTGTATTCACGCAGAAAAGACCGGAGACGTGTGGCTCCCAGAACGTAGTCAGTGTAGCCTAATGTGAATCGCCAGGCGAAATGCGGAGTGCTGAAATCAAACAGGCCGTAGTTGAACACCACGTCGGTCCCGGCATCGGCATCCTCAATCCAGATGGCGGTATGCCCGTAAAGTTCATATATTGCCTTGCCGGGCTCACATGTCAGCAGATATGCGTTTATACTGTCATTCTGAGCCTTGGCTCCCTGAAACAGGCAGATGAGTGCGGCCAGAAGTACAATCAGTTTCTTGTTCATGTAGGATTTGTCATTTTCTGCAAAGTTAATGTATGCCGGCAGAAGAAAAATAAAACTTGTTTACTTTTTAGTATTTTTGCGGTCGGTATGAGACTGTTGCTCGATTTTGGCAATACCCGTGTCAAGGCTGCCGTTTCAGGCGAAGGGGGCCTGCGCGGTATCTATTGCGGTCCGGCTGATGCTGAACTGCTTTCCGAGGCCGTCAGGGAAATAGAGACGGATGGCGGAATGTGGTGCTCAGTACATCCGTTGGATACCGCTTTGCAGCAATGGATGACCGGACTCGGGCTATCTGCTCTGACACCCGCTACGCCTGTCCCTTTAAGGAACGGTTATTCATCGCCGTCAACATTGGGTATGGACAGACTCGCGGCGGCGGTCGGAGCCTGGTCGATAAAACCGGGGCATGATCTGCTGGTAATTGACGCAGGCACAGCGGTTACCTGTGATTTCGTGTCGGCCGACGGAGAATACAAGGGCGGCAATATTGCACCCGGTATAGGGCTCAGGCTGAAATCGTTGCATGAGCATACGGGAGCTCTTCCCATGGTACAGGCGGCAGGAGCGACCCCGCTGTTCGGCTATGATACCGAAACGGCTGTGCGTAGCGGAGTTATCAACGGACTCAGATATGAACTGGCCGGCTTTATCTCAGATCTGGAGGTAAAATACCCCTCGCTTTTGGTTTTTTTAACCGGAGGTGATGCGGAATTTTTTGATATAAAAGCCAAAAGCAGTATTTTTGCAGTTCCGGATCTGGTTCTACGCGGATTGGCCCGGATTGTTGAATTCAATGAAAAAGATTTTTAAACAGATAACAGCCTTATCGGCACTCTTTGTTTTTGTCTCTTCCGGTATCTGCCCGGTCAAGGCGCAAACCGGAGTGAATTCACCATACTCCAGATACGGGATAGGAACGCTCTCAGACCAGTCTACTGGAATAACCAGGTCCATGGGAGGTATCGGTGCAGGTTTCAGACATCCCAATACACTTAACCTTAAGAATGCGGCCTCTTACTCTGATATAGATACACTGACTTTTGTGGCAGATCTCGGCTTTACCTTGCAGAACGGCAATTTCAGCGAGAATGATGTAAAGGTCAACGCCCGTAATGCCTATATCAGCCATATGGCTATGCAGTTCAGGATACTGCCCAAGGTGGGAATGACCGTGGGATTCGTGCCTTTCTCAAATGTGGGTTACAACTATTCCAACCAGGAACTTGTACGTCGCGATGAGGACGGTGAGATAACCGCGACAAACAGTTATGCGGGAACAGGCGGAATAAGGCAGTTCATGGCCGGTCTGGGATGGCGCACCACCGAATGGCTCTCATTGGGAATGAACGCTTCGTATCTGTCGGGGGACATTACACATTCCGTAATCAATACTTACTCATCGACCGATATCCAGTCAAGAGTAAAGACATACAATGCCGAGATGGGTGCACTGAAGCTTGATTTCGGTGCACAGGGCACAATCCGGTTCGGCAAGAATGAAAGCCTGGTCCTGGGAGCAACCTTTACTCCGTCACAGAGACTGGAGAGTGACACATACGTTACGGATGCCCATTCCACCAGTGATTCAACGGTGATAGCCGATGCGTTCTCATTCCCGGATCTCATTTCGGCCGGATTCACCTATAAGTGGAAAAATCACATGGTTGGTGCTGATGTCTCATACGAGACATGGTCCAAGGCAACATTCTTTGGCCAGAAAACCGGTCGTGACAGACTGTCGGCATCGGCCGGATTCATGTTCAGGCCTGATGAAATGAGCCGCAGCCTGTTCAAGCGTACTTCATATCAGGTGGGCATGAACTTTTCACAGCCGTATTTCAATGTGGGAAACTCCAAAGGACCCATGCAGTTTGGCGTAAGTGCAGGACTTTCCATGCCGCTTACATCATCCTATAACAGTATGTCTTATCTGCATATATCGGGAGAATATGTACGCGTACAGCCTCTGGTCAAGGGAATGATAACTGAAAACTACATAAGGATAAACCTGGGAGTCACATTTATGGAACGCTGGTTTATGAAACTTATGGTGGATTGATTTAACCAAATATGTATTTACTATATCTTATTATTGAGAATTAATTATTCGGAAATATGAAAAAGTTTGTATTGATTGCCCTTGCGTTTGTAACAGCAACAGGGGTTTACGCACAGAAAGGTGTGGAAGACGGTTCCCGTTACGGTCATGGTCAGGATAGTATTGATACCTGGCGTCACATCAGTATGTATCAGGAGTATTACAAGACCAATGACTTCAAGGAGGCATATGAGCAGGGATGGCAGGAAGTATTCCGCGATGCACCCCTTGCATCAGTAAATACATATAATTACGGAATCAAGATTCTGCGTAATCTTTACAATGATGCAAAGAAGGAGAAGAATGAGGAACTGATGGCCAAGTATTCAGATGAGTTGTTCCAGGTGTACGAGCAGCGCCTTAAGTATCTGGACCAGCTTAATGCCATTGCCAAGAACAAGGTTACCGAGGCTGAGATCTGGGGCCAGTATGGTCATGACTACACATCATATAATCCCAAGGTATCCATATCAAGGGCTTATGAGATACTGCATAAGGCCGTTGAACTGGGTAAGGGAGAGACTCAGTACTATGTACTTGATGACCTGATGAGAGTTTCCGCTCAGCGTTTTGCTAACAAGAAAGACAATGACGAGTACCGCGACGCACTCATCCAGGATTATCTGGATTGCGCAGGTTATATCGATATGTTCATTGAATTGCAGACAGATGATGACATCATTGAAAAAGCTTCTAAGGTAAAGGAGAATATCGACGGCAGGTTCATCAACAGCGGTGCTGCAGACTGCGACAGGCTGCAGGCTATCTACGGTCCCAAGATCGAGAACAAGAAGGATGATTTTGAGTACCTGAGCAAAGTCGTTAAGGTTATGACCGTATTTGACTGCAAGTCAAGCGACGCTTACTTTAAGGCTGCCGAGTATGCTCACGCCCTTTCTCCTACAGCTCAGACCGCCAAGAGCCTTGGTCGTCTCTATCTTACACAGCGTGAGGATACTGAAAAGGCCCTTGAGTATTACAATCAGGCTATTGAACTTGATGATGACAGCAAGAGCAAGGCTGATACCTATTATTACATAGCCACTCTGTATATGTCAAAAGAGAAGTATGACAACAGCCGCTCAAACGTACAGAAATGTATCTCCAATAATCCCAACAAGGGTGAGGCATATATCCTTCTTGCTCAGTTATACGCTTTGAACATCAACTGGTCAAATGAGCCGGCTCTGAACCGTTGCGCATATTTTGCAGTCATCGACAAGTTGGAGCAGGCCAAGAGGATGGATCCTTCGGTTGCCGAGAGGGCTAATGACCTGATCAGCCAGTACAAGAAGCAGACACCGCAGGTTGAAGATCTGTTCATGCTTGGAATCAAGGCCGGTGACAAGGTCGAGATTAAGGGCTGGATAAACGAGACCGTTACAGTAAGATAAATGACACGTACCACCGGTCCTGAACCGATGAGGATAAAAATGTACCTGGCAACCGCCGTTCTGGCGGTTGTCTCGTCGTTTTTCTGCTTGTCTTGCGGAAACAAGGACAAGCAACTTGGACCGGCTATTACAAGCCGCGATTCCACATCCGTTGTAACTACGTGTGGAGTGGATATGCTCATATCAGAGAACGGAGTGATACGATATCATGTCATTGCCGAAGAGTGGAAGTATTTTGACAAGATGAAACCTCCTTTCTACAGTCTGGAGAAGGGTGTGTTCCTGGAGGTACTGGATTCTCTGATGAATCCTGAGTCAGTCCTTAGGGCCGATACCGCATATTACATGGAGGATTCGGAACTTTGGCATCTTATTCATAACGTTCACGCCGAAAACACCAAAAAGGAGGAATTCGATACTCAGGAACTGTTTGTCAACAACCGAAGTGACAAAATGTATTCCGACAGCCTTATCAGGATAAAACAGGATAAGCAGATAATCGTAGGTCACGGCTTTACTTCCAACGGTAATCTGACCGAATATACAATACGCAAGACAGAAGGGGTATTCCCTGTAACCGACACCAAATGAGCCACACTCTGCTGATAATGCTTGTCGCGCTGTTCTTTTCGGCGCTATTTTCGGGTCTTGAGATAGCTTTCGTATCGGCCGACAGGCTCCGCTTTGAGATGGATGTCGAGAGACATACGTTCAGTTCACGTCTGCTTGAGAGGTTTTTCCGCAATCCTAATATCTACATATCTACTATGCTGGTGGGCAATAATATCGCCCTTGTGCTGTACAGTACAATGATGGCCCATCTCATAGAGATGCTGTTGGCTAAGGTGCCGGGTTTTCATATAGGCAATGAATTCCTGCTGGTCCTGATTGAGACATTGGTATCGACTGCAGTAGTCATTGTGATAGGTGAGTTTGTGCCCAAGACGATATTCCGTTCCAATCCGAACGGCAAGCTTAATATCCTGGCTTTCCCTATCTATTTGATTTACATCATTCTCTACCCGATATCGCTCTTTACGACCTGGCTGGCCCGTATCATTCTGAGGCTGCTGGGTGTCAGGATAGACAAGGAGAATGCCGACAAAGCATTCTCTAAAGTGGATCTGGACTATTTTGTGCAATCGGGCCTGTCCGGAACCGAACAGGACAGCCAGCCGGATTCGGAAGTCCGCATTTTCCAGAACGTATTGGATTTTTCGAACGTGAAGATACGTGACTGCATGGTGCCGCGCAATGAGGTCTGTGCCGTCGAAAAAGGGGTTTCATGGAACTTGTTGAGAGAGCGCTTTATAGAGACAGGTTACTCAAAGATACTTGTGTATCAAGAGGATATGGATCATATCATAGGCTATATCCATTCTTCGGAACTGTTCCGTCACAAGGATGACTGGCGCAATCATATTCAGGCTGTTCCTTTTGTCCCCGAAACGCTTGCCGCCCAAAAGCTGATGAAGCAGCTGATGGCGCGTAAGAAGAGCATTGCCGTGGTTGTGGATGAGTTCGGGGGAACATCAGGAATAGTCTCTCTTGAGGATATAATTGAGGAGATATTGGGTGATATTGAGGATGAACATGACGTGATGAATCTTATAGCCAAGAAAACGGACGACGGCTACCTGCTCTCGGGTCGTATGGAGATAGACAGGGTGAATGAGATGTTCGGTCTGAATATTCCAGAGTCGGATGAGTATATGACCATAGGAGGCCTGATACTGAGTAAGGCCAAAGGTTTCCCTAAAGTAAATGAAAAAATCCAGGCGGGGGATTACTGCCTGCGGGTCCTAAAGAAAGGAGAGACCAAAATAGAGCTTGTAGAACTGACCGTGAAACACTCCTGAGTGCGAATAATGCATATTTTCTTATAAATAAGGTGCAGAATTGGCATTAAAGAACAATTTTTAGTAATTTTGTGCGCTTTTTACACGCATAGGCGTGAATAACCCGGATAAAACAAATAAAAACAACAATAAGAAATGGCAACATTACAGAAAATCAGAAGCAAAGGACCACTGCTTCTTATCGTTATCGGCCTTGCTATGCTGGCCTTCATTCTTGGTGACGCATGGAAGATCATACGTCCCACTCAGGGCATTCAGTTTGTAGGAAACATTGCAGGCGAGGACATCACCGCAATGGAATTCCAGAAGGAACTGGAGATTTATACCGATGTGGTTAAGTTCGCTAACCAGATCAGTGATGTAACTGAGGAGATGCAGAATTCTCTCAAGGATGAGGTCTGGTCAACAATGGTCCGCAACCGTATCCTGGATAAGGAGGCCAAGGCATTAGGTCTTGTGGTTACGGATCAGGAGGTGAAGGATGCAATAGAGCGTGGTGAAGATGATATTCTTGCCAGCACACCTTTCAACGGAGCAGACGGAAAGTTTGATCCCGATTTCCTCAAGAAAGTCATTGCATTCTATCTGGAACTCGACCCTCAGACAGTATCTCCCGAAGAGTATGAGTACTATCACAGTTTGTATAACTACTGGCTCTTTGTTGAGCAGAACATGAAGAGTTCATTGCTCTACAACAAGTATGCATCTCTTGTAAGGGCTGCTATGGTATCTAATCCTGTTGCGGCTAAGAACTCATTCGACAACCGCATCATGAGGACCGATGTCCTGATGGCTTCTCTGCCTTATTCCGCAATTCCTGACGCTGATGCCAATATTACCGCATCAGACATCAAGAACGTATACAATGAGCATAAGAACGCTCTTTACAACTATGCCGAGAACCGCGATATCGTCTATATCGACTATGAGATCACTCCCAGCGATGCAGACCGCAAGTCACAGCTTGAGGAGATGAATGAGGTGGTTGGCCAGCTGGAGTCGGAAATGGATGATTACGCATCATTTGTACGCCGTTCAGGCTCAGATATTGCTTACAGCGAGGTTGCACGTTCAGCTAAAAACCTGCCTGTTGATGTGGCTGAAAGACTGGATTCAGTTAAGGTAGGCGGTGTGTTCGGTCCTTTCTATGACGGAATTGAGGATACATACAACGCATTCAAGCTCTTGAGCGTTGTCAAGGGTTATGACTCAATACAGTTCAGTGTCATGCAGGTTGTTGCTGATGACGCCGAAGCAATTTCTGCACGCGCAGACAGTATAGAGAATGCCGTAAAGAAAGGTGCTGATTTTGCTGAGATTGCTGCCAAGTATGGCCAGACATCCGTTGCACAGTGGCTGGCAGCTGACGCATATGAGCCTGCAACCATAACAGGAGATAACGCCATCTATCTTAACAAGCTGAACAGCATGAAGAAAGGCGAAGTTGCCGTTCTCAACCTGAGCGACGCTACAATTGTTATCAAGGTGTTTGATGTCAAGAATCCTGTTGACAAGTACAATACGGTTATTGTAAAGCGTCCGGTTCAGTTCAGTGAGACAACCAGCAATGATGCTTACAACAAGCTGAGCGCATTCCTGTCAGTTAATACTACCGTTGATGATCTTAAGGCAAATGCTGAGAATTCAGATTTTCACCTGCTCTATTATCCCGGTTTCCAGAGCTATAGCCACAACGTGGCAGGCGTTGCCAAGTCAACTGAGGCTCTGCGTTGGACATTCGGTGCTCAGGAGGGTGAGGTATCACGTATCTATGAAGTAGGCGGTGCAAATGATCATCTCCTTGTTGTAGGTGTTGAGAAGATCAATCCGCGTGGCACTATCAGTATAGAGGATGCAACAGCAACACTTTCACTGACTGCTCTCAACAACAAGAAGTTTGAGATGCTCAAGGGACAGCTTGCCGGAAAGAGCTTTGATCAGCTTAAGTCTGTTGAGGGAATTCAGATTGACACCATCAGGTCAGTGAATTTCAATAACGACGCATTTGTTTCATCAATCTATGCAAATGAGGCTACCGTAGGTTCGAGCGTCTTTAATCTTGAACAGAATGAGCTTACCCTTCCTATGAAGGGCTCTAACTGTGTATTTGTTGCCGAGAAGATTACACCCGACTCTTATACAGCCGAGTTTGATGAGAACTCAGAAAACCTGCGTGTACGCACCATTTCATCAAGCCGTATCATGAGCGGCCTTCTTGAGGAACTCTACTATCAGGCCAAGGTTGTTGATGACCGCTACAGATTGTTCTGATTGAGAATTCAGAATTGAGAATTAAGAAAGCCTCGCGATGATTGATTCGCGAGGCTTTCTTATTTTCAATTTTGCCAGTCTGTTCCGGGAAGGCTCAATTGTTCTCGGGGCGCAGCTTGCGTACAACGGCACCGGTCTGCCACATCTCGCTGTCGCGCAGGGCAGCCAGCTCCTTCTCAAGACCCTCACGGTAGCCGGGCTTTGAGTTGCTGTCTATTGATATCTGAGCCTCGTTACCGCACTTAACGCTTGCATAGAGCTTCTGAACGACGGGCTTGATGGCATCGTGGAACGGGCCCATCCAGTCCAAAGCACCGCGCTGTGCAGTAGTTGAGCAGTTGGCGTACATCCAGTCCATACCCTTCTGAGCGAACAGAGGCATAAGTGACTG
>JAEEGL015931623.1_pt1 | contig 16045 bp, 11 predicted proteins | sample 9134231 | NCBI WGS metagenome assembly JAEEGL01 (sample SAMN16246548, study PRJNA631951) | gut metagenome | biome: gut microbiome; feature: rumen; material: fiber-attached | host: Bos | place: Iran: Karaj | collected 2018-10 | reverse complement strand
TCCGCGCAGGAGATATAGTGCCCCAAAGTGCCGTTTCTGGCAGTAAAAGGCATAAATTTGAGAGAAGAAAATATTGAAGTATAACAACTTAATTTTTTTATTAATTTAAATTTTTTAATCGTATGAAAAAAAGAATTTTTGGTATTCTGCTTATGGGAGCAATGGTAGTTGCTTCTATGAGTATGTTTACGTCTTGTAAGGACTACGATGATGACATCAACAAGAATGCTGCAGACATTACTGCTCTGAAGGCTGAGTTGGCTAATCTTCGTACACAACTTGCAAGTGACTTGAGCACAGCTACAGCATCGCTGAATACTGCCATCGCAGCTAAGGCTGATGCCAAGACTGTTACAGACCTTGCAGGTCAGGTTTCTGATCTGAACACTGCTCTCGCAGGTAAGGCTGATGCCAAGGCTGTTACAGATCTCGCTGCTGAGGTTGCTGGTCTGCAGGCTAAGATTGATGCTATCGATCTTTCTGGCTATGCTACTACAGAATCTCTTTCTGGCTATGCTACCGCAGCTAAGGCTGAGGAGCTCGCTGGTCTTATTGCAGCTCTGACAGGTAAGGTTGATGGTCTCGCTGACGCAGCAAAGGTTGCAGCTGTTGAAAAGAACCTTGAGATTCAGGCAAAGGCTCTTGAGAACCTTACAAAGCAAGTTGAGGAACTCAGCAAGAAGGGCTATGATGACACTGCAATCAAGAAGGAAATCAGTGATCTTCAGGCTGCCATTAAGTCATTCGCAAAGTCTTCTGACGTTACAACACTTACAAAGACCGTTAATGATCTTTCTGATAAGATTAACAAGTCTGGCATCGAGAAAATCAACGTTCTTGAGGCACTTGTTAACAAGAAGCTTACATCTCTCGTTCTTAAGCCAAACTTCTACTGGGAAGGTATCGAGGGTATTGAGGTTCCATTCATTTCTCAGACTCCAGTATTCGTAGAGAAGGGTGAATATAAGTTCAAGTATCTGCTTACTAACGCTCCTGCTGGTAGCGGTGTAGTTGATGTTAAGGTTGCTAAGCACATGGGGTGGTTGAATACCGATGCTTCTTATGTAAACCGTGAGCTTTCAATTTATGTAAATGCTCCTGTTAAGGCTCATCATGAGACATGGCCTGCTACACCAGCTGAGATTGCAAAGGTAAAGAAGGTTGATATCGCTTATGGTGCTGTTGCTCAGTATCATGTTAATCCTTCTGCTGCTAATCTCGAGGGCGCAACAATTGGTTTCTATGATCACTCTGCTCCTACTTATACTCGTGGTGATGCCGCTCCTTCTATAAATCCTGTTGCTAAAGAGACAACATTTGCAAAGGATGGCAAATACAATAAGTTTGCTAATGGTATTCTGACAGTTCCATTTACTGTTGACTACGCTCAGGTTCTTAAGTATTTCATCGGTTGGACAAAGTCTCAGACTAATAACTGGGAAGGTCTTGCTGGTGCTGCCAAGGAGTCTTGGTTTGCTAATGCAGGTAATGATGATAAGGACAATGATACTTGGGCATATAATGGCTACTTGCCATATGTGTCTCTCCAGGTAACTACACCTGCTAATGAAAAGAAGGGTATTTCTGAGGCATTTAGTGTAAACTCTGACTACGCTGTAGTTGTTCCTGCTCGCTACACTATCGTAGCTCTTGCAGATAAGGCTCCTGAGAAGACTCTTGATCTTGGAACATTCGTTGTTCCTTCTGATGCTAACAATACAGCTAACCCTGAGCACCAGATCCGCGCTAACCACCTCTATGAGACAGTTGGTTATGACGATAATGGTGTACGTGCTACTGATGCAACACTGGCTACCCAGAAGTGGAATGTTAATACTGCTTATGGCGCAATTCCAATGCCTGCTACTCACAGCGTTAAGTACGATGGTACTATCGACCTGATGGACTTCGTTGAGACTCACTATGACTATACTACATTTGCACAGTATGGTAAGAGCACAACTGACCAGACAATGAGCGCAGAACTGATGGCACAGCTTGGTTTGAGCTACAAGTTCACAGTTATTGACTATTGGATTGGTGCTTCTGCTACTTCTGAGTCTGCACACATTCAGCAGTCAGATGGTAAGGCTACTGGTTCACTGTTCACTCCACGTTCAGTAACAGAGGATGGTGAAACTATTAAGGATAAGCCAGCTACCCGTGAGGTTGTTGATCGTGAGCCTCTGGTACGTGTTGACCTCGTTGATGCTGATGGCAACATCATCCGTTATGGTTACATTAAGATCCGTATCGTTGCTGACAAGGCTACTGTAAGCGACCTTGAGGTTTCTATTAACATCAATAAGGATTTCTACATGAACTGTGGTGATGAGGGTCAGATTACCTGGTCACAGGTTGAGAACCTGATTCTTGCTAAGCTCGGTTCTGCAGGTATGACAAAGCAGGAGTTCGAGAAGAACTACAAGCTCGATGTTTATGGTGACTATGCGTTCATGCCATTCATTGATCCTACAAAGATCACTGGTGATGTTGATAATGCAGGTCCTCTGTATACTAAGTCTTGGCAGGCTAAGCGTTATGTAAAGGATGGCGATGCTTATAAGCCAGCTATTGATGGTGATAAGACTGAGTGTGATGACGACTCTGTTGCTCACTGGACAAATACAAACAACCACTTCGGTGAAATCTGGTACACCCCACATGACAACTCTACTGAGGGTCACAACTGGGATGAGCAGACTAACGTTCTGATTTGGAACCTCTATCCGAGTGATGGTACTGCTATGCCAGCTTACAGAACTACATGGGTTGCAGGTGCAATGGCTAAAGAACAGGCCGGTGGTATGACTAAGGCTAAGTATCATGCTTTGAGAACTGCTGTTGGAATCGACTACAACAACCACAAGAGCACAAAGGCTCTTTCTACTGTAGTTCGTTTCATCAACAAGACAACTGGTGCTTCAGTTTATGTAACTCTGAATATTCCTGAGACAAAGATTGAGTTCAACTGGGGTGAGATTGCCAATAAGGACTGGTCACACTGGTGGAAGATTAACACTCAGAACTTCGGTGTTGAGCAGGCTACATCTCCATACTGGGATGAGTTCGATGTACACATGAATACTCCTGTACCAGCATATAAGGGTTACAAGTGGCTCCTCGTTAATGACTTCAAGCAGGATCTCCGTGATTACTGGCACGATCCCGCAGAGATGATTCAGATGAAGGGTACTGCTGGCAAGTACAGCATGTTCACTGCAACAGCTCCTGGTACTGTTCCTGCAACAGACTTTATCTTCGTAACTCCACAGGATAAGCTTAATAGCGATGGCGTTAGCGCTGCTGCTGATGGTACATGGGTAGTTACCGGTGCTTCTGGCACAAAGTGGACACTGAAGATTACAGCTGACGGTAAGAAGATTCAGGCTGTGAAGAAGGGTACTGCTGCTTATGGCCCAGAGGATATCTGTGTAATTGAAAACGCTGCTGATGGTTACAATTCTGTATTGTATTATCATGGTGTTGAGACTGCTGGTAACCTCTATCCAGCTGCAACTGATCTCGTTAACAAGTCTGGTCGTTACGATGAGACAGGTGCTAAGCGCTTCGGTGCCGGTACTGCAATGGGTGAGCAGGCAGATGCTCAGTATCTTGCTAAGAACGTTGATGAGACATTCACCGCTTACATCAAGGTTAATGTAACTCACGCTTGCTACGATCCTCTTATTTCTAAGCAGTACTTCAATGTACGTGTTCTCCGTCCAATCAACGTAGCTGGTAAGGAGAAGAAGATTAAGGATATTCCTAACATCATGCAGAAGATCTCTATCCGTGACCTCGTTGATATCGTTGACTATCGTGACATTCCTGTAGTAGGCCGTTATGCTGCTGCTCAGACCGCTGCAAACAATGCATTCGGTATTGCTGCTCCAAAGTGGGACGATGTATCTGCTGGTACAATGAGTGCAACTGGTACTGTTAAGGTACAGAACGCAGGTGTTCCTTATGAGTTCTATAAGGTTACTGACCTCGCAGTTATGTATAGTGAGATTCTCTCTGACCACCAGGCACCATACGCATTCCGTAATGCAGGTGCGCTCCGCACAGCTTCTGCTATCCAGGCAGCTCTGACAGCTGGTAACGTTAAGGCTGTTAAGGATATCCCATCTCTCCGTGGTGGACTTGAGGGTGCAGATTATACACTTCCTGCTACTCCACGTGTACTCAGCCTCTGGAGCAATGACGCTGATCATAGCTTGAAGGTTGAAGATGATTGGGCTCCAGCTCAGCTTGTTGATATGACCCAGAACGATACTCATAGCCGTGGTATTGGTAAGATTGAGTACACCAACAACTCTGGTATCACTCAGCTCTTCCACATCTACATTCCTATCGCAGTGAAGTACAACTGGGGTAACATCAAGTTGGATAACGCATTCGGTAAGCCAGCTAAGTTGGATAACAACTACACTCAGAAGGTTTGGGCAGTTATCACTGTTGATCCTTCATACCTGGGTGAGTAATCTAACGGATTCTAATAAAATTAGAAGCTAAATAACCCAAAGGGGAGCTTCCCAAAGGTGGGATGCTCCCCTTTATTTAATAAATTTTTTAACTATAATGAAGAAAATTACATTATATCTCATGGCAATTGCTATTGTAGCATGTGTTTCTTCTTGTAAAAATAAAAAGGCACCTCAGGATGAAGGACTTCGTCCCGTACAAGTTGCTGAAAAGGAATACGTGTTTACAAATGCTGATACCACTGAGGTCCTTAATCTCGTCAACCAGTTTATCGGTTTTCTTGAGAAAAAGGATATTCGTGGTGCTGTAGAGATGCTTAGTTTCCTAGATGGTGATAGTATTGTTCCCCTGACACCACAGTTCCAGACTCGTCAGGCAATGTCGCTTGCTACATGTATGGGCGTAGGTTACAAGATCGACAGACTTGTATTTGAGACAGACAAGAAGAATGAGGTAAAGATGGATATCACTCTGTTTGAAAAGCCAGAGGGAGACCCTCGTCCTAATCAGACTTCATTCTATTTCCGCCCAGTTCGATTCGAGGGAAAGTGGTATCTTACTACAAAGGATAATATCACTGATACTAACAGCCAGGAGCGTAATGAAACCCCTAAGGCTGAAGAGAATTCAGTTGAGGAAAATTAATATTAACTAATCATTGAGTAATATGAGAACAATTAAGACTTTATTAGCAGCTGCTCTGATGATGTTCAGTGCATCTGCAATGGCACAGGCAACTTACGAGGCTGCCGACGGCACAAAGTATGAGTTCAATAAGCACGCATTCCTGACACTTCAGGGAGGTGCTCAGTACACTCTCGGTGAGGCAAAGAACAGTGACCTTATCTCTCCAAATATCCAGATTGGTCTTGGATATCAGTTCACTCCTGTATTCGGTGCCCGAATTCAGGCTAACGCTTGGCAGAGTAAGGGTGGCTGGCAGGCTGACGTTAATCCTGGTACATACAAGTGGAAGTATGTTGCTCCTGGTGTTGACTTTATGTTCAACCTGAGCAACCTGTTCTGTGGCTGGAATCCTAACCGTGTGTTCAACCTCACAGCTTTCGCTGGTGGTGGTGCAAACATCGCTTGGGGTAACGGTGAGGCCAACGACATCGCAAAGCGTGTAGGTACAGAGTCTCTGTCTAAGTACAATCTTGAGTATGTATGGGATGGAAGTAAGGTACGTCTGTTTGGACGTGCAGGTCTTGAGGCTGCTTTCCGTCTGAGCGATGCTGTAGCTCTTACCCTCGAGGGTAACGCAAACATCCTCTCTGACAAGTACAACTCAAAGAACCACAGTGGTAAGAAGATGAAGGCAGACTGGTACTTCAACGGACTTATCGGTCTGAAGATCAATCTTGGCAAGTCTTACAACAAGATCCTGCCTCCTCCACCAGCTCCAGAGCCAGAACCAGAGCCAATCGTTGAACCAGAACCAGAGCCAGCTCCTGCTCCAGCACCTGCTCCTGTTATTGAGCCAATCCGTCGTGATGTATTCTTCCTGATCAACAAGACTGAGATCCGCACTGAGGAGGCTCAGAAGGTTAAGGACATCGCTGACTACATGGCAAAGTACCCAGAGTCAAAGGTTGTTGTTACAGGTTATGCTGACGCAGGTACAGGTAACGATAAGATCAATGATCGTCTGGCTGCAGGTCGTGCTGACGCAGTTGTTAAGTCACTCGTAAATGACTACGGTATCTCTCAGGATCGTATCACCTACGACTCTAAGGGTTCTCGCGTTCAGCCATTCGCTGAGAATGACCTCAACCGTGTTACTATTTGTATTGCAGAGTAATTAGACATGTTTTATTAAGGGAGCTCTTTTGCGAGAGCTCCCTTATTTTTTAAATATATGGAGATGAGAAGAAGCACTTTATTATTTATCCTTTCCGTTATCGTATTATTTAGTTGCAATTCCAGAAAGGAATCAGTACAATCTGCAGAACCGAGACCAAGAACAACCACTCAAATAGAGTGGCTTACTGACACATTACACGATTTTGGTATATATAAGGAGAGGGAAGCCATTTACCATGACTTTGTATATCGTAATATCGGAAAAATCCCCTTTGCCATCGATTCTGTTAAGACCAGTTGTGGTTGTACTAGTGCAAAATACGTAAAACGCGCTGTTCTCCCAGGTCAGACTGATACTATCCGTGTAGTCTATAGTGGGAATGGATTTGTTCCCGGCTTCTTTTATCAAACCGTTGTTGCCTACTGCAATGCCGACAAAGATATCATCCTCAAAATAAAGGGCATATTCGACCACGTCCCTACTGAATAATTTTAGTTAATATGTAAATAGTTCCTACAGAATAATACTTGGCGCTTATTCTAAAATACTCGTCGCTTATTTCGCAATACTTGGCTCTTATTCTCAAATAAGAGTATAGTAATAAAACTTATTTTTGAAAAAATTGCTACCATGCTGCAACAAACCTCTGATAATGCCTGTGTTTAAAGGGCTTTCTAAGTGGTAGTAGATATGTTCTAAGTGGCAGCAAAATCGTTATTTGGACATTTCCTACGTCTCTTTCACTCGAAGAAATGGTTTCTTTGAGTGAAAGAGACGTAGTCTTACTACTATAAGGCTACGTCTGAACACATCGTTGAAGATATCTGAATGACTCAAAGACTACGTCTGAACAACCCAAAGGTGCCCTACTTACCCTTTTAATCAGAAAGGATTATCTTTTTTGGATAATTATTTGCAAATTTCATAAAAAGTTCTTATCTTTGCCAACGAAAACATATAATTCAAAGCTCTATGTGTAAGATAACATTGGAATATAATCAGAATAATGCTCTTGCAAGGCGTAAGCTGGCTGCATTGTTGGCTACGGGTTTGTTTACTAAGTTAGATGAGCCTACTACTGAAGAGTTAGAAATCCATCGTCTAGAACGAGACGCTTTCTTAGAACATTCAAAGAAAACGATGTCATCCATTATTGCCCGTTATCTATGAAGTATCACCAAAGAGATATTGTTGAGGTTAGTTTTTTGTTTCCTGATGGAACATTCAAACCACATCCTGCCATAATTGTTTCAAATGATCAATTGCAAGAAGATGAGGACGGGATGTTCTATCTAGTATTAATTTCGTCAAATGATTGGCTTAATCCTCAGTATTCTTATTATCTTACTGATGACATGATTGTTGGTCACACTTTTGATAAGCCCAGCTTTGTTAAATGCCAGATAATAGCGGGCTATATTGAAAGAGATGTTATCCGCTGTATGGGTTCCATAAAGGAACCTTTCTTTAATGAGATTGTCGATAAAATCGTAGAATCTATTTTCTAGAGCAAATAGCCAAAGCGGTAAGACAAAGTGTCTGACACTTTGTGAGCACATCATCTATAACTTTATCTGGGAGCAGTCTAGAGTTGCTCCCTGAATTTATTTTGCTGTTTAATACGTCTCTTTCACTCGAAGAAACGGTTTCTTTGAGTTGTTCAGACGTAGTCTTTGAGTCATTCAGATATCTTAATTTGAGTTAAAAGCGGTAGGGCTGTCTTCCTGTTGGCGGATTTATTTGTATCTTTGCAAAAAGAATGTGCTTCAGAGGCTTATGGAGAGAAGAAAATACCCAGTTGGAATCCAGACCTTCTCGCGACTAAGGCGTGAGGGTTATGTGTACGTGGATAAGACTGATCTCGTATGGCAGTTGGCTAACGAGAACAATCCTTTTCTGTTTTTTGCCCGTCCTCGTCGTTTCGGCAAGAGTCTGCTGGCAAGCACTCTACACTCTTTCTTTGCTGGCAATCGCGAGCTGTTCGAGGGTCTCAAGGTGGAGCACATGGAGTGGGACTGGAAGAAATATCCGGTGCTGCATTTCGATCTGAGTGTGGCTAAGGAGATGGTTACAGCGGAGCAGCTTCAAGAAAGGTTGATGCTTGACATGAAACCCTTTACAGAGATCTACGGATGCGACCCTGACGAGAAAACCCCAGGAAGCGTGCTCTTTGGCTTGATCCGCAGGGCATACAAGCAAACAGGATCGCAGGTAGTTATAATAATCGATGAGTATGATGCGCCATTGTTGAAGAGTCTTCATGAGGACAGCGTGTTAGAACAAAAACGTAACGTTCTGCAAGAACTGTATTCTCCGCTGAAAGCCAATGAGCAATATATAAAACGCTGTTTCATCACAGGTATCACGAAATTCTCGCAATTGAGCATATTCTCTACAATCAACAACATCAGTGTCATCTCGATGTTGCCGAAATACGCTGCCCTCTGCGGCATTACCGAAGAGGAACTGTCGACAACTCTGGCTCCTGATGTGGCCATACTTGCCGATGCGAACGAATGTAGTCCAGACGAGATGCACAGAATACTGAAGACTCGCTATGACGGATATATGTTTGCAGAGAACTCGCCAGAAATATATAACCCTTTCAGCCTGTTTAAGGCCTTTGACACTGCTAAAGTAGGCAACTACTGGTTTGAAAGCGGCACTCCCACCTTCCTTATCCGTCAGATGCAGAAGTTCAATACCGACATAACATCATTGAACAGCCTGGAGGCGTCATCCGAGGATTTCGACAAACCCACGGAGGCGATGACCACAGCCCTGCCGCTACTCTACCAGAGCGGCTATCTCACCATAAAAGACTATGAGCGCGAGACAGAGACCTATACCCTCTCCATTCCCAATCAGGAGGTTCAGATAGGCTACACACAGGGCTTGCTCCCGACATACATCGGCATGGACGTAGGTGAAACACGCAAAGGCTTCGCCCTGAAGTTCTGGCGTGCACTGAAGAATGACGACTTGGAACTGGCTCTTCGTGAGATGCAGGCATTCCTGGCTGGTCTCCCTTACGTGGAAGGATTCAAGAAGAAACTTGAGGAGATGGCAAATGTCGAGGGATTCTACGAATACACCTTCTACCTTATCTTTAATATGCTCAATGTGTATGCCCAGACTCAGGTGAAGTGTCATGGAGGCAGGATTGATATGGTGGTGCTGATGCCTTCTGCTACCTATGTCTTTGAACTGAAGATGCACGAAACAGCTCAGAAAGCTCTTGAGCAAATTGATCAGAAAGGCTATGCCCTGCCTTACGACACCGAGGACCGAAAGGTTGTGAAGTGCGGACTGTATTTCGACCTCGATAGCCGTACTCTCGACGAGTGGGCGGTTGGCGGGTAATGCCTGCTACGTATCAAGCTGCTGCATGATATTCCTGTTGGCCTCGTCGACGATGGTCATATCTACTGATTTGAGGTATATCTAATACAGATAATTATTGATCCAAATCAGAATCCAGATATGTTCCTGTTACTTTGAGCTCAATTACATATGGGGAATTGGAATATATTTGAATTGTCTTTCTAAAATATCCCTTACCTCCACCTGCAGAGTCAAATGTTACAAAGATAGTATCTGTTTCCCCTGGCATGACTGGATAATGAGGATAGGTTACGGCAGTACAGCCACACGACGCTTTCACAGAATCAATAACCAACGGCACACTGTCGCTAGCGTTACGATACACAAAAGGATGTGTGATTTTAGTAAGCATAGGTATATCCTTACCAAAATCCTGCTCCGTACCTTCGTCAAATAGAATAAGTGATTGTGGACGAGGTTTTACAGGCTCAGGTGTACTATTAGAAGATTGTCGTGACAAACATCCAGAAAGGATGAATGCCACGACAATCATTAAAACTACAATTCTATTCATCTGAAAGAATTATTCTGCAATACAAATTGTTACACGGTTGAGGTCGTTCTCTGCGAATGGCTGTACACGAGAACCCTTAGAGTCGTATGTGATACGATCCTGAGCGATTCCGTAGTCATTTACGAGTGACTTAACAACAGCGTCTGCACGACCTGCAGCCAGACGATCGTTGATCTTATCGTTACCCGTGCCTGCGTCGGCATAACCTGTAACAACTACCTTTGACTCTGGATACTTAGCCATGTAGTCAGCGATGTCCTTAACCTTCTGAGCCTCCTCAGCGCGGATCTCAGTCTTGTTAATCAGGAAGAATACATCACGACGGATTGGCTCAATAACAGGAGCAGGTGCTGGAGCAGGAGCTGGCTCTGGTTCTGGCTCAACGATTGGCTCTGGTTCTGGCTCTGGAGCTGGTGGAGGAGGCAGGATCTTGTTGTAGGTCTTGCCAAGGTTGATCTTCAGACCAATGAGAGCGTTGAAATACCAGTCAGCCTTCATCTTCTTCTCAGCCTTCTTTGAGTTGTACTTGTCAGAGAGGATATTTGCATTACCCTCGATAGTCAGTGCAACTGCGTCAGAGAGCTTGAAAGCAGCCTCAAGACCGCCACGTCCGAACAGACGAACCTTAGATCCATCCCATACATACTCCATGAGATAGCTAGAAGCAGCGCTCTTAAGTGAGTTCGCAATATCGTTAGCCTCGCCATTGCCCCATGCGATGTTTGCACCACCGCCTACGAAAGCAGTAAGGGTGAACACACGGTTTGGATTCCAGCCACAGAACAGGTTGCTCAGGTTGAACATAAAGTCAACACCAGGTGCAACATACTTATACTTATAGTCGTTTGTATAAGCAGCACCACCAGCAGCAGGAACAAATCCGTTCCAACCGCCCTTGCTCTGCCAAGCATTAGCCTGGATGCGGGCACCGAATACAGGAGTAAACTGATATCCAAGACCAATCTGGATGTTTGGAGATATCAGCTTAGAGAACTTAGCCTCACCAAGAGTGTACTGAGCACCAGCCTCCAGATTCAGGAAAGCGTGCTTCTGGAACTCATACTTTGTGCCGTCGGCAGCCTCGTAGGTTGCCTGGGCCATTGCAGAGGCACTGAACATCATCAGAGCAACTGCCAGTAAAGTCTTAATTGTCTTCATTCTTCTACTTCTTTTAGTTGACCAATATACTTATCTATCTTCGACTCCACAGTATCAGTATGTGTATCGGCCATTGTCAAATACCAAGAGCCTGAGATACGCATAGGACGAATCAAAAATGAAATCTTATTAGGTCTTGGATCACCTTCTTCCTTCTCAAACAGAGTGCAGGTAAACTTAACCTGGCTGTCCGTTTCCTGATAGAATATGATATTGTCAATTTTGAAATCCTTACCCAAAAAGGGTTTGAGAGCATCACGCTGTTTGGCAGCCATCTCACCAGACAAAGGCTCTATAGTTCCGTCTTCACGAAGATAGTACAACATAGATATTGCATTGTCTAGATCTTTATCATGAAGGCTCTCAAGGTATTGATCGACAAGCGATGTTACTGTAACAGTATCCATCATCGTTGTCTCCATTGGTTCAGCCAAATCTTCAGATTCTGGCTGAGACTGCTTTCCGCCTTTACAGGCAGTGAGACAGAGCACAATGGCTGAAACGAGTGATATGTACAGAAAACTTTTCTTCATTACTATTTTTATTTTTTGTGAAAAGGGGTGCCAAAAAATTGACACCCCTTTGATAGTTATATCAATAGAATTTAATCTATCAAATATTCAAACTAGTTCTTACGAGCCTGAGTTGAGCTGTTTGTTGTCTGCTTAACAGTGATTACAGCGTATACCTTCTGAGTGAACAGAGGAGCCTCAGTTGCATTGTTAGGAACAAATGCTCCCTTCAAAACATCATTGTAAGACCACTCACCGAATGAGTAAGCTACATATACTGGAACATAGAGGTGGAATGTACCAACATTAGCCTCAGTGTTGATGTAATACAGCTTAGACTTAGCACCAGTGTTATCAATACCGAAGTATGCATTGTTAGCCAGTGCAGGAATATCGCTTGTCTTCTTCAGAGCCTCGATAGCTGCAACATTGCTTGCAGGAATAGCGGTACGAGAACCAACTGCGAGATGGTGGTCAGTGTAAATTGCAGAAGCATCTACATAGAAGTGCTGGAATGTAGAGTCAGCAATACCGTAGAACTTAGCATTTACATTAGATGCACCTGTGAGAGCACCGTTAACAGCCATGTTACGCCAGTCGTTAACACCTACGATCTCAGCTACAACAGCCTCCTGCTTAGTATTCAGAGCGTCAGTCCACTCCTTGTTAGCGCTGTAAACGTTGATTGGACGGAGCCAGCGAGCCTTGAAGTAAGAGTTAGGCATCAGCAGGTTGTAGCACTTGTTCTGATCCTGAGTAATCTGGATGAATGATGTGAATGTCTTATCCTCAACACCAAGATACTCAGTTGCACTTGTCTGGAGATCAGTCTTAGCCTGATCAAGACGACCAGAGTAGTTCAGAATATCCTGAGCATACTTATTAGTAGCATAAGCAATCTGAGATGTTGCAGTGTTCAGAGTTACGATGCGCTGTGCAACAGCAAAGTCAGCAGCACGACCGGTCTTAGGATTAACCCAAGCGACAGCGTTAATCTGTGAACCTGTACCATTAACCTGAAGGATATACTTAGCACCTGTTACACCATTAACAACCCATGCATCATTGTACTCAGCAGTTGAAGTGTTAGCACGACCTGTAAGTTTAACCTTAGCTGCATCCAGATCAGTAGCGTTAGTGCCCTTAACAGGCTTAACGAGCTTGAAGCCGAAGTTTGTAGTAGTGAACTGGTTGAAGTGTGTAGCATCAAGACCAGACAAACCAATCAGGTTGCTTACGAATGTCTCAGTAAGTGTCTTATTGAAGTCTGTGTCAGCAAGAGGACCAGCAAGAAGAGCAGGTGTTGGAACATTGAGGTGTACCTCAATTGCATCTGACTCATCGTTCTGAGTAGCATTCAGATAGCTATTGTTCTGATACCAGAGGCTGAGGTCCTTACCAGAAATTTCAGCATAAGCGAAGTGCAGCTTAGTAGCAGGAATATTCAGAGTTACATAAATTGCATTGCTCTCAATATAGTTACCAGTATTGTCCTTCATCTTATAAGCAACGGTAACTGACAGAGGATTCTGAGAAATACCCTTATTAGCGGCATTTGCACCAGAAGCAGCAAGAGCACGCTCAATGCTACCCCATGTTCCAAGCATTGGCTGGTCTGTTGTACCAACACCAACAGCTGTTGTCTTAGCCCAGTCAGCAATAACCTGTGAACCTACAGTCCAACGGAGAACAGTAGTCTGCTGTGCACCAGTATTAACAACCTCGTATACAGAACCGAGAGGCCAAATATATGCATTACGCTTCTTGGCAGCAGTATTCAACGAAGCATTTGCGTTTACAGCAGCATTGTAGCTATCGATAGAAGCCCACTTAGCACCAGTCCAATAGTACTGACGTGCAGTCTTAACATTTGCTTGAGTAGCTGTTGTTGTAGCATTGTTGTAGTTTACATCAATGTTAGATGCAGCAGCTGCTGTCTCAAGTGAATAAGAAGCCTCGAACTCAGCCTTACTCATACCAACAGCGCGGAGAATGTCTGCCTCAACCTGTGCCCATGTGATGTCAGCGTTAGCTGTACAGTTCATGTAGTAGTCACCACCGAAGTCGATAGATACAGTGTTTGTTGAAGGAGCTGTAGAAGTGATCTGGAGGAGGATATAACCAACCTGGAGAACATCACCAGCCTCGTTAACCAATGTTACACGTACCAGAGGCTCACGGCCGATAACCTCGCGAGTAGCAACCTCGTTAGGAATCTGCTTACCCTCATTTGTTACTGAGCGTGGATATGCTACAGAACCATCGAGCTGGATGTGCTCCCACTCGTCTGTACGGTTAGAGCCAGAGAGGTAGTGAATAGCCTCGAACTCATAGTGGAGACCAAGCTTAGCCATCAGTTCATCAGACATTACCTGTTCAGGACCCCATCCAGCTGCCCAAGTAGCAGACCAATAATTTTGATACTGATAGTGAGTCTTAACATACTCCTTCAAGTCAATTGACTGGTTGTAAACAACAGGGAGTTTATAAGCGTCAGTGAAAGCAGTAATTGGAGAATAGTAGTTGCTACCGGCCTCATTATAAAGGATACCTGCATAAATAGGATCACCCTGATTAGCTACGATATTATACCACAAGTGGTCATCAGCAGTCATATGAGGATTTGGATTATTTGTCAGCCATGTACCAGCAAGAGCAGTGATGATATAGTCTGCAGGCTCTAACATTGCATAGTCAGAGGTAACGATTGTATCGTTCTTCTCTGCAGAAAGAGCAATGAATGCACGATTACCTGTTGCATCCCAGCTGTTCCAATCTGTTCTCCAGTAGCGAACAATACCCATTAAAGCATCACGATTTACAGAAACGGGAACTTCAAGAACACCATTCTTATAATACTTAGAAACAACGTCCTCTGTAATCTCCTCGTATTCTGGTGTAGCAAGATTGTCATATCCAGCACGAGTCTCAGCAATGTTTGTATAGAACTTAACCTTCTGACCAACCAGTTCAGCTGTAACTGGGTTGATATGATAATAAGCCTCAGTTGTTGGGTTATAATCATATACCACCATGTTACCAACGGTATTTGCATTTGGCAGGAAGTTAACCATAGCATTAGTAGCTCCGGTCATATTGTTTCCCTTAGAAACGGCCTTCTTACCCTTGATACCCCAAAGCTCAGTAACCTTACCCTTATTAGCGGCATTCTGAAGATCGAAGATAGTATCGTTAAGGTTCATCACCTCAATAGCCTCAATACCATTTACATAAAGTTCTGGGCGCAGAACCATGCTTGTAAGCTTCTTGTTTACGAGCACTGTCAGCACGTTAAGTTCAGCAACAGCATCACTAACCTGACCGCTCAGATTATTCATGGTTGACTTTGCTGTAGCAATGTCAGCAGTTGCAGTAGCAAGAGTAGACTTTGCAGTAGCCAAGTCTGTGATCAGAGAGTTCAGTTTATTCTGAAGATTCTCAATAGCCTCCTTGTCACCCTTAGCAGCGGAAAGTGCCTCTACCTTTGAAGCGAGACTCTCAAGACTTGTCTGAAGAGATGTGATTGCAGTCTGCTGAAGAGCAATGTTTGCCTCAGCGGCCTTCAGTGCAGCATCTTTAGCATAAGCCTCAAGATCTGTAGAATTCGCCTTTGCAGCAAGAGCAGCCTGAAGTGATGTAATGTCACCTGTCAGAGTTGCAATTGTTGTAGCGAGTGCCTCAACGTCGCTCTTAGAAGCGCAGTTGTCGATAGCGGCAATCTTTGTCTCAAGAGCAGCAACCCTTGCAGCCAGATTTGCCAAGTCAGTTGCACTTGCCTTTGCAGCAATAGCAGACTCCAGCTGAGACTTTGCTGTGCTCAAATCATTTGTAAGGGTTGTCTTCAGAGTAGCCAACTCGGTACGAAGAGCAGTAACATCGTTCTTCACCGAATTGATGTCATCGTCGTAATCCTTACAAGACGTAAACATACTCATAGAAGCAATTACCATTGCTCCCATCAGCAGAATACCAAAAAATCTTTTTTTCATACGATTAAAAAATTTAAATTAATAAAAAAATTAAGTTGTTATACTTCAATATTTTCTTCTCTCAAATTTACGCCCTTTACTGCCAATTACGGCACTGCTGGGCACTATATCTCCTGCGCGGAGTTACATTTTTGGTGCAAATATAGACATATTTCTGAAATCTAGCAAACATTTTCGCATATTTTTTTGAAAAATA
>JAEEGL012242057.1_pt1 | contig 16045 bp, 15 predicted proteins | sample 9134231 | NCBI WGS metagenome assembly JAEEGL01 (sample SAMN16246548, study PRJNA631951) | gut metagenome | biome: gut microbiome; feature: rumen; material: fiber-attached | host: Bos | place: Iran: Karaj | collected 2018-10 | reverse complement strand
TCATCCGTCGCGAAATGAAGCTCCTTGGCTCTGACATATACATCACCGGGCAGGATATTATCAGAGATAATATTCTTAACAAAAGCTGCCTTGTTATGCTTCTCCTCATAGCTGTTCTTCGCTTCACTGAATGCGATCGCCGCTATGGCACTGAGCGCCTTGGAACCGGAATCGGAACCGTTGGCAAATGCATAAAATTCTGTCTTTCCGTTTTCTGCATTCAGCGGGCAATATGATCTCTGCGAGCTTGCGAAAGACTGTCCCGCATTTTTCTGAACAGCAGAGTCAAAGTCCTCGAGCTTGGTCCCGATTATGGACAGTTCGGTCGCCGCAACGACCAAACCTGTATCATCAGCCACACCGACGGGTCTGTCTATGGAATCTTTCATCTGAACGACAACATTCTGGAAAATTCTTCCGGACATAAGCAGCCTCCTGTTTATATCTGCGAAAATCGCAATTATTTATATAGCAAAACAACCATATATGTATAACTCAGTTTTGAATATAATAACTCGATTTTATGTAATTTTCAATAGAAATGTTGCTTCGTTTTTGTGGAATATTTAAGCTTTATTGTGTTATCGCTCAAAAAACACCCGAAAAAACAGTCATTTTTTCATCTAATTGCCATTGAATATTTTGCACAATTCACTATTATCAAGTTCTCTGTATTCACCGCTCTTCAGATCTTCCGGAAGGATCAGGCCACCTACTGAAAGCCTTTTCAGCACTCTGACAGGTTTGCCTCTGGAAGCCAGCATTCTCTTCACCTGATGGTATTTGCCTTCAAAGACGGTTACAAGACATCTGCAACCCTCCTTAAGCTCAAGCCGCGCGGGCAGGCATCTTGTCCCGTCACCCAGCATGAGCCCTTCTGAAAAAGCTTTGACGTCGTCATCATTGGGTATCCCATCCACTTCAGCATAATAAACTTTACTGATAGCAGAAGACGGTGAGATGATTTTGTGGGAAAAATCCCCGTCATTTGTAAGCAGAAGCAGGCCTTCAGTATCCTTGTCAAGCCTGCCTACCGGAAACAGGCCGAGATTTCTGTCACGTACGGAGAGAAGATCTAGTACCGTTTGCTGTTTCCTGTCTTCAGTTACTGACAGAACTCCTGCTGGTTTATTCATAATGAAGTATCTGAATCTGGATATATCGATCAGCTCTCCATCGAATCTTACTTCACTGTTCTCTCTATCTATTTTTTCTTCAGGCGATTGGACTGGCTTTCCGTCTACCATCACCCTGCCGTCCCTGATCAGTTTTTTTGCTTCACTTCGGCTAGCGACCCCGGATCCAGTCAGGATCTTATCGAGACGTTCTTTCAAATCCATCACCTGCCGTTATATTTTGTTATGCAGTATACCACTCAGACATATATAATGTGTGAACCTTAAATTAAGAATAAAGGTTATTGTAAAACATAGTTTAACTGTTATAATATTACAGAATCAGAATTCAAGAGGTATTACCCATGATTATAAACATAAAAAAAATAGAGCCTGCCGCTGTTATTCCCAGCTCCGGGTCCCGGTTTTCAGCGGGATATGATCTTTACGCCTGTCTGGACTCCCCTGTTACGATCCATCCGCACCAGACTCAGAAAGTTGGGACAGGACTCTCAATAGAGATACCTGAAGGATATTTCGGAGCCATATTTGCAAGATCGGGACTTGCTTCAAAAAGCGGCATAAGACCTGCAAACTGCGTCGGTGTGTGTGACAGCGATTACAGGGGCGAATACATAGTTCCCCTGCACAACGATACCGAAGAAGACTATACTATCCATCATGGTGACAGGATAGCGCAGCTTATCGTAATGCCGTATCTCCAGGTAGAGTTCAACGAGGTTACTGAGCTTACGCAGACTGACCGGGGAAAGCGCGGTTTCGGCTCGACCGGAAAGTAAAAAGATGAGGACCGGCATCAAAGCCGGTCCTCACTGTTTTATTTAAATATCTTTGCTATTGGACTGTCCGCAGAAAGTATAAGCGTTTTTTCTTCACCGGTCATCGATTCACTCAGAGCATCCAGTGCTATCATGAATGTATAGAATTCCGCTTCCTCATCGGAATCATAGACTTCGGAGAGGATCCTCATATACTCGGCATCCCCTTCAGCTCTTAGAGACTGTGCCTCTGCCTCAGCTTCGGAAAGGATTATCTCCACCTTCTTATCGGCCTCATTCCTAATCCTTTTTGCCTCGGCATTCCCTTCGGCAGTATAGGACGCAGCAATGTTGTTTCTCTCAGAGATCATACGCGTATATACAGCATCCTTATTGTCATCAGGAAGGTCGAGCGTTTTTGTCTCAACCGCGAAAACAGTTATTCCATATCTGTCAAAGCTCGAACCGATATTTTCCATCACCAGCTGTACAACTTTTCCGTCTCTTCCGGAGATGATCGTCTCCTGTTTCTGAGATGAAATGACAGTTTTAAGCGCATTGTAAACTATAGCGTTTATTCTGCTCTCGGCATTGCTGACGCTTCCTGAAAGAGACTCTATGAAAAGTCTTGGGTCGTCAATTTTCCAGAGTGCAAATGAGTCCAGCACCATTGAGTGCTTATCCGCAGTAATAACGTCGCTGATCGGCAGGTCATAGAGAAGCACCGTATTAGGGAGCTTTGTCACAGTGTTAATAAATGGAATCTTGAAATAAAGGCCAGGCGTCTCCTTTACGTCCGTGACCGCGCCGAATTCCCAGACGACTCCGTACTCATTTTTCTGTACTACAAACAAGGAGTTCGCTGCAATGATTACCAGAAGCACCAGTATTATGAGCGTGACTATCAGTCCGATTCCGCCCTTTTTATTTATTTTATCCATTGTCTGCATCCTCCTTTCATCCTGCAAATTCATCCAGCGGGAGTACCGTCTGTACCTTTGTGCCGTCATCGCCCATGATAATTATCTTCATACCCGGGAAGATATCTGAGACAGTCTCATAGAAAAGACGTTGCCTTGTAATCGCAGGATATTTTGAATACTCTTCATAAAGCTGCGAGAATCTTGAAGCCTGTCCGTTTGCTGCATTGATGCGCGCAGTCTTATAAGCCTCCGCCTTCTGAAGCACTTCATCCGCATCAGCCTGCGCAGCCGGAACTACTTCGTTCGCATACTTCTTGGCATTGTTTGTCGCAGTCTCCGCATCCTGCTTAGCTGTTTCTACGGCTTTGAATGCTTCCTGAACCTGCACTGTAGGAGGCTCCGCGTCCTGAATAGTGATACTTACAAGAGTGAGGCCTATATCCTCTTTTTCAAGCCTTGCAAGGATCTTGTCCTTTATCGCAGCCTGAATCTCGCTTTTGCCGGTGGTTATTACATCATCCACTTTATACAGACCTATCGTGTCGCGGATATACGACTGGCAAAGCATCTTCAGTATACCGACAGGCTCCTCCGAGCTGTATAGATACTTTACGGGATCTGTTACACGATATTCAACATAGAAGTCAACATCAACGAAATTATAGTCGACAGTGATCATAACAGCCTCAGATACCAGCGTTGCATTGGTCTTGATATCATAGCCTATTGCGAAGCCCTTGGTTGCCTTCGAGACAATCTTCTTCTGCTGGATAAAAGGAACCTTGAATTTGAGCCCCGGCGTTGAAACCACAGTAGGCTTGCCGAAAGTCGTTATAACGGCATATTCATCCTCATTCAGTTCATAGAAAGAGTTGAACAGGAGCATCACTGCAACCATAACGATAACAGCAATTACAATGATCGTATTTCTCTTTCCTGGATCAAGTACGGGTTTCTTCCTCACGAAGGAACGTCTGTTGGTATTCTCGTCCATTTATTGTTCTCCTTTCTTTTTATCTCATTGGCGGCATGCCGTATTTTGCGAGAGCCGAGTTCTTAAATTCCGGAAAATATGTAACATCACGCTCCACCCATTCCGGGTCAGGATAGGATGCGGCTGTAGCGCTGTCCTGAAATTCTATCTCCAGATAGGCAAGTCCGGAAAACTCTCCCTCAAACACATCTATTTCATATATGAGACCGTCATTCACCCTGCGGATATAGCGCGTCTTGCTGATAACATTACCTCTGACGATCTGCATCAGCTGATGGTACTCTTCCTTTGTGATCTGCGTCTCATATTCATTTTTAGCAAGTTCTGGATCAAATCCATGTGCTTTTGTCTTCACAGTAAGAAGAAATACTCTTCCCCGGTCAACGTTCCTTATTCTTATCGTCGGACTGAAGGAGACATAAGCCTGCTCAATATGGACCTTTTCACATGAGTCAAGATCAAACGGGACCTTTTCTGTTTTTATCAGCCATTTTCTCTCTATTTCCATATTCATCTCCCCTGATGAGATTATATTATTAAATCTGTTTATGATAACCGGAAACATCAAGGAAATAAACCGCCTTATTTCTTCAAGATCGGTGAAATAACATCTTATGATTATTATATATCATTCAGCCGCTCGTTGACTTGAGGCGTTCCATGCGATAGAATCACAACAGAAAGCTGAGGTATCGACATGGCTAAATTATATTTCAAATACGGTGCAATGGGTTCAAGCAAAACTGCTCAGGCGCTGATAACTAAATTCAATTATGAAGAGCGCGGGATGAGCGTCTGGCTCATCAAGCCATCAACAGATGACCGTGACGGGGCAAATATGATCCGTTCCAGAATAGGTTTGGAATCTGAAGCTGAAATAATCGGACCTGATGATGACATCTGCAGTCTATATTATCCTCGCGGCAGAAAAGATGTTATAATTTCTGATGAAAGCCAGTTCTTTACTCCGCAGCATATTGAGCAGCTCAGGAAACTGGTGGATGAAGAGGATATACCCGTATTGTGCTTCGGGCTCAGAACAGACTTCCAGACAAAACTCTTCCCCGGATCTCAGCGGCTCTTTGAGCTTGCCGATTCCATCACCGAGATCAAGACTATCTGCGCCTGCGGATCCAAAGCCACGGTAAATGCCAGGATAGGCGCGGACGGTATGATAGTTACTGAAGGCGAGCAGGTTATGCTTGGCGGTAATGATTCATATGTTGCTATGTGTCATGCATGTTGGAAGAAACGTATAAAACTCGAAAAAAGTCTTAGAAATCAGATACGCATTGATCTGTAATGCCTTACTGAATAAGTCAAAGGAGCCCCCGATAGAATCAGGGGCTCCTTTTATTGTGCGTTTCAGCCGTTGAGTGCGGAATTGACAGCTACAGCAACTGCAACAGTTGCACCGACCATCGGGTTATTACCCATGCCGAGGAATCCCATCATTTCAACGTGCGCAGGAACGGATGAGGAGCCTGCGAACTGAGCATCGGAATGCATGCGCCCCATTGTATCGGTCATGCCGTAGGACGCAGGTCCTGCAGCCATATTGTCCGGGTGGAGCGTACGGCCTGTGCCGCCGCCGGAAGCGACTGAGAAATACTTCTTGCCCTGCTCAACACATTCTTTTTTGTATGTGCCGGCAACAGGATGCTGAAAGCGTGTCGGGTTGGTGGAGTTACCGGTGATGGAGACATCCACACCCTCCTTGTGCATGATTGCAACGCCCTCACGGACATCGTCTGCGCCATAGCAGCGCACGTTTGCACGCTCACCGTCGGAATATGCAATCTCATTGACTATCTTAAGCTCACCGGTGAAATAATCAAACTGAGTCTGAACATATGTAAAACCGTTAATTCTGGAGATTATCTGGGCGGCGTCTTTTCCTAAGCCGTTCAGTATAACGCGGAGAGGCTGTTTGCGTGCCTTGTTGGCATTCTTAACTATTCCGATAGCCCCTTCCGCTGCAGCAAATGATTCATGGCCGGCAAGGAATGCGAAGCACTTCGTCTCGTCACTGAGCAGCATGGCGCCAAGATTTCCATGTCCGAGTCCCACTTTGCGATCCTCAGCAACTGATCCGTCAAGGCAGAAGCTCTGCAGGCCAACGCCGATAAGCTTTGCGGCTTCAGCTGCGGTCTTTGCACCGGATCTGATAGCAATGGCTGCGCCAACGCAATAGGCCCATTTCACGTTTTCAAAGCAGATAGGCTGAATACCAGCTGCGATCTCATAGGGATCAAATCCTTTTTCCTTGCAGATCTCTCTGCATTCCTCAACGGAACCTATACCGTACTGAGCGAGGACACCGTTGATTTTGTCAATTCTTCTGTCGTAGTTTTCAAACAAAGCCATTATTATGTCCTCCTTTTATCATTCACGGCGCGGATCGATATACTTGGCTGCTGCATCCCACTGTCCGTAATGGCCTGTGGCTTTTTTGAGCGCTTCATTCGCGTCATCGCCTTTTTTGATGAAGTCCATCATCTTTCCGAGAGAAACGAATTCATAGCCTATGATCTCATTTGCGTCGTTGAGAGCGATACGTGTAACATAGCCTTCTGTAAGCTCAAGGTAACGTGGTCCTTTTTCCTTTGTGGCAAACATAGTGCCAACCTGGGAACGGAGACCTTTGCCGAGATCTTCAAGAGAAGCGCCAATGGAAAGGCCGTCTTCAGAAAACGCGGACTGAGTGCGCCCGTATACTATCTGGAGGAAAAGCTCTCTCATGGCGGTATTGATAGCATCGCAGACAAGGTCGGTATTAAGTGCTTCAAGAATGGTTTTCCCAATCAGGATCTCAGATGCCATAGCTGCAGAATGGGTCATGCCTGAGCAGCCGAGCGTCTCGACGAGAGCTTCTTCTATGATACCGTTCTTAACGTTTAGGGTAAGCTTGCAGGCACCCTGCTGAGGAGCACACCAGCCCACACCGTGTGTAAAACCGGAAATGTCGGAAAGCTCTTTTGCCTGGACCCATTTTCCCTCTTCGGGAATGGGCGCCGGCCCGTGATATGCGCCTTTGGCAACAGGGCACATATTTTTAACTTCTGTAGTATAAGTCATAACTGTTTCCCTTCTATTTTAAATTATTTACTTGATAAGTGATTCCCCGGTCATCTCTGCCGGCTGTTCAAGGCCCATCAGCTGCAGGATCGTGGGAGCAATGTCAGCAAGCCTTCCGTCTTTGAGGGTGATCCCCTCTTTGCAAACAACAAAGGGGACAGGATTTGTTGTATGGGCGGTATTGACTTTGCCGCTTTCATCGAACATGCAGTCTGCATTGCCGTGATCCGCAGTGATGAGCAGAACTACATCATCATGTTTTTTGATCTCTGCAGCTATCCTGCCGATGCAGTCGTCAACTGTTTCAACTGCCTTGATCGCTGCATCCATAATTCCTGTGTGACCTACCATGTCGCAGTTTGCGAAGTTGCAGACTATAAGGTCATATTTTTCAGAGCTTATAGCTTCCACAAGCTTATCGCAGACTTTATAGGCGCTCATTTGCGGAACAAGGTCATATGTTGCAAATTCTTTGGGAGACGGTACAAGACATCTCTCTTCGCCCTCAGTCTGTTTTTCCACGCCGCCGTTAAAGAAGAAAGTCACATGCGCGTATTTTTCCGTTTCAGCAACGCGGAACTGCTTCAGACCGTGTGCACTGACGAAATCTCCCAATGTGTTTTCAATTGTTTCGGGAGGATATGCGATAGGTAGTGTGAGTGCCTCATCATACTGGGCAGTGCAGACATAGGAAAGCGGAAATACCGTCTTTTTTCTATTAAATCCGTCAAAATCCGGCAGATTGAGAGCCCAGGTCATTTCCCTTGCCCTGTCCGGCCTGAAGTTCATGAATATCACGCTGTCACCCTGATTGATAACTCCCTCAGGGCATACAACGACAGGTTTAACGAATTCATCGGTAACATCCTGCTCATAGCTTGACTTTACAGCATGCACGGGATCGGGATCGGATATCCCTTCACCGCAGACAATGGCATTATAGCCTTCTTCAACACGTTCCCAGCGCTTGTCTCTGTCCATCCCGTAGAAACGGCCCTGAATCGTGGCTATTCGGGCATTGCCGAGCTCTTTGCACTTATTATCGAGCATCTCGACGAATCCGGCTCCGCTCCTTGGATCAACATCTCTTCCATCGAGGAAGCAATGGACAAACACCTTCTCAAGTCCGCGTTTCTTTGCCATATCAAGTATTCCGAAGATATGACGGATATGACTGTGAACTCCTCCGTCGGAGAGAAGTCCCATGATATGGAGAGCTTTTCCGCCGGCAAGGGCATCATCCATTGCCTTGATATAGACTTTGTTCTCAAAGAACTTCCCATTCTCTATTTCCATTGTCATCTTGGGAAGTATCTGGAAAACAACACGGCCAGCTCCGATATTCGTATGTCCGACCTCTGAATTGCCCATCTGGCCTTCCGGAAGTCCCACATCGAGTCCGGATGCGATTAGCTGAGATCTGGGATTCGAAGCAAAGAGTTTATCTATATTCGGAGTTTTTGCAACATATACGGCGTTTCCCGGAGAAGGCGGCGCAATGCCGAAACCATCCAGGATGACCAGTACTGCTTTTTTTGTCATATAGTTTCCTCTGAATTATTCTTCCGCCGTAGCTTTAACGATAGTCGCAAAATCAGCAGGTTTGAGAGACGCGCCGCCGATGAGTCCGCCGTCGATATCAGGCTGTGCAAGAAGTTCAGCAGCATTCTTTGCATTCATGCTTCCGCCGTAGAGGATACTGACAGTGCGTGCGACTCTTGCGCCGTAGATTTTGCGAATGACAGCTCGTATGCCCTCGCAGACTTCCTGGGCCTGCGCTGAAGTAGCGGTCTTACCGGTACCGATTGCCCAGATCGGCTCATAGGCAATAACACAGTGGCGGATCTGAGAAGCATCGATGCCATTAAGTGCCGCCTTGACCTGATATGCAACATATTCCATGGTTAGATCCATCTCTCTCTGTTCAAGGCTCTCACCTACGCAGATTATCGGGTAAATCCCCTTTTCAAGAAGGATCTTTGCCTTTGCATTGATCAGCATATCATCCTCACCATGATACTGACGGCGCTCAGAGTGGCCGACAATGCAGTACTTAGCTCCCGCATCGAGCAGCTGAGCAGCAGAAACCTCTCCGGTATATGCGCCTTTTTCGAACTTTGAAACATCCTGACCGCCGGCGGCTATCTTTAATTCCTTACCCGCCTTAACCATAGCTGGGATCATAACAGCGGGAGTGCACAGCACCACGTCACACGACTTGCTCTTTGTCATATTCTCCTTGAGCTGCTCAATAAAGGGCTTGACCTCGGAGGCAAGCATATTCATCTTCCAGTTACCTGCGATAATAGTTTTGCGATATCTTTTATTCATCTTTTTTACCTCTTATGAACTACCTCAAAATTTATATAAAAATATTTTAAATATTGTAAAAATTATAATGCCGGGAAAAAGCGCCAAATAGTAATCTTACTTGTCAAGCAGGCATGCAACGCCCGGGAGTTCCTTGCCTTCAAGGAATTCAAGCGAAGCTCCGCCGCCTGTTGAGATATGGGTTATCTTATCTGCAAAGCCCAGCTTCTCAACGGCTGCCGCGCTGTCTCCTCCTCCGACTATCGTGATTGCACCGGATTCCGCAAGTGCCTTTGCCATTGCCTTAGTGCCGTTAGCAAACTTGTCGAACTCAAAAACGCCCATTGGTCCGTTCCATACTATGGTACCGGCACCTGCTACTGCCTGAGAAAACAGTTCCACAGTTTTCGGTCCTATATCCATTCCCATCAAATCAGCGGGGATATCTCCTTCACACAGGACAGGCTCAGCATCAGCTGAAAACTCGGCTGCGCAGATGTTATCGACAGGAAGCAGGAAGTTCACTCCCTTTTCGGCAGCTTTCCTGATCATATCGCTGGCATAATCTATGCGGTCAGCCTCAAGGAGTGATTTACCTACTTCGAATCCCTGGGCTTTCTTGAATGTATAAGCCATACCTCCGCCGATGATTATTGTGTCGGCCTTTTCGAGAAGGTTGTTTATAACATTGATCTTATCGGAAACTTTAGCTCCGCCGAGAACGGCAACGAACGGGCGCTTTGGATCATCAAGAGCCTTGCCCATTATGCTCAGTTCCTTATCGACCAGCAGTCCGGAATATGCCGGAAGGTAATCAGCAACTCCGGCAGTAGAAGCATGTGCTCTGTGAACTGTTCCAAAAGCATCGGAAACAAATATCTCTGCCATATCTGCCAGTTCCTTTGCAAAGGCAGGATCGTTCTTGGTCTCACCTTTATTAAAGCGGAGGTTTTCAAGAAGCATGATCTGGCCGGGCTGAAGAGCAGCGGCCTTGGCTTTCGCATCAACACCTACAGTATCCGCCGCAAAGATAACTTCCTGTCCGAGCAGATCGCTGAGGTGCTTGGCTACAGGTGCCAGCGTGAGTTTCTTAAGTGATTTCTCCCAGGATTCACGCGTGACTTCCGCCTCGCTCTTTCCCTTTTCGACCTGCTTTTTCACATAGCTTTCGAATGTTGCAACAGGCTTTCCGAGGTGCGAGCAGGCAATTACGGCTGCACCATTCTCCAGAAGATACCTGATCGTAGGAAGGGCGGCCACAATGCGCTTATCACTGGTGATCTCGCCTGTCACCTTATCCTGAGGGACATTGAAGTCGCAGCGCAAAAGAACTTTTTTCCCTGCCACTGGAGCATCATAAACTGTTTTTTTGCTGTAGTTCATAATATATCCTCCTATAAATAATAAACATTTTTTATCGTACAAGCATTGAACCTGTATTAAGCAAACCCGGAAACCCCTGCTGTCTCAGTGCCTCATATGCAAGCACTGCAACAGAGTTCGACAGATTGAGGCTTCTTGCTTCTTCGATCATAGGAATCCTGATGCATGAATCTCTGTATTTCTCTCTGAGCCATTCCGGAAGGCCTGCAGTCTCTTTTCCGAACATGAGCGTTACATCTCCGGAAAGATCGGCCTCAGCGTAAGAGCGCGGTGCCTTGGTCGTTGCAAGGAAGAGTTTGTCATCTCCCATTTTGGAGAAGTACTCATCAAGATTATCATACACAGTGATCTCCACCAGATGCCAGTAATCGAGGCCGCATCTTTTAACCATTTTGTCGGATATATCGAAGCCGAGCGGCTTTACCAGATGGAGCCTCGCTCCGGTCGCTGCGCAGGTCCTTGCTATGGCTCCTGTATTATGCGGGATCTCCGGCTCAACAAGTACGATATTTACCATCAGAAAAGTACCATAATCTTTAGAAATAACTGTAATTTGCCAAAGTTTATTGTACCACGATTGACGGAAATTTCACTATCTTTTTTATTAAAAAATCACATTTCTTGCATATTAAACAAATCGGGTCTATAATCTCTGCATATTATTCGTGATTTATGGCTGTGATGCACGAAAAAGCTGTTTTATCATGTTTTTCAGGCGATTTTGCAGTAATGAGTGAGTTGTTGGAAACAATGGAATATATCTGCCGTGACTGTCCCAGGCAGTGCGGTGTCTTAAGGAATACAGAGAATAAAAGCGGATACTGCAGAAGCTATTCTCTGCCTTCAGTAGTCCGTGCTGCCCCCCATTTCGGGGAAGAACCCTGCATAAGCGGTACGAGAGGTTCAGGAGCTGTTTTTTTCTCCGGATGCAATCTTGGCTGTGTTTACTGCCAGAACCGGGAGATAAGCCGCGAAGCCTGCGGCAAAATCTTAGGTCCGAAAGAACTTGGAGACGTTATATTAAGACTTGCCGATACGGGAGTTCACAACATCAACCTCGTTACCGCGACGCATTTTACGAGAATGGTCGCTAAAACACTGGAAAAGATCTCACTCAGTATTCCCGTTGTATGGAACAGTTCCGGGTATGAAAATGCTGAAACATTGAGAATGCTTGACGGACTTGTTCAAATATATATGCCGGATATAAAATACCTCAGATCCGATCTTGCTTTGCGCTACTCAGCTGCGAAAGACTATCCCGAAACCGCTAAGAATGCACTGTCTGAAATGTTCCGCCAGACAGGCCGATACGTACTCGATGAAAATGGCCTGATGAAGCGGGGACTTCTCATCCGCCACCTTATATTGCCCGGCGCTGAGCTCAACACAATGGATGTAATTGACTATGTTTCAGAATCTTTCCCTGAAGACAGCGTGATCTTTTCGCTTATGAGCCAGTATACACCAATACCTGGTCTGTCGGGTTTTCCCGAACTAGAAGCCGGTATCGATGCCGAGCTGAACGACAGAATGTGTTCTTATCTCAGGAAAAGCAGCATAACTGCCGGCTACTGGCAGGAGATATCTTCCGCCACTGAAGAGTTTCTCCCCTCTTTTGACCTGACAGGCGTATGAATCATCTTGACAATAACATTATTTACAGCGATAATCTGAATCAGTTATTTCAAATAATAATATAATTAATGAGGTGTGCTATGAATTACAATGAGCTCCATGCCGCTGCGAACGGTCAGGTCGGGCCTTTCTGCAAAAATTGTCCTGTTTGCAACGGACGTGCATGCGCCAACACCATGCCAGGTCCCGGGTGCAAATATCCCGGAAGCACTGCAGCAAGAAACTATGAAAAATGGCAGGAAGTCTTTGTTAACATGGATACGCTCTGCCCTAACGTCGAACCCGATATATCATTCGAGCTTTTCGGCCATGTATTCTCCGCACCGGTTTTCGCGGCGCCTATAGGCGCACTTAAAATGCACTATGGCCAGAAATATGCTGACCAGGAATACAATACCATTCTCGTAAAGCAGACCGCGGAATGCGGCATTGCCGCCTTCACGGGCGATGGCGTAGATCCGGACGTCATGATATCCGCCTCTAAGAACATGAGTGAAGTCGGCGGGATAGGAATCCCGACAATAAAACCATGGAACAAGGAGTTTATTTTTGAAAAGCTCGATATTCTGAATACTCGCGGCATCTTTGCTGCCGCCATGGATATTGACGGGGCCGGACTTCCCTTCCTTAAGGCTATGAACCCCAACGCCGGAAGCAAATCCGTTGAGGAAATGCGTGAGATCATAAGCTATGCTGATATGCCTTTCATTATCAAGGGCATCATGACCGCCAAAGGCGCTGTTAAAGCATATGAAGCCGGTGCAAAAGCAATTGTAGTATCCAACCACGGCGGCAGAGTTCAGGGCGGCGTGCCTTCCACCTGCGAGGTGCTTCCGGAAATAGTTGAGGCTGTTAAGGGAAAGCTCACAATATTTGTGGACGGCGGCATACGTTCAGGAGTTGATGTATTCAGAGCGATTGCGCTCGGCGCTGATGCAGTCCTCATAGGCAGGCCTTTTGTAAATGCCATATATGGAAGCGCTGAGGAAGGCGTTAAGGTATATCTTGACAAAATATGCGCAGAGCTGAAAGATACGATGAGGATGTGCGGAGCGGCGACCCTGAAGGATATCGATTCATCGAAAGTATCTAAATTCTGATCTTTTCAGATCACTTCAGTATAATACGTTTTAAGAGCGCACCTTTTAGAAGATGCGCTCTTTTTTTATATCACTTTTTTCTGAAACAATGTCAATCAAGAAGCCGATAACAGCATCCGCATATTTCCTGCATACTCTGAACAGCAACATTCTTTCCTATACAGGGTGTTCCGTTAATCAGGATCATTAAACTCTTTTTTCAGTTTTTCTCTGACCTTCTCCAAATCACTGCAGGTAAGAAGCGGGATCAGTTTCTCTATCTCTTCGATACTCCTGTCCCACCATTTGAATCTGAGCAGCAGGTCTGAAAGCTCTTCGTCAAAACGTCTGCGGAGTATCTTTGCCGGATTTCCGATCACGATAGTGTAGGGGGCAACATCAGTTCCTACAACACTGTTCGCACCTATGATAGCTCCATCACCTATATGAACTCCCGGAAGGATAACAGCATTCTGCCCAATCCAGACGTCATTCCCAATGACTGTATCTCCTTTCAGCGGCAGATCAGACAGGTCCGGAGCATCCATATTCCATCCCTCCAGTGTATAAAACGGGAATGTCGATACTGCGTTCATCTGATGGTTTGCACCATTCATTACGAATTCCACACCGGCTGCAATCTGGCAGAATTTACCAATGATCAGTTTATCGCCGTTCCGGCTATAGTGATGTGTCACATGACTTTCAAACTCAGAATCGGCAATATATGTAAAGTCTCCGACTGTGATGCTGGGGTTTGTGATGACAGGCTTTACATATATCTCTTTATCATATCCGGGTATCGGATGTACTGAGTCCGGGTCCGGCATTTTACCATTCTTCATATCATAACCTCTCACAAGCAGGATCAATCTGTTCCGCTTCAAATAAGTCCATTATCATAATCTCTCGGATCACTCCTAATCAACTGATACACTTATAAGTCGTTCAGCAAACAAAATGAAACTAAATCCGTCTGACAACAGTACAATATGCTGCTATACAGATAACAGAAACCGCCGCCAAGGCGATAAAGCACAAAATTGATCCGGAAACAGCTCCTATCAGCAGCCCCTGTGGTGTGAAGTAGGAGATCGTTCTAAATGATCCTCCGAGAGAAGAAATATCAAAGAAACAGCCTCCTACTGTCGCTGTTATCATAGCGAGTACAGATGCTGCCATGTCCGCTCCTCCGCCTGCCCTGGTAAGCGATATCAGCAGGCACAGCCCTGCGACACAGTTAACATACAGGAAATATGCAAGTATCTCGCCTATTCCTGCATCTCTTCTTAATACAACTGCCGCAGCAGCCATCAATACCCCGGCCATTACAAGCGCCAAATGATCTGTAACAGGATACAGCGCATGCCCACCAGGTACAGCACTCATTGCCTTTCTAACCGCCCTTGCCGGAAGGCCGGACAGAAGCACTGAAAGTGACATAAGAAAAAGGAAAATCATAAGTGCAGCAAAGCCTGAATATCGTGCATATATCCTTCCGTACACTGCTTTTCCTGTCCCTGCTCCTGAAACCTGATTTGTAAATTCCACAATAGGCTTTGCTCCGTTTTCGGCGATTTCAAGCTGTTCATAGAAGAGATCTTTCTCGTTTTCTTTTAAAACCCCGTCAGAAATCAGGCGGGATACAGCATCGAATCTGCTCTGCAAAGAGAGTAGTTTGCCGGCACAGATCTCTCTTCCAGCTTCTGATGCCGATCCTGCCGATGCGGAGAAATAGCTCAGCGGCAGCGGTCCATCTTCAAGAAATGCTCTTTTGAATCCTTCTCCTATGATGACAACTGCCTCAGTCTCACCATTATCAAGTTTTTTCAGGGCTTCCTGTTCCTTGCAACTTATCATCCTGACACTTTCTTCTGATGCAACAGCCCTGATATACTCACCTGAGACATCTGTGGAGTCATTGTCGGCAACAGCTATAACTATCTCACTGATCGTTTCTTCATCAAGTATACGGTCAACTGTATAAAAACAAATGGCAGAAACTGCAACCATAATTACAAGCATCGTTCTTCTTCCGGTCATCGCGAGCATTTTATACCAGATTATACTGAATAGATCAGCTCTTCCGGCTTTTACAGAAGTATCCGGTTCAGCTTCTTTCAATTCGCAGTGCCTTACGGGAAAAACAGGTCTCCTATATAACGGGTCCCGGCATATAAGCAGAAACACAGCAGATATAACAGCAGAAAAAACAGTCAGTATAAGCGCCGCGCTCTGCATTCCGTTAGTCCCTCTGAGATAATAGAATACAGGACTTACCCAGGCAATACTCTGTGCATACCGGGGAAGCATCTGGTAAGGGTAAAGCGCTCCTCCAAATAGAAGAAACAGTAAAACTAACATATTACCGATTAGCTGTGCTTTTGAAGCATCTGGCGTACTTATGCTCACTATGCCGAACAGCGAAAAAGAAAGTGTAAAAAACAGCAGCGCCGATATATAGGCTGAAGACGGCAGGTCCGGTCTCGCTGCTGCAACCACCGCCGCAAATGGAATGGCAAGCATAATGAGCGCAGCCAGGTATTTTGAGATAATGAGCGTATATAAACCTCTGCCTGAGCATTTGAGCCTGTCAATTATACCGAGGGAAAGTTCCTCAGGCAGACCTCGCAGCATACAGAGCGGGATAAGCATGCAAAGCATTGCTGTAACGGTTGCATATGCCGCTTTGAGCGAGTTTTCAGTATAGTCCTCGATCAGCCTGAAATCCGTGAAAACATTTCTT
>JAEEGL016933679.1_pt1 | contig 16046 bp, 17 predicted proteins | sample 9134231 | NCBI WGS metagenome assembly JAEEGL01 (sample SAMN16246548, study PRJNA631951) | gut metagenome | biome: gut microbiome; feature: rumen; material: fiber-attached | host: Bos | place: Iran: Karaj | collected 2018-10 | reverse complement strand
CTATATTGTTTTTACAAGCCGACTCGCAGTTAGTTAGCTTAAAATTAATTATACACTTTATATTCTTATTGTCAATAAAGAACTTTTGCTTAATTTCGCACATGTGGAAAATTAAATGTCGAGGTCATCGAGGTCAGCAAGCTCTGCACGAGTCTTTTCAGCAAGCTCGGAAGATTCTGTAGCTTCTTCTTCAGGTTCTTCTGTAGTTTCAATAGTTTCAGGTGCCACTGTTGAAGCCTCCGTCTTCTCCTCAACTCTTTCCTCGTGATGATGTGGTCTTTCACCGCCCTCATCGTCAGTATTTACAATCTTCAGATTGTATCTTGCATCTTGTTTGGTGCCAAGCGCACGGAGCAACATTCTAATAGATTGCGCAGTCACACCACGCTTACCAATGACTCTACCGACGTCTTCCGGATCTACTGTTAAAGACAGAAGTACGCCTTTCTCATCAATTTTACGATCCACCGACACTTTATCTGGATTGTTGACTAAGGTTTTTACTATGTATTCTACGAATTGCTGGTCAATAGTAGCCATATTTTCTCCATATTTAGTTTATGTATTAATTATAAACAAAAATAGTCCATTTTTAAAGGACTATTTTTTGAACAATTTTACTCTGTAGCAGTTTCAACAGCGGCCTCAGAAGCACTTGCTTCTTCCACCGGAGCCTCAACTGGAGCTTCAGCAGCCGGCTCTTCTTGAGAAGCAGCCTCTTTCGGCTGGTTCTTGCGAAGTTTGTCAGCATGTTTAGCTTTAGCAGACTTCTTAGGTGCAAGTTCTACCCACTTTGGTAATTTAATTCCATTCTTTTTAAGAATGAAAGCTACACGCGAGCTTGGTTGTGCACCATTTTTAAGATATTTATTTACTGCTTCCTTGTCGAGCGTTAAAGCTTTGGTAGCAGGGTTGTAATTGCCGACCTCAGCCACAACGCGACCCGAAAGAGGGTGACGCTGCGCTTCTTGGACGACTATCCGATACGTAGGGTAATGCGTTCGGCCATTACGTTGCATGCGAATCGCGAGCATTTTTTCTCCTTAAAATTAATAACTTTCCTATTCTATCATATTTTGCCAAAAAAATAAAGGGCTCTTTTTCAAGAGCCCCGGTCTAAAAGACCAAAGTCAGGAGGACGACTTTACGATTTTTGAATGAGAACGCGTGAAGCGCACAAGACGCCAAATGTCTTGAATAGACATCTCTCTATTCTGTTCTCTAAGGAATTTAAGCACTGCACGTACTTCTTTGCGATTGTTTTCGTCGTTAAAGATACGAATAATAAACCCGTATGGCTTTTCTTCACGAGCCACTCCATTTTCATCTGTCAAGACATCGTAGCTAAAAGTCATGAAATCCAAGAATTTGTCTGGCGAGCCGATCTTTTGAAGCCCTTTTGCTTCTAACACCTCGTTCAACTCTTCAACGAGCTTAACGCAACGCTTATGGCAACCAGAGTTCAGATTAGGCTCATTCACCGTGGGAAGGCCCACAGCATATTTCAGGCTCTCAAATGCCTTAGCAATCTCCTCTGGAGAAGCTTTGTCAATACGTTTGCCTTCGCCAAGAAAACGCACGCTGAAATAACGTTTTGCCTTCTTGTCCACATCATTTAGAGGCAAATGATGAATCTGCCACAGGTTCATCTCATACTGGGTATGCCGCACTTTTGCGTACTTCTCAAGTGCTGCATTTGGACCGACAAATAACTCATTCATAATCTCAAAATATGTCCTCTTAATGTTCTCTGCCATTATTTACACCCCCCCTATTATTTGGTTGACAGAAACCAACTTATAATATAATTATATCACACTTATGCAAAAAAGTCAAGCGGAGCACCCCTAAGCTCCGCTATACTTACCATGTCTAAGTGCTATCTACTCTTTACCCTTTAATCTCTTGCGGTATAGTTTTACGCCGGCGCGTGCTGCCTCTGTTTGCGCTTCTTGTTTAGAATGTCCCGAACCAGTACCGAGCATCTGATCACCAACATAAAGACCCGCCACAAAAGACTTATCATGATCTGGGCCTTCTTCCCTTAAAATCCTATACGTAGGCGTTAGCCCATCAATTTGTTGTGCCAACTCCTGCACATAAGACTTTGGATCTCGCCAAGTACCTTCCTCTAAAATCATGTCAATTTTAACCAAAATATGCTTAGCGATAAACTCTCGAGCTTTTTCGTATCCCTGGTCCAAATATATTGCGCCAATCACTGCTTCAAAACAATCAGCTAAAATTACATCGTGCGCCCTCTCGGAGCCATTTTTTTCTCCATGAGATAATCTTACTAAAGGCTCATACCCCAATTCTTTTCCGGCGTCACCGATTGATTCAGTACGTACCAATGCTGCTCTAAGAGATGTCATAATTCCCTCGGGTTCGTTGTAATTTCGATACAAAAAATCTGAAGAAACTAACTCGAGCACGGCATCACCCAAAAATTCCAAACGCTCATTATGTTCTTTAACAGTACTTTTATGCTCATTTACGTAGCTTCGATGCGTAAGAGCTGTCACAAGGAGCGAAATATCATTGAATTCAAATCCAAGTTTTTCCTTGGCAAACTCTACGTATGGCGTAGTATCAATCTGTTGCATTTATCCTCCTAATTAATAATCACCGGTGCGAATCTTTTTCTTTGCTACCAGCATCAGTTTTTCAATATCTTCGTATTCAATTAAATCGAGAGCATCAGTAAATGAAAACCAATTAATCCCTTTCATCCACTTTTCGCCCATCGGCATTTCATGCGCGTCCATCGCTTGTACCAAATAAATCTGCGTAGTCATCAAAACCAATTTCTCAGCTCTACGATATTTAAAATGAATCTTACCGAGCCAAGTCAAAATACTCACATTTTTAAGACCGGTTTCCTCTTCAATTTCGCGACGTGCAGTCATTTTGGCAGTCTCACCGGGCTCGATATGACCTTTTGGTATTGTCCAACGCCCTTTAGAATCTTGAATTAATAGAATTTGAATATCTTTTTTATCTTTAGTCAACCTAAAAACAATACCACCCGAAGTCGGTTCACGCACAATCTCTTGTATAGCTGTTTTCTTACGAAACACAGCTGAAGTAATTTTTTTAAGAGGAGACTCTTTAATTATCTCCGTCGGCATCGCCTCGGGAACTTTCAGCGCTCTCCTTGCCATCGGTTCCGACGGCCTTCTTCTCATCTGATCCATGATTTTCTTCTTCTGTAATGTCAAGCTTTTTATAAGCCGTGCCAAGAACACCATTAATGAATCTCGAAGAATTCTCCGATCCAAACGCCTTAGCAAGCTCTACAGCTTCGTTGATTGCTACCTTAGGTGGAACCTTGTCCCTACACTCAGATAGCTCATATAGCCCCATCCTTAGGACATTTCTGTCAATCGCGGAAATTGAACTAATCGGCCATTCCGGCGCCATCGGTTGCAACGCTTTGTCGAGAGTATCAAAATTCTCTGACACCTTATGTGCCAAATTATAAACAAACTCGGTATCACCTAACGTCTTCTCGTAAGGTTCAATGTTTTTTGCGATAATAATGTCCAAATCGACTTCGGGGTCATTCGCAAGAGTTCTGAGCTCGTACTCATACAAACTCTGTAACACAATCACTCTACCTAAATGTCGATTACTTGCCATATTTTAAGCTTCTTTTTTCTTAACTGTTTTAACTTTTAAATTTGGGGTTTTCTTCTTCGTCTCAAAGACTTTCACAGGCGATGTTTGATTCACTCTGCGAGCAAGCTTTAATCGCAAATGACTACGACGAAGCCCGGTCTTACGCGGACTACTCTGTTTCTTAGGTTCAGGCATTTTACTCCTTAATTTTATAGATAATTTATTCTATTCTACCACCAAATTGAGAGTTTTTCAAGTGAAACTCAGCCGGTATTGATCAATTATCTATTTTATGCTATAAAAATAAGAATTTACTTCAAAGTAAATAGAACATTTATAAAGAGGTGCAAAAAATGAAAACGGAAAGACAGGTAGCATCAACCATTGATACTTTTGATCGTGAAGCAGGACTACGTCGTTCAATTACTTTTTATACAGAAGATGGGCTTACGGAAACCCAAATATTCGATGATGACAGTATGGTAATAATCTGCAATCCAACCGAAATCTACGACTGGTATGGTAGAAAAGTAATTTTAGGAGAAGGAATCGATTCCGTTATTGACAAATTTGGCTCCGAGTACAATGGCAAATCCACACAATGTGCAAGTCAGCTCTTCATCGTCAGAAAAACTAACGGCAAATTAGGCATCGGCGGATTAAATTACAAATGCATAGATAGCAAAACCGCCGACAGAATCCCATGGTACAAACAAGTATTACTTGGCGGCCTTACCGAACGCAACCCCAGCATTGATTTAAAAACCGGCTTTGAATTTGATTCGTTTGACAAAGAAGCTCAGAATCAAAAAATCATTCAAACGCTTCAAAAATATCTGTCCACCGGTGAAAATGACAATCGTCTTACCGTATTATATGGCGTCAGTACCAAACATAGTCCTGACCTCAGAGCGACTGCGTTCTTAAGCACAGTAAGGCATGCTTTGAAAGATTTTGAAAGAAATAAAATTTTTCGAAGCCGTCAAGATGCTAATTCAAACGACGTCAGAATATACACTTCGACACATGTTTTCGGGAATCTCGAATTCGACGAGAATGGCAATAAAATGACTGCAATTTCCCCCTGCACTCATCTCGATAGTCGAACAAGAATTTCGACTGACATCGAAACTATCGAAACATGTGCCTTTGGTAACATTCTCGACGGCATCCCCTGGTATCTCGACAATTAAATCCACCTCTAATCCTCTGCTCTTTAAGCAGAGGATTTCTTATTGTTCTTAGTCAGCTCATACATTGCAATTCCTGCCGCTACCGACACATTAAAAGATTCTTTCTTACCCCTCATCGGGATCTCAACAAACAGATCAATAATATCATATAATGAATAATCTATACCATTAACTTCTTCGCCTAAAACCAAAACTACTCTTTTTGAAAGTGCCTGCGATAATTCCAACGAACCCAATAAATATAGAGGTACATTAGAGATATTGTTTTCAAGACCAACAACTTGCCAGCCATCTTTTTTGAGTTTTTTTATCCCCGAAATTATATCATCCGACGCATAAATATCGAGCATTTTTTCCGCGCCAAGTGCCGTTTTATGTATTTCTTTATCTAATTTGTCACGAAGATGCGGCAACAGCGATGCATCATTTATTCTCGGTGTATAACCAGATAAAACCACCCTATTTATGCCAAATCCTTCAGCCGTTCTTAAAATCGCACCCACATTATAACAGGAGCGAATATTATGAAGCACCACTATTAATTCCATAAAAATATGATATAATATATTTTATGAAAAGTCAAAACAGCAATGCAAACAATTACGACGAAAAAATGATTATTAAATCTCTTTTATCCGGAGAAGTAGTCACTGTCCCTACCGAAACCGTTGAAGGATATGCTGTTCTATTAAATAACCCAAAAGCCATCCAAAAACTGATGAAACTAAAGGATCGCGATTTTAACTCCGGGAAAATCTTCACCTTAGCACCTGAATCCACAGAATCAATTAAAAATTACGTAATGATTTCGGAAAAAGTCAAACAAATCATCAATAATTATATCCCAGGCGAACTAACTCTCATCCTACCTAAAAACCCTGATTTCAAAAACTACTATTACGATCATTTTGACACAATTGGTATCCGAATTCCTAAACACCAATTATTTAATCAGATTCAAAAAGAGGTAGGCCCCATGATTTTAACATCTGCCAATCCTCGCGGTGGCACACCTAAAACTTTGACTGGGCATTTACCATCTACGATTATCGATTTTACCGGTAAAACCCCTAAAATCATTCGTCAAGGTAATCTCCAAATCAACTTGTAGACATTCTAAACTAAACCTTATATAATAAAACTATGATAAAAGTATATACTACACCTACCTGTGCATACTGCCACGCCCTCATGGCTTGGCTCGATGAAAAAGGTATTGAATACCAAGAATGTGACGCCACCAAAGAGCCGGATATTTCCACCGTTCCCGTCACCATAATTAACGGCGAACGAATCGTTGGCTTTGATCGCCCCGCCATCAAAAAAGCGCTTAAAAAAATGGCCTACTAATTCTATATTTATAACCATCGTCCCATCAGACAATTATTTTTCATATCTTGAAAATATGGTATAATATACCATTATGGATAGATACGAACCGCTCAAAATCGAACAAAAATGGCAATCCCGCTGGGAAAAAGAAAAGCCATACAAAGCAACCGAAAAAACAGACAAACCAAAAGTTTATCTCGCCGAAATGTTTCCTTATCCTTCTGGAGCCGGATTACATGTCGGGCATGTCCGTAACTTCACTATTGTTGATGTCCTAACGCGGTTCTTCCATCAACAAGATATGAATGTTTTACGTCCATTCGGCTACGATACCTTTGGTCTCCCCGCCGAAAACTATGCCATTAAAACTGGTACTGCACCTCAAGATATTACTAAAACCAATATTGATAACTTCAGAAAACAAGCAAAAAGTTTAGGCTATGCCATCGATTGGGATAGAGAAGTCAATACTTCCGATCCTAAGTATTATCATTGGACACAATGGTGTTTCCTCCAGCTCTACAAAAAAGGGCTCGCCTATCAAAAAGAATCTTATCAATGGTGGTGTCCTGAGGACCAAACTGTCCTCGCCAACGAGCAAGTTGAAAACGGCAAATGCTGGCGCTGTGGCCACGAAGTAGAAAAGAAAAAGATGAAACAGTGGTTCTTCAAAATCACTGATTACGCCGATGAATTATTATCCGATATCGATACTCTCGAATGGCCAGAAAAAATCAAGACCGCACAAAGAAACTGGATTGGCCGTTCAGTTGGCGCCGAAATCGACTTTCCAATTGCTAACGAACAAGGTAAACCGTCCTCACGCGCCATCAAAGTTTTCACCACACGTCCAGACACCATTATGGGTGCTACTTTCATGGTTGTTGCTCCAGAGTATCCAGGCCTCGAAGCACTCATGACAGAAGATACAAAAGAAACCGTCTTGAAATACAAGGCTGACGCGCTCAAAAAATCTGAAATCGAACGCCAAGAAAACAAGGAAAAAACTGGCGTGTTCACTGGTTCTTACGCAATCAATCCTGCCACTAAAGCCAAAATCCCAGTTTATGTCGCCGATTATGTACTCGCTGGATACGGCACTGGCGCCATCATGGCCGTACCTGACATGGATGAGCGCGACCACGAATTTGCCGAAGCTCTCGACTTGCCAATAGTTAAAACAAAACTCGTCGATCGCGACCTTTATGGTAATCAAAAAGTCATGTACAAAATGCGCGACTGGTTAATTTCTCGCCAACGCTATTGGGGTTGCCCAATCCCAATCGCCTATGACAGCGAAGGCGACCCTCACCCAATTCCGGAGGATCAACTCCCAGTTCTCATTCCTGAAGTAAAAGATTACAAACCAGATCACACTGGTCGTTCCGCACTCGCTAAAGCTAAAGACTGGCTCAAAGTTGAACTCTTCAACGAAAAAACCGGCAAAATGGAAGTAATGACTCGCGAAACCGATACACTCGACGGTTACGCCTGTTCCTCATGGTACCTCTGGCGCTACGTTTCTACGCACGACGACAAACACGCCTGGAACCCAGATGCCATCAAATACTGGGGACAGCTCGATTATTATTGTGGTGGCGATCATGCCGTAGCGCATCTTCTCTATGTCCGCTTCTGGTGTAAATTCTTCGCTGATTTAGGCTACCTGCCATTCCGCGAGCCAATCAAACGCTTATTGTATAATGGCTACATTAATGCCCCAGATGGCAAAAAAATGAGCAAAAGCAAAGGCAATGTCATCGACCCACTCGACGTCATCAACGATGGCTATGGTGCCGACACGCTCCGTACTTACGAAATGTTTATTGGCCCATACGACCAAGACGCAGCTTGGGACCCACGTTCTGTAGGTGGCGTGTATCGCTTCCTCAATCGTTGCTGGTCACTCGTTTTCGATAAAGAGCAAAAAGAAGCAAATGATAAAGAAAATATCTCAACGAGACATAAGACTATCAAAAAAGTGACTGAAGATATTCATCGCTACAGCTTCAATACAGCGGTTGCCGCACTCATGGAATATGTAAATGCTCTTTACAAAAACGGTGCCTCAAAAGAAGATAAAATCATCTTAGCTAAACTCCTGAAACCATTTGCCCCTCACTTAGCCTCCGAAATGCTCGAAGCTCTAAAAGCTGATGATATGTGGCCAAAATGGGATGAAAAATATCTCGCAACAGACAGCGTAGAAATCGTCGTCCAAATCAACGGCAAGCTTCGCGCTAAACTCACTATCGCCAAATCCGATATAGAAGACCAAGAAAAAGTTATTGAATTAGCTAAAAAAGATGAAAAAGTTAAAAAGTATATCAAATCCGGCATTAAGAAAACTATCTACGTGCCAAAAGCGAAGCTCCTAAACTTCGTAGTCTAAAATAAGCGGGTTTAACCCGCTTATTTTTTTGTGACATGTTTATATATGTTTTCAAATTGATCTAAAGTGTTTTCAAAATCGTGTTTTTTTACAATCTCGAGAGATTTTTTCGCATATTTTTCGCGTAGCTCATCATCTGTTAACAATAAAGAAAGCGCGTGGCTCAGCTCCGACAAATCTCCGGGTTTGCAAAGTATCCCATTCTTGCCATTGACGCAAATCTCGCTCACGGCACCAGCATCTACTGCAACCAAAGGCAAACCGCAAGCTGCCGCCTCTACGAGTACAATTCCCTGCGTTTCAATCTCAGAAGCCGTCGCAAAAACATCACCGAGATGATATACTTCATACAATTCCGGCGCAACTATTCTACCCAAAAAATGCAAATCCTTAATCCCAGCCGTCTTTTTCTCAAGCCTCGATTTATCGACTCCATCACCCACCATTACTAACTGAATGTCAGGGATAGTCTTCTTTGCTTCTAAAAATGCATCAATCACAATCTCTAAATTCTTTTCCGGGTCAATTCTCCCAAGATAAAGCACTGTCTTATAATGCGGCCTCAAACCATATTTTTCATACAAGCCCTTTGGCGCCTTCTTATAGCAAAAATTCTTTAAATCAACACCATTCGATACTGCCGCTACCGGAACTTTAAATTCTTTCCCACGCGCTTCAATTAAATCTTTAATTGCTTTTTCTGTCGGCATCGTCACAAAATCGCTCTTGTTCTGTCGATTAAAGAAATATGCAGTCAATACTGAATTCGCCGGTTTTTTTATCAAACCTAATTTCAGTGGTTCCGTAATTACATTTGGTTGATTATGCTCAGTTGTTACTACCGGTACGCCGATTTTGCGCGCGTAAGAAACTACTGACAATCCAATCATATCTGACACCTGTACATGCACTACGTCAGGTTGAAAATTGTCCATGATTTTTTTAATTTGTCGACGCGGAAACACCGAAACCCTAAACCCATGCTTATAAAACAATTTTTTCTTTTTCGGCACCGCATGAATCTGATCCGGATAAACTTTCGCTTGTATAGATTTCAAATAGCAAACTTTTACTCCATCCTGCATTTCGGTATAATTCTTACCATTCTGTGAAGGACAGACTACTACTACCTCATGCCCACGCTCCGAAAGACCTAAAGCCAAATTATGAGAAAACACTGCCACGCCATTTATCATCGGATAATACACAGCTGTCGCAATCAGTATTTTCATTTTATCTCCTCATCAAAGCGCCTATCATTCTTCCGAAAAATCTTTACTCATTCAATAGTTCTTTTGCCTTATCGAGCTGTGGATCAAGCATTTTATTTACATCATCAAAAGATCTTTCAACCACCACATCCGGCGAAACACCAACATTATTAATTGAAACTCCATTTGGCGTAAACCATTCCGCTGTAGTCGTCTTCAGAATAGACCCATCACCAATTTGAAGCAAAGTCTGCACTACTCCCTTTCCATAAGTCTGCTCTCCCACTAATTTCGCTATGCCATATTCTTTGAGCGCACCAGCCACGATCTCGGATGCCGAAGCCGTTGAACCATTAACAAGAACAACTGTTTTCATATCCTTTAATAAGTCTTTTCCCGAAGAAGTTTTTGAAACGAAGTTTTCACGATGTTTTGACTTTTGCTCAATTACTTCCTTTTCATCAAGCCAGAGCGATAAAAGATCAACCGCCGCAGATACATATCCACCTCCGTTATTACGCAAATCAAGAACAACCTTTTTAACGCCTTTATTTTTAAACTCGGCAGCCATTTCCTGAACTTTTTTTCCAGTATCATCATCAAAACGTTTCACGCTGATTATTGCGATATCACCATCATAATCAACATATGCTGAAACATTATTTATTTCCTCACGCACCATTTCAAAATCTTTAGATTCGCCGTCTCTTACAATTGTTACTTTCACCTTTGTGCCAGCTTCACCGCGCACCTTCTTCGCAATCTCCTCCGATGTCAATTCCCAGACTTCTTCGTCATCTATCTTATAAATAATATCGCCAGCAAGTATTCCAGCCCTTCTTGCTGGATTATCCGGCAAAGTACGCAAAACCTTCGTGTATCCATCGCGAACACCCATTTCTACACCAATTCCTGCACCAACCACGCCATGCAAATCGTTGTAATAATCTTCTGCCCTCTCTGCATTTAAATAAACTGTATATTTATCACCAAGTGCAGCCACCATCCCCTCTTTTGCGCCCTCAACTAACTCGTCAACATCAATATCGCCATTATAATTCTTAGCTAATTTTTCATAAATCGTATCAAGCGACGACCAGTCAATCACGTTTTTAGACTTATTACTGAGAATCGTCCCACTAAACCAAGTATTCCAATTCAAACCAATGATGGCGCCAACCAACGCCACGAAAGCGCCCACAATAATTGCGGTACTAAGATTAACCTGTTTTTCTTCCCACTTCTTCTTATTTGTCATTATTCTATTTTATCACGAATAATTAAAAATAATCAAAATAGATAAAGGCATCGAAATCAGTATAAGGCACTGCATTGCGTGCGCCAAAATCACCTGGCATATGGCTGGCAGCGCTTCCCCAGTTGTTATATTCAGTCAAATTAATCGTGCCATTACTATTAACACTTTCTACCCAAACCACGTGTCCGGTCGAGCCGTCAGTCTGAACGCCAATCGTATTGTTCCCCGGTTCACTCGAAATGTGAAACCCAATTTCAGAATAAGTATGTCCAATTTCCTCAGCTACCCTTGCCCAGTTTTTAGCATTTCCCCATGTCGAAGAAGCATAGCCTAAAACCGACCAGGTAATATCACGAAAACCGCTTAAATTATTCATTAACCACTGAATACTATATCCAGTATATTCTGTCATTTTCCAACCAGCATAATCAGTACATTCACATTGGAACGGACTACCATACCAATAATTATTCCAATCATCCAGCCCGGACGGACATCTGTCGCGATATGGATAGCTATCTAAACCATCGTAAGTGACCACGCCACTCTTGTTACGACTGGCAATCTCATTAGCGATTTCATCCTGCTTAATTTTTCGTTGCTCCGCAGCATATGCTGCATAAGAAGCAGCATCACCCTGATAACGCTGCATCAAAGAAGTCTGCTCGCTCTTTTTCTGTTGAATTTGTGCACGGCTTTCTTGCGCCTCGGCAATCAACTCATCAATACTCGCTTTTTGATCTTCGAGTTCTGCTTTGGTCTTTTTGATTTGCTCAGAAGAACTTGCCACTTCTTTTTTAGCGACTTCTTGCCTCGATTGCTTTTCGGCTAAATCTGAAATCGATTCACTACCAGCTAATATCGTAATCGCATCATCATCACTATCAAAATGCATATTAATCAAAAGCTCCGCCAATGCATTTTGCTGTTGCTTTAACTTCGCTTCAGTCACTTTAATTTGCTGCGCCAAATCAGCTGCAATTATTTCATTAGTCTTAATTTTTGCCTCAAGAGATTTAATCTCGGCATTAAGCGCCGCAATCGCACCAGCCAAAGAATCAGCAGCAGCCTGTGCGGCTTCCGATTTTTCATTAGCGGCCGCTTCTTCATCCGCTGCTTTTCGGCAAGCTTCAGAAACACAATACGCAGAGTAGTTAACTGCCGAAGTGTACCTATTATAAATCACAACTGGAGCAATAGAAACAGCTATTGCCACTGTTAGAATTTTTATTTTCTTTAGCAATGCCATACTTTAATTATGGCACAACAAGCAAAAATCGTCAAGAGGCTTACGCTTAAAACCCTTTTTATGCTTTACGCAAATATCTTGATACTGCTAACCTTGAAGAAACCTCACCAATAAGCGCGCCGAGTACAATAAATACCAAATAAACAAGTATCAGCTGATTTGATTCAAGCACATTACGAATTGAGTCCACATCAATGCCGTAGCCCTCAAGCTTTGGCGCTAAGAACATAAAACCAAAGTAACTAGCGGTTGCTGCAATAATAGCCGCAATAACACCACAGATCTGTGCCTCTACCAAAAACGGACCACGAATGAATTTCTTGTCCGCACCTACAAGCTTCATCATATAAATCTCTTCGCGTCGTGAGAAAATCGCCATCCTAATTGTACTGAAAATAATTAGCACCGAAATCACCAAGAAGACAATCGCCAAAATAATACCACCAGTACGCGCAATTCTCGCCCAAGAAGTAATCGTTGCGATTTCAGCCTGATTAACATCATAAGTCGGCGCCATATCCTTATCGAGATTTGCCATAAAGACTCTATTCGTTTCCACTATTTCGCGAATACTATCAAGATTATCTACATTATATACTTTTAATCTCATAGTGGCTTGCATTTTAGAAATCATCAATTCTTTCATTTCGTCATCTAAAATTCCGAGAATCTCATCACTATCTGCATTCTCCTGCAAGAACTTTTCATATTCCTCAGCAGAGGTTGAAATCACCACGCTCTTAACATTGCTGTCTTTTTTAATAATCTCTGTCAATTCATCCAAAGTTTTTTCCGACGTATTTGGTCTAAAATAAATTGTTACATCAATCTTTTCACGCATCATGTCAGCAGTATTAGAAAGAATCACACTTGCCACTACCGTAACAAATAAAATAATAAGTGTAATCGACATCACTGCCATCGCTGCACAAGAAAGCCAAATATTACGAGTGAAACCCTTTGCGCCATATTTTATAATGCGACCTTGTGCGCGCATCGGATGCTTACCCTTGGTTTTTCGCATCGTTTTCAGACCTTTTTTCGCGGCCTGCTTTAAAATCTTTTTTTCTTCTTTATCTATCTTGTCCATCTAAACCACCTTGTGTTTCCTTAAAGCATGCCCTGGCGTCTGAATCTTACGTTTATCTTTTGCCACCGGCGTTTCGTCGAGCTTATAAATACCACCGTTCTTCTGATCGTTCACGATTTTACCGTCTTTGAGCGTAATGACGCGTTTTTGTAAATTATTTACAATTCCTTCATTATGCGTTGTCACTAAAATAGTTGTACCAAAATCATTAATCTTCTTTAATAAATCAATGATTTCCTTAGTGGTTAGCTTGTCAAGATTGGCAGTCGGCTCATCTGCAATCAAAATCTTTGGTTGTCTTGCTACGCTACGAGCAATTGAAACGCGCTGTTGCTGACCACCAGATAATTGATTCGGAAATTTCTTCGCCTGATCTAAAAGATCAACTAATTCCAAAACTTTTGGCACGGTTGCACGAATCTCTTTATTACTCATCCCAGCAATTTCGAGCGCAAATGCTACATTTTCATACACAGTTCTACGTGGTAATAGCTTAAAATCCTGGAATATTACACCAAGCCTTCTACGATAGCCTGGGATGTGTCGTTTTTTTACATAATCAAGATCAATACCACCAACTATTATTTTGCCGGAATCAGGAATCTCTTCCTTAGTAATCATCTTCATCAATGTCGACTTACCGGCGCCGGATTTACCTACCAAAAACACAAATTCATTCGGCTCGATGTGAAGCGAAACATTATCGAGCGCAGGCTCTTTATCGCCCGGATATGTTTTAGTCACTGAATCCAGCAAAATCATAACAATATTTTAACATAAACGTTAAAAAATACCAAAAATTCTAATAAAACACCAAATGGAAAGTATAATTCTTTTCGTCTGAATTATCCGGTTGGTAAATCGATACCGGCGTAATCTCGGCCTCTGGATACTTTTTCTTTACTTCATCAAAAACGTCACTATAGCCCTTTGCGGAGGTCACGGTCAAATCTTGTTTATCTTTTATGCTGAAATCATTACGAATCGTCTTTGCTTTGCGCAGTTTTATTAACTCATCGAGCGAAATTTCAAATCCAGCCAAGTAGTCACTTAGTTTAAAATTCTTTTTTACAGAATTTTTAAATTCACCAATCACACCAATGTATTTGTCGCCAACATATACTTCCGCCGCACGTTTCTTTTCAAATGGCAAACCTTCCGGATAATTATTCTTTAGTTGTCTATATTCCGCTGTTACGCCAAAATGATTCAATAGTTCGTTCAAAAATTTCTGTGCTTGATAATACGCCGTGCCTAAGGTTTTACGTTCTGCCAACACGAATCCCATATTGGTTCTTTCTGTTGGAACGTTTTCATCATTTACGCCCCAATCCTTACGGTATACTTTGTTCATTTCGAAAATCGCAAACTTATTAACTGGTAGTTTTAGATTCATATGCGCCTTATCCAACAAGCTCGGAACAATAGATTGTCTGACATATTGCAAATCTGGACTAATTGAATTCACAATTTTATATGAATTCTTTTCGTCAAGTCCTGCGCGTTTTAATATTTTTTCACTCACAAAACTATAAGTTAATACTTCATTCGCGCCAAAGCTTTTCATACTAATACGAATATCATGTTTAAAATCAAACATTTCATTCTTATTTGCAGTAAAATGACGTGGCAGAGTTGGGGCAATATTATCATATCCAAGTAATCTCCCGACCTCTTCTATAATATCTTCTTTAATATGAATATCAGTTCGCCATAACGGAGCTATAATTTCATAATTATTATGTTTCTCCTTTACACCAAATTCAACATTCAGTAACGTATCCGCAATAAGCTTACTATCATAATCCGTACCAAGTAGGCCATTTATTTCATCAGCCGCTATAACAATTTTATTTTCAGACGGCTCATTTTTATACTCGTCTACAAGAGCAGATACTCTAAACCCCTCGCTTAGCATTGAAGCCGCAAAACATGCCACATCAAGTGTCTGATATGCTGGTTGCCCTTTCGTAAATCTCGTAATGGCCTCCGAAAAAATCCCGTGCGCCATTTGAGTTTTGCGCAAATTATAAAGCGAAAATGTCGCCGACTCAATCAACACGTTTTTTGTATTTTCATCAATCATAGTCGACTTTCCGCCCATCGCACCAGCAAGAGCTACAGGAGTATCGCCACTACAAATCACAATATCATTTTCGTTTAAAACAATCTCTTTATCATCAAGCAATACTAATTTTTCACCATCACGTGCCAACCTTACTACTACGTCGGCTCTACCGTTTCCGCCAACATTCAAAAACTTATCATAATCAAACGCATGTAGCGGTTGACCAGTTAAAAGCATCAAATAATTAGTGGCATCCACAATCGGATCGATCGGTTTCATTCCAGCTTTAGATAAAATTACATCTACTTTCGAAAAATACTTCTTTTTTAGTTCTCCATGTTTTTCAAAAAGAAGCGCTGTGTATCTATCACAGATTCCATCATCCATAATCTCAACGCTGAGATTGCCTTTTCCAACTCGTGGCATATCAAAATCAAATACCCCCCTCACACCGACAAGTATTGCTTCATTCGTATTAAATTGCTGCCCCAAAATTCCAGCAACCTCACGCGCAAACCCAATCAAACCAAAAGTATCAGGCCTATGGGTTAATGATTTATTTTCAATCTCAAGAATCAAATCTTTCAAATTATAAACATCTGCTAACAAATCGCCAGGTTTGGCTTCATCTG
>JAEEGL014629246.1_pt1 | contig 16046 bp, 14 predicted proteins | sample 9134231 | NCBI WGS metagenome assembly JAEEGL01 (sample SAMN16246548, study PRJNA631951) | gut metagenome | biome: gut microbiome; feature: rumen; material: fiber-attached | host: Bos | place: Iran: Karaj | collected 2018-10 | reverse complement strand
TAGATCTAGAGACCTATCACCTAATCAGGCCGTTGCTCTGGCCGTTTGCCTCCCCCATCCCCTGGCTAGTAATCCGAATACACCCACTATTCACGATAGAGATCGTAGGTCAAAAATAATGGAGACTTTGGATAAACGTGGAATTGCCGATGGAGCGACGCTTCTGAAAATGGAGAATATCAGCGAGGACTATATGAGGGAACGGCGCTATGTGGATGCACTACGTATCTTCAATGAGATGGAAGAGTGCTACGGTCATAGCGACAGGATCTGCTTTGAACGGGCAGAGGCATATAAGAACTTGGGGGTCTATGAGCGTGCCATTGAGGATATTAAAGCTGGAATGGGCAAAGCTTCCGACTCTTATGGATGGATCTTGTTAGGAGATTGTTATCGGCTTGCCGGGCAGTACGATAAGGCTATTAAGGAGTTTACCAAAGCCATTAGGTTGAGCCCCTGGGAATTCTTCCCATATTATAGGCGTGGATGGTGCTATGAATTGAAGGGGAACATAACTAAAGCAATGGCGGATTACAACCGCGCCATCAAGAAGTGTGATTTGTATGCCTATTCCTATTTGATGAGAGGAGAGCTCCTCTTAGGGCAGGGCAAAGTTGATGATGCCATGAAGGATTTCGAAAGAGTGTTGGAACTGGACCTGACATGCGAGGACGGAACTTGTCGACAATATGCTCTTCATTTCCTTGGAAGAGATGCTGAAGCGGAAGAGTGGATGAATCGACTAATTAATCTTGAGCCGGATAATCCTGGTCACTACTATGATCAGGCATGCTTATATGCCAGGATGGGTAAACTCTCTTTAAGCATTAGTGCTCTGCGAAAAGCATTCGAGAAAGGATATCGAAGCTTTGCTCACATTGAGAATGATGATGACTTGGATCCACTGAGGGCTGCCCCCACTTTCTTATCTCTTATACAGGAGTACCAATCTATTCATGAAACCTTCTGCAAAGAAAACGGGTTGTAATTATGATAGACAATATCTTTGCCTTTTGTTGTTGGATAATGACAGGCCTTGGCAACCTGCTTCATCTTAACTATATGACAATCAACGTTATCCTCTTCTGTTATATCGAGCCCATCTTTACCGGACTGATGCTTCTACTTTCAATTCTGTCTTCATGCAAACTTCCAGTAAAAAAAGCTGGATCATGGTTCTTCTGGATTGTGGTTAGCGTTGTGGTAGTCTCTCTTTTTCTCGGGGGCATAAACTTCTTCACAAAAGGAGGGACAATTCCGGAAAAGGAATCCTACAATTATATCGACCAATTAGCAGAACCGTTGTTTTATGAAAGCGTGCATTGGCTGAAAATTATTGCGGTTAAAGTGGGGACAACCTATGAGGCTATCAACCTAATCCTATTCGTTTTCCTCATGCCAGCCATAAGCATTATATCATACATAGCAATTATGATTACTCCTCCCGTAAAGGAGTCAAATGGAGATAGAATCCTCGTATAATTTTGTATATTTGTCATTACAAACAACCGTCCAACTATAGCTATGGCTAATCTAAGTCACTACATCTTTCGCTGGGACATCTTAGGGTGGAGAAGGATGAACCTTAAGGGTGCTGTTAAAAATCTTGTCATCCTCGATGGAGATAATAATGTCGTCGTAAAGGAATCATATGACAGTAAGGGCAAAGTAACATCTTTCCGGCTCGGAAAATGTGATTATGATATCTCGTCTTTAGATTTTCAAACCATCGATTTAAAGACGAATCGTGTGTTAACTCACCACGGATTTATCACAGAATATGATTGTTATTGTGTGATTCACGTCGGCCAGTCATACTATTATTATGGGGGCGGTCAATTACAACGCACTGAATTTCTAGATAGTTTTGAGCCTTCCAACAACCAATATACTGAGCACGAATATAATGACGAGGGACAGTTAACAAAAAAGATAGTGCATGGGAATCGAGATTTAGTACCCCTTGTAAAATCCAGTGACTTGGAGTCTAGTTTTGGTGGGTATATTGGTCAGACTGACACATATTTCTATCATAATGGAGAACTCGCTCAACACCATCTTGAGTCAATCTTAGGTAAGTATACAGAGATGTTTTCATACGAAGACTTTGATAATCTCGGGAACTGGAGAATAATGCGTGTTAGGAATACAAGTAGCTCCAAAGAAGAGGTATACAGAAGAACTCTTACCTACTACTAATCATAAGTTCCACTCAAACAAACACAGCATCTTCTCATTATAATAATCCGCATATCAGGCATTTAAAATCTTTAACATCTTTAACTCCGGCATGTGGAGGTAAGTGCTTTTTTATGCTGTCATACGCTTTGGCTGAATGGCGTGCTCTCCATACCCCTCTCACAACGCCCGGGATTCAGCACACGGGCTTCTTTTTCCAGAAACAGCACCATCCGAAACAAGTCCTTACACGGGTCAATGGTCAATCTTCAATTCGCAAAAATCTATGGCAGTAAATGGGAGCTCGCATTGGCAGCATCCATACTGAATTATTCCGCATAGGAATCGAACTCCTCCGTTTCTCAAACTTGGCATAGATTGTCACCGACAAGTCTTAAAAAAGCTTCAAAATGGCTTTTTTAGAGTCGTTTTCGACGCTATAATTGTTTCAAAACTGTTTCAAAATGACTTTTTTCGCCAGTTAATCTTGTAAAGTATTGGCTGTTTGATAATATGTCGTAAATTTGTTTGGGCAAAGGTACTGGGTTTGATTCAAAAGTGTTTCAAAAAACAGCCTCCAAAATTGGCATTACGCGCTGATTATCAGCTAATTAGTAAAGCCTGCTAAACCCTTTCTACGCGACCGTCGCGAGAGTCGGGCATAGGCAGGCACATTGTTATTCGTTTTCAAATAACACATTCTCGAGGCGTCCGGCCAGCGCCAGCAGTCAGGAGCCCAGGTGTTCAGGGGGTATTTCTATGAGAAAGGCGGGGCCAGGAATCTGGTTATGACGATGAATATAAGGACGTAAATAAAGCCAAAAGGTTTTGAAGAACTAAGTTGCGGCTTCTCGTGGAAATTCTTCGGCGCGAAGGTGAATGCTGTCGAAGAACATGGCGTAGCGCTCGTTATGGAGGTCGGTCCCTACCAGGTGGTAGAGGCCGGCTTTCATTAAAGCCTCGCAGCGGACGCTGACCGCCTGCCCATAGAGCCCTTCGAGGGAACCGGCATTGCGCTGGAACATGCAGCCTGCTTCATTTAGGCCGATATAATCCTCCATCTCCAGGTACAGATAGCGCTCTGGGTGCGCCAGGACGGGCTGGTAGCCCATGTCCAGCAGGCGCTTAACTTCATCTAAAGGGACGATGTCTCCTACCTTCGTGGGATCATGGATGGGTAATTCCACCAGCAGATGATTGCCTTCCCAGGGCAAGAGCCAGCCTTTTTCCAGCGTCTCCGGCCAGGTTTCCGGGATGAAGCGGTATTCCATGGACGGGACCAGCTCCAGCGGGATCCGGCGGACAGCCAACGCTTCCCGCAGCCGGTCGCAGGCCCGGCGCACGATATCCGGCGTATTCCGGAACAGATACGAACGATGCGAAGTGCAGATGGCCCGTTCAAATCCCCAAGCCACCTGCCTGCGTGCCAGATTGGCCGAAACCTCGATGCACGAGGCTCCGTCGTCAATCTCCGGGAGAATATGGCAGTGGCAGTCAATCTTCATGACGGTGCAAAGATACGGATTATCCCGAGAATAGTTAAGAGTAACCGTTCTGCAAGCCTTGCAGCCGTTGCAATAGCCGTAAAAACACGATATATATTTGCAGCAGCAAACCAAAACACACTGCACTATGAACATCTACAACGTTATCATTCTGGACGAAAGCGGGAGCATGTCGTCCATTTACAAAGAGACCATCCAGAGCATGAACGAGGTCCTTAACGGCATCCGCAAGGACCAGGAAGAGCATCCGGACCAGCACCACTACGTGACCATCGTCACCTTCGAAGGCCAAGGCATCGAAGGAATCAAGATGCGCCGTGACCGCGTTCCCATCGAATCCGTGAAGGATTTCACCACCAAGGACTACCGTCCCGGCGGCTGCACTCCTCTGCACGACGCTATGGGTAAGACCCTGAACGAGATGGAAGGTCTGGTCCGTGAGGATAACCGCGTAATGGCAACCGTCATCACCGACGGCATGGAGAACTCATCTACGGAGTATTCCGGAAGGACGGTCAAGACGCTGGTAGACCGCCTGCGCAGCAAGGGCTGGGTCCTGGCCTATATCGGTGCCAACCAGGACGCTGTGGAAGTTGCCAGGGACCTGCACATCCCCAATGCGCTCAATTATGACGCTACGCCTACCGGAACGGCTTTCCTGGCCTGTAGCATTGTGAAAGCTCACAGAAAGGCCAGCAAGATGTTTGACTTGCCGATGAGCGCAAAAGAAATGGGCTGTATGGACACCCTGTTTGACGAGGACGAGAAGAAGAACTAAACCTCGTACTCCCAGAGAACGTAGTCACGGTCAAGGGCGACGCGGTAAGGCTCGCCGCCCTTGCCTTCCACCCAGTAGAAGCGGGCCACGCCGGCATCCATCTGGTTCTTGAATGCCGACTTGATTCTGGACATACTCACGTTGATGCTGTTCCCAAACGGATCCACGTGACCGAGAATACTGGCCCGGATGGCGTCCTTGTCATCCCGGCCGGTTATTCCCATATACAGGTGCATCAGCTCGGACATATAATCCCCCACTTCCTTGATACGCACGCCCTCCGGGTGCTTCAAGAAGAAGAAGTACAGCATCTTGGTAAGGGAGTCCATCTTTACCTCCTTTGGCTGACCGGTTTCCTTGTCCGGAAAGTCCGTGAGCAGAATCTTTCCGTTTCGGGTTATCTGCATCCGGCTCAGCTTGACCTTATAGCCGATGATGACTTTCAGTTCGTCCAGCGTAAGGTTGTTCTCCCGCAAGAGGCGATCCACTTCATCCAGAATGAACAATGTCCTTGGATCCAGGTCCTCCTGTAGCTCTATTCTTTTTTCAACAGGAGCTGCTCCAGTTGGAATACAAGGTGCGCAGGGCTCCGAAACCTCGCGGCAAGAGTCCATCGCCTCGTCGTACAATTCCAGAGGACGTTCAAACAGAGTGGAACCAAATATGCCGGCGCCAGGGCTCTTTGCCTTACTTACACGACGTGGCCGAATTCTTTCTTGCAGCTGTGACAGAAGGTCACTTACGGTACTACCCACACAGGCAGAAATCTCCTTGAAGTAGGCGTGTCTCCCCTTCTTGTACAGGAACCCGTTACGGCCGGGAACGCCCGCCAAATCACTTATCTGTCGATAGATGGCAGTCGCATCCGGCAAGTCGTAACCTGGGAACAGATAATCCGCCACCACTGGATTCAGACCCGAAAGCAGTTCAGGCAACACAATGAAGTGATACCCATGCCGCTCCAGCCTGTACTTCAGCTCTTCCCAATAGTATTCCGACACCGGAATAGGACTAGCCGGATCCTCCATCAAGAGGACCGACTTTCCCTTCAGGAAAGGGATGGTGCCTTTTATGCGGATATCATCGTACATTCAGTTGGTCTTGTATTCCTCTGCCTTCAGCATCCACTCCCGGGCCTTTTCCTTGTTGCCCATTTTGGCGTAGAGTTCGCCGATTTCAAAGCTCAGGGGCTCTGGATGGATATTGGGATTGCCGGGGAACTTCAGGCTGAGCTCAAAGCCGGTCATATACATATCCAGGGCCTTCTGGAACTCTCCCAGATGGCCAAGGGCAAAGCCCAACCAGACGATGTCTTCACCAGCCTCGGCATCGTACTCCCCTTTCGTTTCCTTCACAATCTTGATGGCTTCCATAAAATGGGTGACGGCCGACTGGTAACGTTCTGTCATTATATAGAACATACCGGCTTTCCGGTATACCTGGCAGGTATTCTCGTGCAATGGGCCGAAGACCTTCTTGGTAAGTTTAATCTCCAGCCGGAGCATCTCCTCCCCCCTGGAGGCATACTTGTTTCCAAACTGGTAGTTGTCAACCAAAAGAGTAGTATATTCGCTCACCAGATTCCGGTAACGCAGGGGGTCTAAATTGGCCTCTTCGGCCGCCTTTAGTGCATCCTCATACAGCCTGGAAGCCTTTTTTAGCGCCTCATCATAGCTCACGCCCTCCTTCTTGAAGACCTCTTTAGCTTCGTGCTTCAAGATGCCGATATATGCAATGGCTTGCTCATAGGCCTCGCTGGTGTCGGGATAGAAGACAAAAAAGACTGGCTTGGAGCAGCTGCGAACCGGCAGTCCCCTGCTATCAAGATAGGCATAGATGGCATCCTTTTCCCAACGCTTAAAGCCGGGGATGTGCTCAATAGTTTCCCGGGTGAACTGGGCCAGATCGGCCAGCACCTGAACTTGGTTGATGTAAAGGCGCTCCTTGATGTCCTGGGAAAGCGGCATATCGTCCCGCTTCTCAAGAAGAGACGGATCATCCTTGACCTTGGCCCGAAGAGCCGTCTCACAAAGGAACTCCTCCCAGGACTTGTGGGTACCATCCTCTTGTTCGGCATGGTACATGGCACGAAGTTCCTCGTCCGTATTTACCGAACGAAGCTTCAGCACCTGCTCTCCCAGCCAGGGATTTACGACGGGCTCTTCCATACTTACAAATTTATGCCTTTTTCCTGATATAGGCAAAGGCGGGGAATGTCTTGATGATTTGACGGACGGTTCCATTGAACCACGCCTCAAGCTGGGGCTTTCCGGGGCAGTTGTTCACATAATACTTAGAGGCCAGATTGCCTTCATTCACCAGCTCGAACTCCACGTAACCCGGCATTTTGATACGTTCGTCAGAGGTCACCAGCTCAACGTTCATCTCCTTGACTCCCTCGGCAAGGATGTCCAGGACCTTGCTCCCTACTACGCCCACGGTGAGCTTCAGGAGGTCGTGCCCCATCTTTTCGTCGAAGTGGGTCTGGAACTTCTTGTAATAGGGTTGAACATCGTCCAGCATCCAAAGCTTGCCGTAGTTCTTGGAGAGAGTAAGGGTGCGATTGATGGTGTTAGGTTTGTTCATATGTGTCATAGTTAAGGGTTAAATGTTCACGCTTACACCGATAAAGACGGGTAAGTCTATAGAATCTATCAAGAAAAAGAAAAATTAATCACCTTGATAGATTTGGCTATATATGCACGTCTATATGTACGTATACACGAGATCAGCTTCTGGCCAATGCCCGCCACGGTGGCGGAGCGGGATGCCATCGCTCCTTGTGCTATGCAGTGCACACTCATATACTTTGTCGGCAACAAGCCATTCGTGATTCCTCCGGTGCGAATCAAGCGCTACGAGCGCATCATCTGGACGGAGAAGGGAGAAATTTTCTTCACGGAAGATGCTGCCCTGGACCATTTTGAATGGTTCCACGAATTGCCCCGGAAGAACTATTTCGGTGAAGATCCGAACGACCCGGTGTGATAAACCTGAATCCTCCCTGCTGGACAACGTCTGTCAGCCAAGGGTTCAGCGGAAGAGATGTTTCTGTCATTAATTACTGACAAATACACAGTGGTAATCGGAGTCTTCCCAGGCATCCAGGAAGTGGGCGATGGAAACTGTGATAGGGATGGGACCGAAAGCGGGGTCATAGAGGGCAACTTCATCGTTCTCTACAGAGACCGATAGCACAACTACGCAATGGTCCACGATCTTTCCTACAAACACGTCCTCTATGCGCTCCTCCAGCGGGTCTCCTATCAGCTCTCCCCCATCCACTGCTGCAATCACCTGTTTTCCTTCATCAATGGCCTTGATAATGTCCTGCAGGGTGGCGTCTTCCATCTTTTCCACATTTAGGCCGAAATGATCGGCCGTGTTGCCAAGGTCCTTGACATAGGCGCCGTCATCGGTAAGCCAGCCTTTGTCAAGGGCAAGGTCACGGAGCTCCGGAACAGCCTTATGAATGCCGAAGCAATGCAGGATGAATTCTTCACAACGGACGGCACAGAGCACGTCTCCACGGGAACGGGCGATGCGTGCAATCTTTTCCATTGCATTCAGGGCACGCTTCTTAATGTTGTAGAGATTGGCTTTTTTGATGCCGGTAACCTTTTCCAAATCATCGAAGCTCATTCCTTCGATGACGTGTTTCTGGAGCACGAGTCGGTAGTTGTCGTTCTCTATCAGATCCAATATGGCGGCTACATCCATCACGGCTTCATTGGCGGAGTTATCCGCCGTCGCATAATCGTTCGCTTTTATTAATAGACGTTTATCGGTATCCGTTTCTATCACCCGCTCACGATTAATTTTATCAAGGAAGAAATTCCTTGCCACCATCTTGAGCCACTGGTAGATGGAAGAACGTCCTTCCCACTGGCGAAGACGGCGTGCGTCGTTCTCCATCAGGTGCAGGTACAGCTCGCTCACCAGCTCATCGTAATCGGCCCCTTGGGGGTAGAACTTACTGATTAACGCAAAGATAAGCGGCTGGCAGCGCCGGAAGAAAAAGTCCTGCGTAATGCGTTCGTTACGGTCAATGAGACCCTGAATGATTTCCTGGTCGGTCATAGGATTATCGCTTTATTCTGTTTTCAATAATCTTATAAATGCAGTAAATGAGATATATTGGCGTAGCAAAAATACCAACAATGATAGAGAGGAGAATTCTCAGTCCATAGTATAAAATGATAGATTGGATGTTTAATGTCACAAATATATTTGAGAAGAGCAATCCAACAATATTCCAACCGCCATATATACACGTGAAGATGTATCCCATCATAACAGGCGGTTCTCCCATTTTTGCACCAACTATACATCCTAAACCAAATAGTAGTGCACAAACAATCAGAGGGGTAATATATGATTTTAGCCCTTCTCTACCTCTTTTACTATTGCATTCGGGGCAGATTGGCTTTTGGTATTTTGACGCACATTCTTTACACAAGCCCTTACCACAGTCCGGACACTGTGCTACTGCACGTCTATATGGATGATAATAACAGTTCACTTCTTCCTAATTTAGAATGAATTCGATAACTGTTTAGGCTCTATTACATGTCGTGGCTAACTCATATATTGCTTGAAGAACTCTTTGTAACTTACAGCGTCATCCTTACACACATACATCCAGCAGTTTTCCCCTATTCTTGAACATGGCATTACACACATCGCTGTATATATTTCATCCGGCAACAGCTCCCCTACTTGCCAACGTATACACTTATTTCTCAATGGACATTTGTTATCAAAACACAAAGCGAAATTGTTTGGAATCATGTCCCAATATAAAGAAGGATCCAGACCCAATTTTCTCTTCATGTAATACAATGAATCCGGGGAATAGATATAGAAATCATCAACCACCTCCTCTGACCAAATAGAATTGAGAAATGGGCGCATCTTATTTCGGATTTCCATCATTTTTCCCACCAGGGCAAAAGGTGTCAGATCTACTTGTTGGAAGAACTCATAATGATAGACATAGAAAGCAACGTCTAACAGCGTCTCGACGACATCAATGGAATACGGGCTGAAAACGATATTGTATTGTTTCTCTACGGCAACTGAAAACTGATGGCATTCCAGATAATCATAACAATTGAGCAGGGACTGGTCTACCGTACCACGGATATAGTCTTCGTCCCGTTCAAGTTCCTTAGACGCAATGCCGCAAATCTGATTAAGTAAATCAAGAAAATCCGGTTGAGTCAAACCTTTACTTGTGTCCATAAGAATCCTTATTATTAAACTTCTACAAGGCTAATTGGATAAACGTGTTATGCTATTCCACAAATCCCTCAAGACCATTTTACGGAACAGCCAATGCGCCGTTCCTCCTGAAATACGCTGCATAATACCCGTGTCGGAATTAATGGCATATATCGGCCTGATTCGCCAACTGTCATTATAGCGGTTCTGCCGGTCGTACATACATATTTCCCACCAATGGGTATTCCTGTCTGAGCGCCACCATTCGCCTGCTACATAGCCATGATTCAGGCCCCAATTGGACACGGCAGAAGCATTGGGATGTCCAGCCTGGTTATAAACGTAATCGGGCATAAGAACAACATCAATAGTCTTCCCCATAGTCACGCGAGCAACTATTGCAGAACCATTCTGATAGTTTCGCAAGGTCTTCCTGAATATACCAAAGTATATCCCGTCTCCAGCATAATTACCACCTCCGACATTCCAAATGCCCGAGAGCCATCCCGAAGAGTATCTCCGCTGCTTGTTTCGCTTCGGATCACATAACATGCTATCGGCACTGGATTCTCCTGTCCCATGATACAGAGTCACTGCTGGGACAAAAGTATCAATGATGGTCCAAATAATACTCTCGATGACAGTCAAAATTCCGTGGTAGACAAGGTATTTAAAAAATCTGACCGGTAAATAGATAATCCATTCCCAGAAGCCGTTGCCTCCTTCATCATCATCAGAAGGGGCTGCAACCTCTATAATGTAATTGGACAGTTCATACAAGTTATGGATTACAATATTATAGTACACGGCGTTAACGATCCGAAGCGGGAAACAAGCAATATAGAAAGGAATTTGCAAATAATGCAAAAACGTTCTCATTCCTGGTTTTGTACTGTCCGAGAGGGAATTCTTTTTCATAAACGGGCGCCACGGCTTGGCGAGCCAAAACTGTAACAAGTCCATGATGTAGAATGGCAATGAAACCAGATACCAGATTAGGTATGTAAACCCTCCGATTCCTCCAAAATCCCAGTTCAATTGGTTCGCGATAAAACGGACCGCAAGGAAAATACCAATTCCCATTCCAATTACGGCTCCGGCTTTTGCATTACCGAATATCAAATAGCCGGCGAGAGCGCCGATGCCGCATATAATCTGAAGCATCAGTGCCGGGCCTCCCCATTCTGTCCCAAGGGCTCCGCCAATGATAATTACCAGGGCGCATAGCCATAATATCGCCTTCGCGATCTCGTACAAAGAGTCCCAACCGCTAGACGCTTTTTTTGTCTTCGAAACTTGTTTTTGTGAATTTGCTTCTTGAGGTAGAGGGCTTTTATAAGCCAGGTATTGGCGACTCATATATGCAAATGAACTGCCATATTTAATCTTTGCCCAATTTGCGTCATAAAACGAGATTACTGTAACAGTGTCTCCTTTCTTCCTGGAGCTGATAACGCTATATCCCTTCCCAGGACCGGAGCGGATATTCACTTTATCACCTGTAACAGTATAAAGGCCAGCTTGTCCCCATAGCGTCCATGTAATCAACATGAGCGCTAAAACAAGAATGAGTTTTATGACTGGTTTTTTACTCACCTGGTTTTATTTTGACGGCCGATAACTGGAGGCTTGCGTAAGTGTTTTTTCGAGCTCGGGATTATCCTCAATCATCTCATTGATGTTGATGTGATAGGTCACTTCCTCTTTCAGAACTTTGGCTGTAGCATTAGTGTTACCGAAATGCCAAGTGACCAGAACGACTGGTTTTTTCAAGGACTTGATCTTCCTCGCTAGCATCTCGTGATCAGCATCACCAGTTATGAGAACCACGAAGTCAAAGTCTCGATACATACAAAGTTCAAGAGTCTCTAGCGCATACCAGACATCCACACCTTTCTCGTGCGGTTCTCCGTTATCAAGGTCGTAAATTTTCTTATAATGGAGAATGACATCGTTTTCTACCAAGGAATCTTCAAATCTTCGATTATTCTCGACAGCGTTGTGTTTTTTAGCGCTCTCTGTATCGTAACGTCCCTCGAAGTAATGGATTTCCGTCAAAATACAGGATTCCTTTTCAAGGCCGTAATGCTCCGAGATACATGTTCGGATGTAATTAAACATATTGACAAGGTGAACCTTATTTGTAGGAGCAAGTCCCTTGTTAATTTTGCGGAAATAGCCACCGTCTATAAAGAGACCGATAGAATTTATTTTTGCACTTGCCATATTTATGTAGCTAATTAAGTTTATGCAACCATTATCCTTTTCACCGGGAACATGATATTGCTCATTGTTTACCTTATTTTCTAGTAAAGAGACGTACCAACAAGTAGATTATCAGGGCAGTGAATACGGACAACATCACGATTGATGCAATATCAAGCGCTCGGCTATTAGCAACGGAGAATCCCATCACATATTCGGCACCCAGGAGTTGAAGAATAGCGAAGACGACCTGGCCGATGCCGATAAAGCCAAGGAGGAGATTTCTTTCGTTCTCCAGTTTCATCTTCCGACTGTCAATGCTTGACTGAATTGCTTGATACTTTGCATCAAAATCACGGTTCCTAAGTAAACTCTTCATCAGCCGATTCAGGTGATCATAGTGTGAAACGGATAGAGTAACGGATAGTCGAGCTTCCCGCAGTCTATCTTGCTCTTTCGAACTCCTAGCGACGTCGTTCAAATGTCTCAAGGCACTTGTATATGTCATCTCCGCCATAAGTGTTGTAAGAAAGAGTGGCAGATAACTCTTTTCGAAAGTGTTTTCACTATTAACAATAAAATCCGGGTCTGATTCCCCGTGGCATTTCACGACACAGGCGAATCCTTCCAGGGAATTATATGTCCAAATGTTCTCAAAGAGATGAACAACGTTATTCTTCTCCTCCTGTGAGATATCATAATCGTAGTCTTTTAACTGGCCTAAATGGACGAGGTCCTCAGTTAATTTATTATCATTAATTGCGTCCGCTGATGCATCAATCTTAACAAATGTCGCCGTGTGGAATCGAGCCACATTATCCAATTCATACCCGGCAGATGGCAGGGCTGCCTTAAGAACATGAGCCAGGGTTAAACATCCCTCCCGATATTCATAAATATCAAGTTTATTATCTTTGTCGTAACCAGTCTTGACGAAGATAATAGGGGCTTGATACGAACCGATTTTCTTGTTTGGGTCAAAGGTATCGGTTTTGTGCAAATGATAACTTGTATTGACAACATCTTCAAAACTGCATATGGTGTCTTTAGGGAGGCTAAGTTTGATGACTGCCAATGCGTTTTTCTTGTTTGGCGCAATATACAATTCAAGGACAAGACCAGGAACTAGTTTCTTATTGCAATTAGCTAAAGGCTCAAGGACCCTGTCGATTACATTACCTTTGGCATCTTTGACAGACACTTCACTATAAAGTTCAATGTCGCCTTTGTAGTACGAAAACGCCGCTTTGTTCCCACTCTTTTGAAGTTCGCGTGTCCATTTCTCTCCAGCAGCCACAAGTGATTTTACCCCCTCTTTTTTTTTCATTCCTAGGAAGTCAACAATCTGCTCTTTGAGAGAGAATTCATTGGCATCCGTTGCCCTGCTCCACCCTTTATTCTCATCGAACTCTTGACTGAATAACGCCCAGCCAGTCACGCGAATTGGTGCAATGAAATAATAATCGGCCTTAATTACTTTCGTGCTCATATATTTCTCCTGTTTACTATTATCTATAGTCTAATATCATTTTATTCCAATACCCTTAGCAAGTCTTATCCTCCTAATATAACCGCGAGCTCTATCTCGTTCAATATTTTTTATCTCAGCAGAGAACTTAAAGCCGATTGGCGGATAAGAGACCTTTTTCCCAATTTTGCAGCCTTCTAAATCCGACGGATAAATAATGGCTTCTATATTATTATACTCATCCAACCCAGCTACTATAATTTCCTCAGTGCTATCATATCGAAGCACCTTTCCATGGACTTTTTCCCCAATTTCAATTTCATTTGATGGCAAAGGGAGAAGCGGTTTCCAGCTCAAATAGAGAAGCTTTCCTTTAGGGTTTTCAAATATTTTTGTAATATAAAAATCGTACTCTTTGTCCTTTTCAATCACATACTTTGCAGCATCGCAATTAATGTGAGACAGTTCGTTGAAATTGATTATTCCTGTGTACGGGCCCACAGCAATAAAATAACGATAGTGCTTATTATCAAGATTCTTCAGAACACCTCGGACTACCTGTTTTTCACGTAACTCAGTTTCGTGGGTGACAACTATACCATTCAGTTCTTTATCTCCATTATCCTTTTCATTATCCTGACCAGGATCAGAATCCGCAAACAATTCTTTTACAGACAAAAGAACATATCCCTGCCCGCTTACATATCCTTTACATAAAGCCTGCTCAATTGTGTTCGTATATGCATATCCTTCAGGGAGTTCCTCGTTGGGAAGATAGCCTACAAGATTTCCACCACAACGAACCCATACCCCATTCTTTTGAAGATGCGCGACTTTAGCATTATGAACTATTCTCGGGCATGTACTATGATGAGGGACAAGTTCCATATGATGAGTCATTTTATCGATAGACAAGATGTCCATCTCAAATTCGTTATCTCCTTCTAGTAGTTTAAAACTTTCATAAGAAAGAGCTTCTTTAATCCATGGTTTACCAATCAGTGCGCAGATTGCATTGATGCTTAGAAGAACGGGCACGCCGCGAACCGAAACGTAGAAATCCTGTTTTTTCAAAATGCTTCCTAGCCCATTGACTACTATCGTATCCCCCGCTTTTAGTTCTGCCCATGGGTCTTTTTGGCCTGCAATAAGGCTGAAATATGGCCGATTCAACTCTGAATAATATGCCACGACGGTAAGAATTACCTTGTCTCCAATTTGTCTAGTCTCGTAATGCACGCTGCTCCAATCGCAATAATCCACAAACGGCAAAACAAATGAATCATTTAACTCATCAATGTTCACAAGATACCCATTGTCATATATCTTCAGAATATGTCCTTCAAATTGCTTTCCAACGGGTATTGAGCTATAATCCGGCATCGCATTGGGAACGGCTCGGATATTATTAACGTCAACAATTCTCAAATCATAAGTCTGGCCAGGTATCATCCTTTCCACGAACTTATAGTCCCTATCTTCCGAGAAATATTTAACGCAACTCTTGTGACAGGAAATCAAAATCCCCTCATAAGAAAACGTTAACCATTGGTCTAGAACCTTCTCAAATACCGCAGAATGAATAATACTTCCATATTTGATCAAGCTGGAAACTTCAATTGTTGCAATATGTGAAAACTCAAAGTAATTAAGATTCCCATTATACGCATGTTTAACAAAACGTACGGAAACGTAAGGGTTCTTATCATATACAGACTCGTGGAGCATATACCGGGCAGGTATAACCCCATAGATGTCTTTGACTTTTATTAAAACGCCAGTGGGTATCAGCTTTATTACAGAAGCCTCATAATCAAGGCTTTTATCGAAATAATTGCTATCGGATAGTGCTTTCTCCGGCAAGCAAGAGAGCAAGAGTATATGCGATTCAGTATTAAGTGCCTTTATTTTCAAAGTAACAGTTTGTCCGACATCATATATATACTGTCCATAGCTGAAATCATATGGGCAAAAGTTATTCCACTTAACACTTGTAAAAACCGAGCCATACGAGACTATGACAGCATCACTGGCAATATTCTCCACTCTAACATCAATCGACTGGCCTTCACTTACAGACAATTTATCCCATGGGTTATCGATTAATGAACGCCGATCTAAAACAAGTATTCCGGAATCAATTATACCTTTCACTTTTACGTCGAAATAGAGCGACGATTCTGAATACTGCTTCAAAGACAAACCATTTGTCCAATCCCAGTATGCTCGCCGCATAACTCCTAAATGAAGTCCATCGCCGAGGATAATGTGACCAGGTAATATACTCAATATCCGAAGAGATACTATTGAATCAATTTCTACTCCAGAAATAGATATTGTCGCGGAATTACTGGGTACACAAAGAATAAGGTTTTTTGTTTCGTCTACAAAAACAACCCTAACTTCAAGAGATGTATCGGAATCATTGACGTCCGACACATTACAAAGCCATCCTTGCCTATCTCTGACAGATATAGAACAACAGGTACTGTGTCTTGATACAATCACTGCATCTGAAATAGTGTCACCAACTTTGATTTGAGAAATGGTCTCGCCTCTTTTCGAAACCAGAAGTTTCCCATTTTCTAATCGTCCATATAGGCCTGCCACATAGTCCCCCAAAGAAGAAAGAACATTCTTTGAGACCGTACCGCATAAACCATTACTACCCATCCAGATCCGATACTTT
>JAEEGL017128153.1_pt1 | contig 16047 bp, 12 predicted proteins | sample 9134231 | NCBI WGS metagenome assembly JAEEGL01 (sample SAMN16246548, study PRJNA631951) | gut metagenome | biome: gut microbiome; feature: rumen; material: fiber-attached | host: Bos | place: Iran: Karaj | collected 2018-10 | reverse complement strand
CCGCTTCGAGATCAAGGTGGAGGTCACGGCCGACACGATGTCCGACTCCATGTCCGCCATGGAGGCCGTGCGCAGGCGCGTGGCCGCCTCAATCAAGGAGGTCGTGGGGCTTTCCCCGAAGATCTCCCTCGTCGCCCCTGGCTCGCTCCCGCGCAGCGAGGGCAAGATCAAGCGCGTAATCGACAACAGGAGGAAATGAGATGATCATCAGGCAGATAAGCATATTCCTTGAGAACAAGCCGGGGCAGCTCTCCGGCATCTGCCGGGCCCTGGCCCGCGCCGACGTGAACATCGCGGCCCTATCGCTCGCCGACTCGGCCGACTTCGGCATCGTCCGCATGATAGCCGACGACCACGTCAAGGGCGCGCGCGTCCTCGCCGAGGCCGGCTTCGCCGTCCGCGAGACCGAGGTCGTCGCAGTGACTGTGCCGGACCGCCCCGGCGCCATGGCCGAGCTGATGGAGAAGATCGACCGCGCCGGCCTTGACGTCAACTACTCCTACGCATACGCGCTCGGGCACGGCGAAAAGGCTATACTGGTGTTCAGCTTCAGCGACAACGCCAAGGCGGAGGCGGCCCTGAAATGAGGTTCCTCAGCACCCGCTCCTGCTCCCAGTCCGACTCCCTTGACGCCATACTCGAGGGCCTCGCCCCCGACGGCGGGCTCTACGTCCCCTCCGCCCTTCCCCGCGTGTTCGCGGCCCCGCAGTGCGACACTCTCGAAAAGGCGGAGCGCGCCGCCCTTGGCGCCGTGTTCGACGACGTTCCCGAGAACGTGCGCGAGGACGCCATAGGAAACCTGCTCTCGAAGTTCCCGGCCGACCCCACGCCGCTGGCGGAGGCGGACGGCCTTCGCGTCCTCGAGCTCTTCCACGGCCCGACGGGCGCGTTCAAGGACGTTGCGCTCTCGGTGCTGCCCGTCCTGATGTCCGCCGCCGCCCGCAGGGCCGGAAGCGGCAGGGTGATGATACTCACCGCGACCTCCGGCGACACTGGCTCCGCCGCGATGGCCGGATTCGCGGACGTCCCCGGCGTTGACATATCGGTGTTCTTCCCGAACGTCGGCACGTCCCGCATCCAGCGCCTCCAGATGACAACTCCCTCCGCCAGGAACGTCCGCGGCATCGCCATCCGAGGCAACTTCGACGACGCGCAGGCCGCGGTGAAGCGCATCTTCGCGGACCCCTCCATGCGCGACGAGGCCGCCGCGAGGGGCGTGCGCCTCTCCTCGGCGAACTCCATAAACATCGGCCGTCTCGCCCCGCAGATCGGCTACTACCTCTACGCAGCCGCGCAGATCGGCGGAGAGTTCGACGTCGTGGTGCCTTCGGGCAACTTCGGCAACATACTCGCCGCCAGGTACGCCAAGGCCATGGGCGCGCCGATCAGATGGCTCGTCTGCGCATCGAACGTGAACGACGTGCTTGCCCGCTTCATCGCGACGGGGACATACGACCCCGGCGACAGGTTCACGGTCACGAACTCCCCTTCCATGGACATCCGCCGCAGCTCGAACGTCGAGCGCGTCATCTGGCTCGCGAACGGCGGCCTCGACGACCCCGAACGCGCCGCCGCCGAGACGAAGCGGCTGATGGACGACTTCGCCGCCTCGGGCCGATATGCGCTATCCGACGCCGCAAGGGACGCCTTCCAGTGCGAGTTCCTCGGCGGCAGCGCCACGCCGGAGGAGACGGAGGCGGAGATGCGGCGCATGCGCGACGCAAGCGGCTACGTGCTGGATCCGCACACCGCGGTCGCCACCGCAGTCGCCCGCAGGCTCGGCTTCCCGAGGGACGGCGTGCCGTGCGTCGTGGCTGCGACGGCCACTCCGTACAAGTTCCCGGAGACGTGCCTACGCGCATTCGGCGAGAACGTGCTCACAAGCCCGCCCCCGTCGTTCGCCGCGCTGGAGTCCGCGCCCGTAACGCAGCGCCTGGTCGTTGACGTAGCCGAAATCGACGCCGCAGTGCGCTCCGCGCTCTGACCACCAGATCACAAAATCGGCATGAGGCGGGCAAGAAGCGCGACGACCGCAGTGTCGGTGCGCAGTATGCGGGGGCCGAGAGAAAGCCGGGAAAAGCCGTGCGACTCTAAAAGAGCCACCTCGCCGTCCGTCCACCCGCCTTCCGGGCCAATGGCGACCAGGACGCGTCCCGTGCCATGGGAGGGCGCCGAGGCAGCAGCGGCGCCGGGATGCGCGACCACGCGGCAGGCCGCATCGGGGAATTCATCGTCCATGCGCCCCTGTTCGACGTAGCGCCGCAGGCTTCTCTCCTGGCGGATCGTCGGCATTGCCGTGACGCCTGCCTGCATCAGCCCGTCAAGGAGAAGCGGACGGTAAACGCTCTCCTTAAGGAGCTGCGCCCCCCAGAACGCCTTCTCCACCTTCTCCGCCCCGACAAGCACGATTCTGCCCACCCCCATCTGGGCGATCTGCGGCAGCAGCCTCTTCATGGCCCTTGGCCTCGGCGGCGCCAGGATCAGATCTGCCCACGGCGCGGGCGACGGCTCGTCGTGCCTGCATTCCACCGTTATGAGCCCCTGCGCAAGCCCCGTCGCCGGATCTGCGGGCAGCGGCTCTATCGCCTCGATTACGGACGTCCCGGCCAGGCCGTCAACCACGCCAGTGCGTAGCGTCTGGCCGACCTCCCCGTGCAGCACGTTCAGGACATGCTCCGCGCGCGCGCCGCCGAACACGGCGCGTCCGTTGGACACCTCGCATGACTCGAACAGTATGCGGTTCATTTCGCCTTGGGCGTCACCCACGACACGCTCTTGTACTCGTCGCGGATCACGTCGTTCGCCGCGGCCAGCACGTCGTCCGCCGTGACCGCCTCTATGGCGGCCATCACCTCGTCGGGCGTCAGTATCCTGCCATACGTCTGCGCGCAGTTTCCGAAGAAGAACATCCTCGCGCGCTGGTTCTCGAGGCCGAGGCGGAAGTTGCCGAGCAGATAGTCCTTCGTGCGGCGCATCTCGGCGGCGGCCGGCTTCTTCGCCCTTATGCGCGCGAACTCGCGCTCGATGGCGGCGACAGCCTCGTCAACCCTCGCCGTGTCAAGGCCGGCCGTGACCGTCCATCCGCCGACGTCGTCGAAGAACTGCAGCTGCGAGCGTATGTCGTAGCTCAGGCCCCTCTTCTCGCGCACGCTCTGGAACAGGCGCGAGCTCATGGTGCGCCCCATCATGCAGTCGAGCACCGTGGCTGCGGTCTTGCGGCGCAGCGGCTCGTGCACGCCGAACGTGCGGAATCCGACAGCCAGCTGCACCTGCTGGATGTCGCGCTCGGCGCGGATCTCCCGGAGCGGACGCGGACGCGCCCTGACGCGCGCGAACTGCGGCGGGGCGCCGCCATCCCTTTCGCCCAGCGCGCGCTCCACAAGCGCCCTGGCGGAGGCCGCGTCGAAGCGCCCGGCCACCACCGCGCACGTGGCCTTCGGAACATACGAGTCGCGTATGTAGCCGCGCAGCACGTCGGGCGTCATCTTCTCAAGTGTGGCCGCCTCGCCGGAGATCGGAAGCCCCAGGGCGTTTCCGGGGAAGAGCGCGCGCGAAAGGTTCTCGCTCGCCACGGAGTCCGGCTCGTCGGCGTACATCTTGATCTCCTCGATGACTACGCCGCGCTCCCGCGCGAACTCGTCCTCGGGGATGGACGCGTTCGCGTACATGTCCGTGAGGATTTCCACCGCCGTGGCCAGCGCGTCGTAGGGCATGTGCGCGAAGAAGCAAGTGCCCTCCTCCGACGTGTAGGCGTTGAAGCTGCCGCCGCGCCCCTCTATCGCCTGCGATATCTCGAGCGCCGTCCTCCTGGCGGTGCCCTTGAAGAGCATGTGCTCAATGAAGTGCGAGATTCCGGCGAGGGACGACGGCTCGTGCCGCGAGCCGCTGGCCACGAAAATGCCGAAGCACACGCTCTCCACGTGGTCGTCCGGCACGAGGACTAGCTTGAGACCGTTCTCAAGCGTTTCAAGAGTTACCTTGGGAAGCATCGCCAGCCTTTCATTCGCCGGCCGCGGCGTTCATCGCCGCGAGGGTGGTACGTCCGTCGTAGAGCGCCTTGCCGACGATCGCGGCGCGCAGGTTAGGCCTGCCGAGGGCGATGAGCGCGGCCACGTCGCGCGGACTCGACACGCCGCCCGACGCAGTGATGGAGCATCCCGGCGCGGCGTCGCATATCGCCGCCATCTGTGCGATGTTGGGCCCGCCCAGCATGCCGTCCGTTGCGGTGTCGGTGTAGATGATCGTCCTCACGCCTATCGCCGCCACGGCCTTGGCGAAGTCCGTCGCCTTCACGGAGGTCGTCTTCACCCAGCCGTGCGTCTGGACGAACCCGTTCCTCGCGTCTATGCCGACTGCTATCCTCTCGCCGAACTCCTCCACAGCCCGCGTCAGCAGCTCGGGCGACTCGAGCGCCGCCGAGCCTATTATGGCCCGCTCAGCCCCGGCCTCGATCACGGCCGCCAGCGCCTCATGCGTCCGCAGCCCTCCGCCCACCTCGACGGGGCCGCCGAAAGCCTCGATTATGGACTTGACGACCTCTGCGTGGCGCGGAGTGCCCGCGAACGCGCCGTCGAGATCGACCACGTGGAGCTCGCGCCCCCCCTGCTCGCGCCAGTCGCGCGCCTGGGCGGCCGGATCGTCGTTGTACGTCGTCACGTCGTCCGCCCGCCCCTGCCTCAGGCGCACGCATACGCCGCCCTTAAGGTCTATTGCCGGTAGTATGGTCATTTGTTCCTTCCGCCTTCCTTGGACATCTTCCCAGCGCGGCGCTGGCGAAGTATCTCGTACATGCACACGGCAGCCGCGACGCCCGCGTTGAGCGACTCTATCTCGCCATTCATCGGCAGCACTGCCACGAAGTCGCACGTGTCGCGCACCAGCCGCGATATGCCAGCGCCCTCCGCGCCCACCACGAGGCCCGCTCTGCCCCTGAAGTCGATCTCGGTGTAGGTGCGCGCGTCGTCGCCCCAGTCGAGGCCGGTCATCCACATCTCGGCCTCCTTGAGCTGCTTCATCGCCCTGACGAGGTTCACGACCTTCGCCACCTTCAGGTGCTCGCTCGCGCCCGACGAGGCCCGAACCGCCGACGGCGTGACGCCGCATCCCCTATCCTCCGGGATCAGCACCCCAGTCGCGCCAACAGCGCACGCAGTGCGCAGCACGGAGCCGACGTTCTGAGGGTCCTCGATGTGGTCCAGAACCACCACGAGCGCGTTCTCGTCGTCGCGCACGTCGGCAAGGATGTCCTCGAAGTCCACGTATGGATACGCAGAGGTCTTGATCGCAACGCCCTGGTGGTGTCCGCCGCGCGTGAGCATGTCGAGGCGGCGGCGGTCCTCCGAGCGCACCACCGCGCCGATTTCGCGGGCCGCAGCCCTGATGGCGGCGATCTCGTCGGCCTCGCCCCTCTCCGGCGGCGGCAGTATCACCTCGTCAATCTTGCGCCGGCCGGCCCTCATCACCTCTATGACGGGGTTGCGGCCGTATATCCACTCGCCGCCGGTGCACATCTCGCGCGGACCGCGATGATGCGCCGCAAAGTCACGATTGCCCCGCATTCCGCCTCACTCGCCTTCTTCGCACTCGAGCACCACGCGGAAGCCCACGTCATAGACGGCCTGCCACGGCTCGTAGCCGACGCGCCACGAGCTCGTGCCGTCGCGCGGCCTCGACGCGAACGAGCCGCCGCGCACGGTCTTCTTCGTCTTGGGGCTGCCGTCGTTGCGCCCGTCGCCATCGACGTACGGATACGGCGCGTAGTCGCTGCGCGTCCACTCCGCCGCGTTGCCGTGCATGTCGTAGAGGCCCCAGCGGTTGCAGTTCGCGCGGCCCACGTAGTTGAGGTTGAACCAGTCGTCCTGCCAGCGCTCCTCGTGCAGCGGGTAGTTCTGCCATATCTCGAACGGCCTGCGCCGGCGGATGTTGCCGCCGCCGTCGAAGCCGACTACCTGGAAGCGCACGTCGCGGTCCGCGAAGTTGGCGAACTTCGAGAAGTCGTCGTCGAGCCCGCCCCACGGGAACGGCGTGCCTGTGCCCGATCGCGCGGCCCACTCCCACTGCGCCTCGGTCGGGAGCGACGCCTTCACGCCGCACGTCCTCGAGAGCCACGCGCAGAAGCGCATCGCCTCGTTCCACGAGACGCGCACTACGGGCTGGCGGCGGTGGTTGCCGATGTGGCCGGGGAACACGTGGTCCTTGCCGAACTCGTCCTGGTAGCGCGAGTCGTGCTCGGGGTCGAACGCGTTGTACTGCTGGTTCTGCACCTCCATCTCGGATATCCAGAACGGCCTCGCGATGCGCACTGCCGCCTGCGGCGCCTCGTCGGGATACCCGGCGGCGGAGCCCATCACGAACGCCCCGGCGGGGATGCGGCGGAAGGTCATCGACTGGCCTGCGCCCAGCACGATCGTCTTGGTCGTCACGTGGGCGATCTCGTTGATCTCGCCAAGCTGCGCGCGGGCCGAAGCGAGCACGTCCATCGGCCAGCCGTCCACCTTCACCGCGCCCGTCTGCGGGCGCGCGGCCGCCGCTGGCGAGACCGGCTTCACCTCGCGCTTCGCCACGATGGCGGCGTAGCGGTCGTGCTCGGCCTCCGGGTCGTCGTCAACGTTCGCATAGGCTATCGCCAGCTCCTTGCGGCGCTTCGCCTGGTCCGGCACGGGATGCTGCACCCAGTGGTCGGGCTTCGCCAGCGAGGGCGGGCTCCACTTGCCATGGAACGGGCAGTTGAGGTCGATCCACTCGTATATCTTCATCCAGTCCGCCTCCGCGAGCGCCACTCCATGATGCCCCTTCTCGAGCTGCTGCACCAGCGGGCTCGTCGAAGCGTGGTAGTCCATCACCGGCAGCATCGTCTCCTCGCTCTCGGGGCCTGGACGGTGTATGTAGGGGTGCAGCGCACGGTACGCCTCCTCGGCGGTGCCCATCCAGATGCGCTTGCCGCTCAGCTTGCCGCCCTCGGCGAAGCCGCCCTGGTCGGCCTTGGCGAGAGGCGCCTTCTCCTTGTCGCCGTGGCAGCCGAGGCAGTACTTCCGCACGACCGGGAACATCTCGTTCGCGAATCCCCACGGGCGTATCCCGTCGCCGTCCGTCGGCTTGACCTTCTGCATCTCGCCCCTGAAGTACTTCTCGTCGGCGATGGTGCGCTTGGTGTGGATGGACGAGCGGTTGTCCTCGTGGCAGCCGGTGCACGAGACCCGCTCGCCGGGCATTCCCACGATCCACGAGCGCATCAGCTGCACGGCGCGGCCCTTCTCGTCGAGAGGCTGCACGGAGATCGGCGTGTTGGCGGGCATCTCGAAGCAGCAGCTGCCGTCGGCCTCGATGTCCACCGTGCCGATGATGCGCTTCACGTCCCAGCCGCTCTCCACGCGCTCGTTGTAGCCCGAGCGGCGGTAGCCGATCCAGCCGGTTGAGGAGTGGCCGCCCGTCTTGTGGTAGTTGTAGTGGTAGCTGAAGAGGCGCATCTTCTTCACCGTGCCGCGCGGGACGCCGGCGAGGCCGGGGCCGTTGTAGATGTCGGCGATGTGGACGCTGCACGTCTTCTTGCCCTTCACCGAGCGGTCGGGGATGATCGGCGGACGCTTCCGCGGCGCGAACGGCATCGCCTCGAGGTACAGTCCGTCCTCGGCCTCGGCGATGAGCGTCACGTTGTCGAACACGTCAACCAGGTAGATGCCCATGAGCGAGCTGGGCGAGTTCTTGACGGTGGCCAGGAAGTACTTGCCGTCAAGCGGCCACGGATGCGAGAAGTACGGCTTGCCGCGCGCGAACTGGTTCATGGTGTAGGGATCAGACATGTCGCCCTCCACGGTCTTGCCCCAGCCGGTGAACTCGTGCACGAGGCCGGTCTTCTCCTTGGGGAACACCTTGGCGGGGATGCGCAGCGTGTGGCGAGCCGGGCCCCAGTCGCGGTCCGGCGGGTCGTATCTGAACGGATAGGCGCGGGCGAGCGAGGGATCGACGAGGAAGAAGCGCCCCACCTCGGCGCGGTCGTGGTGGCCGCCGCCTATCATCGTTATGAGGTGAGGGTCGCCGGGGACCGTGCGCGCGCAGTAGAAGAACGTCGGGACGAACGAGTTGGAGCCCCAGACGGAGAGCTGCCCGACGCCGTCGGGGTTGCAGGTCATCAGAACGCGGCTCCAGTAGTGCGGCTGGTCGGAGTACTCCCAGCGAGTGTAGAGGATGCGGCCGTCGTGCGTGACGTTGGGAGTGTAGTCGGAGTCCTGCTCGTAGGTGAGCTGGCGTATCTCGCCCGTCCTGCGGTCCTTGCGGTAGAGGACGGCCATCGGCATGTTGCCGTCCTCGCACGGCAGGAACTGGTACGCCGCCGTGCCGAGCATCACGAACTGATCGCGGTTCGGGAGGTAGCAGGCGTCCCACCACTGGACGTCCTTGTGCTCCTCGGGCGAGACGAGCTCCGCCTTCTGGTAAGGCATCTTGTCGGAGAGCTTCGAGAAGTCGGTCTTGATCTCGTAGATGCCGAAGAGGTTGTTGAAGCCGCGGTGCCCGGTGAAGAGAATGCGACTCGCGTCGAAGTCCAGGTCGATGTCGCGCACGATTGAGGTCTTGTCGGCCGGCTTGTAGAGGGGACGGAACTTCGGCTTGCCGCGTATGTCCTCAAGTACGCCGATCTCGTTCTCGAAGCCGGTGCGCGGGGCGACCATGTGGTTCTCCGCGTTGAGCCCGGTCATGCCGCACCCGCGCCCGCCGAACGCGCCGCGCGGGTTGCCCAGCCTGCGGTGCACGCAGAGGATTCTGCCGAAGTCGAGGACCGGGTTCGCGAGCATCGCGGTACGGTACGCCTCTACGCGCGCCACCGCAGCCGCCTTGGCCGCGTCGTCGTCGCCGTCGAGCGCAGCCTTTACGTCGTCGAGGTGCGAGATCAGATCCTCCACGGCTGCGTTGTGCCTTGCCCAGTCATACTTCGCGCTGGTCTTCAGGTCTGCCATCGCGCGGCGCGCGGCGGCGGGCGTGAAGCGCAGCAGTTGCTCACGCGCACGACGAACGGCGGCCTCGTCTGGCGCGGCGACGACAAGGGATGCGACCGCCACGGCGGCCGCGCAGAACGCGATATGCTTGTTCATCAATTCTTTTCCTCTTCTTTCGACAATCTTCCTATGCCCCCAACGAGGAAAAGTTTATCAAAAATCGCCGTGCCATTCAATTTCATTTATCAATCGGCCTGACGCCTGACGCCTGGCGCGAGGCATTCCGCGATCCTCGTCCATGCCGGCAGCGCGGCCGAATCCACATCGTGACAGCCCTTCGGCTTGACGAACGACACGGCGACGACATACTGCGGCCGACCGTCGGCTGGATGAAGCCCCACGCATGACACGATGTGGTTCGTAGGCGAATATGCCTTTCCCTCGACCATCGCCACCTTTGCCGCCATCGGCGGATTCAGCAGGCACACGGCCGCGCAGGCCGCGGCCGGCGACACCACGTTCGCGGCGACGTTCGTAGCCGCCGCCTTGACCAGAACAGGGCGCACGAGCGTTCCGTTGTTCGCGATCGTGGCATACGCCTGCGCGATCTGAAGCCCCGTGACGGCAAAGCCATGCCCCCTCTCCACGCACCCCGCCGTTGTCTTGTCCCAGCGGCCAGGGCCGCTTGCCAGAATGCCCGTCTCCTCGCCGGGGATTCCCGCCGCGCCGGTCTTGGCGCCAAAGCCGAACCGCAGAAGCGCGGCATGGAACTTCTCCGGGCCTATCCGCGGCAGCACCCGGCAGACCGCGTCGCCCTCGCCGTCTCCTCCCAGCAGACCCTCGTCAATCGCAACCGTCAATGCGACTGGCCTGACGAGACAGCCGGGCTCGAACAGCGTTTTCGCGGCGCGATTGACAGACATCGAAGGATCCCACTTGTCCAGTTCCCTGCGCATGGACGGATCGAACGTCGGCAAGGACGCCATTGCCGCGATCTCCCCGCCGGGCACCTTCATCACCATCCCCCACGCCGACTCTGCTCCGTTTGTCGCGCAGGCGGCCGCAAGCGCATCCGCGACGGTCTTCTGCACCTCGGGCACGAGCGTCGTCCGAACGTCCGCGCCCGAAACGGGCGTGGCCTTTGCCTTGCGCTCCTTCAGCGGCAGTTTCCTGTCATATACGCCATTCCGCCCGGCGAGCTCCCTGTCGAAGGCCCATTCCAGCCCGCCCGCCCCCTTCGGCGCTTCGCCGTACATGCTGCCATGCATGAACCCAACTACGGAAGACGCGGCCGCGCCCAGGGGATAAACCCTGCACTGAACCGGCTCGCGGATGACTCCGGCCATCTTCGTGAGCCAGTCGCGCCTCGCCTCGAAGAACTTCGCAGCCGGGCTGTCGTCCGCCGCTTCCTTCAGAAAGATGTGCCGCCTGGCGGGCTCGTCCTGAGACTTCGCGCCCGCATACGCCTCGTGCAGGACGGCGGGCGGGATGTCGAGCCCCTTCGCGATCTCGCCTGCGGCTTCCGCCATGCGGCAGGAACCGCCAGCCGCGCGCGGATCGAGGTAGTATCTCCACGCCCGAACGGTGTAGGCGAGCGCAGAGCCGTCGGCGGCGAGTATCCGCCCCCTCTTCGGCACGAGGCCGAACTCCCCGAATGTCAGGTCGGACGGCCTGGGCTCTGCGAAGCCCCCGCGGCCGCGCGGCGTCCAGCGCTCGCGCCCCGGCGCGAACGCGATCGCAGCGACAGCAAACGCCGCCAAGCCGCCCCAAGCGAGGCCGACGCCCCCTTCCCCAACGTCCGGACCACGTTCGGAAAGGCCTTCCCAGACCATCGCCGTCAGCGCCCCGGTCCCGAACCACGCCATCACAGCCGTGCTGCCGCCGCAGCTCGCCAGCGCGGGCGAAATCCCAGCCACGGGCAGAAGCGCAAGCGAATGCAGCAGACAGTACGCCGCAGGCGCGATCAGCCACAGGCCGAAGAGAAGCACGTAGCGCCGCCTCGACGCATCGGCGAAGCCCCTCCAGATCAGCGTCAGGCATGAGCCCACCAGGGCGAAGAGCGCCATGACCGCGGCGGGGAACCACTTCCCGAACAGCAGCGCAGACGCAGAAACCATTCCTTCGCTGTCTGGACACGGCAGGAATCCGAGGTCTCTCCCGGCGCCGCCGAACCACCTGGACTCGGCGAGCGCAGCCACGAGCTGGCGAGCCATGTACGCCCTGCCGTCAATCCAGGCCCCCGGACGCACGAACGCATCAAGACGCTCCATCAGCCCGGCGCTTCCCAGAACCATCCCCGCGGCGCACAGCGCAGCCCCGGCAAGCGCGGCCCATTCCATGCACGGACGCACCCGCCTTTTTTCGTGCAGCCATGCGACGAACAGGGCGAAGATCGGCATGAAGCACGTCACGACGTTCACGCGAAAGGGACCGATGGGAAGCCAGCGATGCGCGCCCCGGACCGGCACGGAGAACCGTGCCGCCACGAATGCGACGAGCCAGGCCGCCATCAGCCACGGCGCGGCCTTCAGAAGCCGCCGCCAGCCGATGCACAAGGCGACAGCGAACGCGGAGAAGCCCACGCCGTTCCACGCAAGCTGCCGCCCGAACAGGCCATGCTCCCCGAATACCCTGGACGGACAGTGCCAGCAGAACCAGCACCCCATTGCCGAAAGCAGAACCATCCCAGCAAGCAGCGTGACGAGGACTGCGACTCTTCTTTTTTCCATGTGCGGCATCTCCCCTCTCTGGTCTCTCAGGCGGCGGCGAATCCGAGGCACACGCTGCGGGCGTCCCTCTTCAGCGCGACCTCCTCCTCGAGCGCGGCGAGACGCTCCGTGTTGCCCACCTCGTCGTCCAGGTAGAACAGCTTCTGGCTGACGGTCTTGAAGTCGCCAGGCGTGAGGTTGGGGATGGCGTCGAGCCTTGCGGTGTCCATCTCCGTCAGCGGCGTCCTGAACGCCCTGTCGAAGAAGATGTGCTTGCCGGAGCTCTCCAGATAGCCGAATTCCAGCTTGTAGGTGAACCGGCGCAGCACGGCGGCGTCGAGGTGGTCCATGAAGTTCGTAGCCCCCACAACCACGCCCTTGAACTTCTCCATGCAGTCGAGCAGCTCGTTCACCTGCGTCACCTCCCAGTTGGCGACGGCGCCGGAGCGGTCCTGCATCAGCCCGTCGAGTTCGTCGAGGAAGAGGATCGCGTTCTCCTCCTCGGCCTCCTCGAACGCGGCCCTGATCGCCTTTTCGGTCTTGCCGACCCAGTGGTCGAGCAGGTCGCTGGCCATCTTCACGACGACCTTGCAGCCGAGCTGCTGCCCGAGGTAGTTCACGAACTCGGTCTTCCCCGTCCCCGGCGGGCCCCACAGAAGAAGGCTCATGCGCGGACGGTCGGGCAGCGCCGCGGCGCCGTCGGACGCCTGCATCTGCCTGAACTTCTTCACCGCCGTCACGACCTTCGAAAGCGGAAGATCGCCGCGTATGGAAAGCCCGTCAAGCGTGTAGTCGCGCACTGGCACGGGCGGCTTGTCGGCGTCGTCGCGCCCTTCGTCGCCGTCTTCCTTGCCGGCCGGCTTGCGCCCGCCTTCGCGCCCTTCGCCGCCGCGGCAGGCGACGGGTGCCTCGGCATGGTCGTCCGACGACGCCTCGGCATGGTCGTCCGGCGTCTCCTCGGTCTCGGCGGAGGAAGCCTCGGCGTCCTCTTCCTGGTCGCCCTCCGCCTCCCTGATCGCCGCCGCCGGCGTCACCGCGCCGAGCATGACCTTCACGAACGCCGCCCCATACCGCGTCAACATCGCAAGCGGCAGATAGAAGAGCCTTCTCGCCTTCTCCATCGGATCGTCCTCCAGCTCCTCGGACGGCATGGTGTACCGGAAGCGAAGCTCCCCGTCGTCGAAGTCGATCTCGAAATGGCCGAATGCGAGCTTGTAGTTGATGCGGCAGGCGAGTTCGGCAACGGCGACGCGGGAATCTTCGGGCGCGCTCTGCGGCAAGACGAACGCGCAGCCGACATGGTCGTCCTGGACTCTGACGAACACGTTGACGTTTCCGACGGCGTGTTCGACGTACACTCCGCACCTGAACAATGCGAGCTCCTCGTCGAATTCGTATTTCCAGTCGTCCTTCTTCAGAAACTTTGTCAGTATCTTGACGTTCTTCTTGACGCTCATCTTTCCACCTCCTTCCGCTGCGGCAGGGCTCACGATCCACGTTGCGTCGCCGTCACCCCTCGCAGTCCTTGATCGCATCTTCGGGGGACTTCAGGTCCATCAGCACCTCCGTCAGCCCCTTGGAGTACCTGTCCAGCATGTTCCCCGGAAGGAACATGAGCGCCAGCATCAGCTCGCGCTCCGCGCGGAGCGCGGCCATCGGATACGTCACGTGGAAGCGCACCTCCCCGTCGCCGTAGTCCATCTCGAACGCCCCGTACTTGAGCCCGTAGTTGGCCCGCGTTATGAATTCCGCCATCTGCGGCAGCTTGTCCTTGGCGGACGCCGGAAGCGTCGAATAGTTCTGCACCTCGTCGTCCCCCACGAAAAGAAGGAACCGATAAGAATTGTACAGCCCCTTGAACCCGCCTATGCCGCCGGTGAACGTCGCCACGGTGCCGTGGTCGGCCATGTCGTAGTGCCAGTCGTCCTCGTCGAGGAACGTCTTGACGAACTCTGCGTTTTCCTTGTAGTTGCTCATGTTCTTTTCCTTTCTTTTTGCTTTTGGGAACCTGGCAGGCCCCCTCTGTCATGCATAGACACTCTTGTCGATGCGGAACTGACACTTTCTGCGGAGAAATCTTCGTGATCTCCCCTCACTATACATCAGCCTTTGCGGCTGGACTGTCTTACAGCACAGAAGAGATTTTCTAGTTCAGGCCCAGGTCAACGCCGTCGATGTAGTCCGTGAATATCTCCTCGACGACTGGATTTGGGGATATTTTCGGATTTACGCGCACGAAGTACTCGTGGTCCGCGGGCTTCGTGTCCCAGACGAAGTTCCAGTAGTGGTCGAGGACGCGGGCGACGGCGCCGCTGCGCGATACGCCCTGCGTGCATTGGACGATCACCGGCCACGTCCCGTGCCCGACATGGTTAAGTATCTTCTGCGCCATGACCTCGCGGAACCGGGCCACCTTCTCGCCGTCGTACAGGTCAGAATAGTCCGTCACGTCGTCGAACGTCAGGCAAAGCAGGTTCGGCGACGTCATGCCCTTCTCGGAAAACGGCGGCTTCGAGTCCCACCCGCTCAGCGACTGTATGGACACGACCTTGTTCTGGGCCAGCACCTGATCCTCAAGCGCCGTCCCCTTGATCCTCTCGAACCAGTCTCTAGGCAAACACTGTATTTTCATGCATTCATCTCCTCACTGTACATTCTCGCCAAGCGAGGAGATTTCTTACATGAAAAAGCGCGAACGCAGAAATTTCAAGCGAACGCCCGCTGGCGTCAGCATTTCCTGCATGACGCGAAGTCGTACGCGCCAAGTATGCGGCGCGTCTCGTCCGCCGCGGACACCATCATCAGGCGGTATGTCTTCCCGTCGGGCGCCACGTCGATCACCGCATGGGCTCCGGTGAACGATTCGGGCGCGACGTCCTTCAGCCACGTCTCCGCGGCGTCCTTCTGGCGGCGCTTCGCCGGAAAGAGCCCCGGCGCGTACAGACACGGCCACGTCGCCTTCGCGAGGCGGCGCATCGTGGGGAGGTTCATGTGCTCCTGATGCCACACGCCCGCCACGACCACGCGCGCGCGGAGCGCCTTAACGAGGGCGTCCGTCATGCTGTGGTGCCCATGGTGGTTGGCGTTGGCGACGTCCACCTCCGGGCATTCCGGCGCAAGATAGTCCTCGATTTCCGCGAACGCGCCGCCAGACGTCTTCACCCGCCACGAGAAGTCGCCGCCGTTGTAGTAGCGGAAGCCGCCAAGCGAAAACACCATCGCCGTCGAGAGCGCGTTCTCCGCGAAACGGCTCCGGGGAACGCCGATGGCCTCGCCGATGTCGAGAACAGTGCCGTCGCGCCTCAGCACGCAGCCCCGCGCGCAGAGCGGCGCGAATGAAAAGCCCTTCCATCCGCCGCGCAGGAGCCTGATCTGGTCCGATCCCTTCTCCAGCCGGAAGCGCTCGACCTTCGTGCCGCGCCTCTGCGCCTCGGCATACACTTCGCGCAGATGGGCGACGATCCCCGCCGAAAAGCCGTCCGTCGTGGACGATGGATCCTCCATCTGCGGCCAGGAGCGGTCGATCATCGTGCCGAAGTCTAGGAACTCCATCGCCTGCCCGATGCCGCTCAACGCGTAGTCGCCCCGCTTAGACCTCCCCGCGCTGTACCTGCCATTGCCTGCATGGTCGCTGTGGTAGTGGGTTAGGACGAAGTAATCGACCTTCTTTCCGTTCGGATTGTCGGCGAGAATCCACCGGGCGGTCCACTCGCCCGGACGCCGCTTCGCGTCCGGCAGATGCGGAACGCCTGTCAAGCCGATGTCGCCGCAGTCGATGAGCGCGGTCGTTCCGTCCGGGAACGTCAGGAACGTCGCCTCCGACCCGCCCGTGTATAGAGTCGCGATGCGGAACACGCCCTTTCCCCACGCGGGAAGCGTCCGCCCCGCGAGCGGATGCTTCGCCATTTCCGCCCAGGTCTTCCAGGGCAGCGCACCTATCCCAAGCGCGGCAAGGCCGCCATTTATGAACTCACGTCTCTTCATTTGGCCTCCTTGCCTGCGACACGCTACTCGCCAACGCCAAGTTCCAGCACAAGACGCACGCCCACGTTGAATACGCGCTGCCAGGGGAAGTACGTGTTCCGGCGGTCGAAGGTGGCCATCCGGGGCAGCACGTTGAACGCGCCGCCGCGGGCGACGGCCTCGCCCGACGGCCCGACGCACCACTCCTCCACGTTGCCGATCATGTCGAAGAGCCCCGCCGCATTCGCGCCGTAGCGGTGCTTCACCGCGGAGCCGAGCGTCATCTCGCCGTCGTTCGCCCCCATGAAGCGCAGATGGTAGTTGAACACCTTGTACTGGTTCGGAATGTTCTCGACGGACGCGTCCGAGAGGTTCGCGACCTTCGCGAAATCGGCCATGTTCCCGCCCCACGCATAGTCGCCCGACACGCCCGCGCGCGCCGCATG
>JAEEGL011231543.1_pt1 | contig 16047 bp, 12 predicted proteins | sample 9134231 | NCBI WGS metagenome assembly JAEEGL01 (sample SAMN16246548, study PRJNA631951) | gut metagenome | biome: gut microbiome; feature: rumen; material: fiber-attached | host: Bos | place: Iran: Karaj | collected 2018-10 | reverse complement strand
GGCACGTGATAAGGAATGCATATCATATCGCGCGCGAACGGAGCGAAGCGTATATCGCTTTTGCGAAGCAAATATATCGCATCGCCGTAAGGCGATATATCGCAAATTGAAAACGCCGACAGCCCGATAAACTGAAATTTGAACCACGGCGGAACGATTCAGGAGAACGTTTAAAACGAACGGACCGCGGCGTTTGCCGCGGCCCGTCCGTTTGAGGAGATAATTTATGAAGAAACGAGGTAGCTGTCTTTTACAATTCAAAGTATAAGCGCATTTGCTTAAACGGAACTTAATAACCGAAAGGATTTTAATATTTTTTTTCGTCACTGTTGTTACCGTAATTCCGCATTCCGCATTCCGAATTTGCTCTGCCCCGCGGCGCGGTGCAGCCCGAATAAAAGCAAACGCGCCGGAAATCGTCCGACGCGCCTGCTTTTGAGGAGATAATTTATGAAGAAAAACGAGGTTGGTCCTTCCGTTTTCAGCTTCAGTATAACGGGGATTGCTTAAAACATACTGAAGTTTTGGAAATTTCTGCAAATTTTTTTTCTTGCCATTTGAACGCGTTCGGTTTATACTGAAATCAGAAAAAACGGAGGTGACGGTATGTACGAAAAATTCGATCTTCTGGAAAGCGCGCGGCTGGTGCACCACTATATCACCAATATGGTGGATCCGGCCTGCGACAACCTGCCTTACTGGCTGCTTCTGCCCAACAAAAAACCGGCGGAGGCGGCGCACTGCCGCGTGGATGACGCGGAGCTGGTGGGCTCCTGGTACGAGGGGCTCGTGTGCTGCATGGCCATGCTCGGCACAAACGACGGGGACGAGGTAAAACAGTCGCTGCGGCGGCACCTGATGAAAAGCTGGGGCGAGCACGGCCTGCGTTTCTGCGAAAAATACCCCTGGACCCACACGGTGCACGCTTCCTTCCACGAAATGGGCTATATCCTGCCCGCCATGAACCTGATCACCGCGGAGTATCCCGAGGACGAAGAAGCGGAACGCCGCACTTCCGAGCTGGTGCGCGGCATGCGCAGCCTTGTTATCGAGCGCAAGGTGCGTACGTTCTGGAGCGGCGATTCCGAGGAGACGGAGCCGGTGTACGAATTCCCGAACGATGTGTATCTCAAATACGGCGGCTTCGATCTGACGCGCCATACGGGCAGGGGAGAACAGCCGATCCGCAACGCCGTGATGCTGCTGGCTCTGGTGAACCGCTACGAGCTGAAAAAGGACGAGGTGGCGTTGGATCTGGCCCGCGGCCTTGCAAACCATCTGCTGGGCGTATCGCGCTATTTCAACTATAAAATGGAGTTCTTCGGCCACGTGCATTCCGCCGTGTGGTTTGCCGCCGGCCTTGTAAAGCTGGGGCGGCTGACGCAGGACGAGCGCTATATCCAGAAGGGCAAGGGCATTATGGATTACGTTCTTTCTCTGTCGTCTTCCTTCGGCTGGCTGCCCGAATACGCGCAGTGGCACCCCATGGAGGAGGAGCACTGCGAGACCTGCTGCATTAAGGATATGATCGTATGCGCGCACGAGCTGATCGCCTGCGGGTATCCCGAATACTGGGACGTGATGAACCGCTTTGCCCGCAACCAGCTGATGGAAAACCAGGTGCGCTATACGGGCTACGTGGTGTGTGATAATTCGCTGCCGGACGAACCCGGCGTGACCTATCACGAGATCGATAAACGCATGCTGGGCGGTTTTACGGGCGGCAGCGAGCCCAATTCCATCTCGCTCACCCGTTTCCGTTCCATCGCGGGCTGCTGCGTGGGCACCGCGCCCGTGGCGCTGAAAACCGTATGGGACGACGCCGTCACGTGGGAGAACGGCGCGCTCACCATCAATATCCCGCTGGATAAAGAGACGGAGGAATATATGCTTTTCTCCGGGATCCCCAACGAGGGCAGGGTGGCGCTTACCTGCCGCAAAGCCTGCACCGCGGGCTTCCGCCTGTACAGCTGGCTCGAAAGCCCGGAATTGTATCTGAACGGGGCCCGTGTAAACGGAATGGAGCGAAATGGAGCGCTTTTGTGTGAAGTCAACGCAGGCGATATTCTGGAGCTTCGTTTCGCTCTGGAAACGGCCTCCCGTACGGAGCACGTACGCGGCGTGGACTATACCGTGATCACCCGCGCGTGCGACGTGGTGGACCTTTTGCCGCGCGGCGAGCATATCCGGCTCTATCAGCGCGATCTGAGCGTGCCCAAATACTATCCGGCCCCCGAGGACGTCATTTATCAGGGCGCCGCCAACTACGGGCCTACGCAGCAATCGGATAAGTATAAAAAATAAGCAAAAACACAATATATAGACCCAAAACGAGGCGTGCGGCACACCCTGCCGCCATATATGGGATCGCGGCCTTCCGACCGGCCGCGGTCTTATTTTTTTGCCTGAAAAAACGGGCAAAAAAAGATGAAAATTATTGCAGAAATTTTATTTAAAACTATTGATTTTTATGTTTTGCTCGTTTATAATACTAAGCACATGGAGAGAAAAGGCATAAAATGCCTGATGAATGTTTTCAATGCCTCGTTATGGAGAGTAAATCAGAAAGGAGCGGCGCAAATGGCATATTTCGGCTATTACAACTACACGCTGGACGCGGCGAACCGTATCATCGTACCTTCACGGTTCCGCGAGCAGCTGGGTGCGGAAGCGGTGTTTTATAAATCCGGCGACGGATGCCTGTTTTTATACGATTCACCGGCGTACGAAGCCATCCTTGAGCCGGTCCGGCACCTCTCCAGAACGGAAGACGGCAGAGAACAGATGCGCGGAAGGATCTACGCAAAATCCGCCGCGGTATCCGTAGACCGCAACGGCCGTCTCGTGGTTCCCGCGGACTGCATAGAGCACGCAGGGCTGAAAAACGAGGTCGTCATCCTGGGCGCGGATAAACGCATTGAAGTGTGGGATAAGGACGCGTACGCGGCGCACATTGCGAAAGCGGAAACGATGGACGATCCCGATATTGAATTCTGATGGAGTTTTCTCACGTTCCCGTACTGTTTGAAGAAACCGTAAGCTCGCTCCGCATAAAACCGGACGGCGTTTACGCGGACTGCACGGCCGGCGGCGGCGGACATGCCTCGGCCATCGCGGACAGGCTCTCCGAAAAGGGCAGGCTGATCGCCATCGACCGGGATCCGGACGCGATCGCGCACCTTCGCAATAAATTTGAGGGCAGAGATAACGTCATTCTCATCCATGATAATTATCTGAATATAAAAAACATTATAGATACACTCGGCTTCCCGGGGGCGGACGGCATTCTGGCCGATCTCGGTGTTTCGAGCTTCCAGCTTGACGCCGCCGAACGGGGCTTTTCCTTTCACCTTGAAGCGCCTCTGGATATGCGCATGAGCAAGGAAGGCAAAAGCGCTTACGACGTGGTGAATACGTATTCCGAGGCGGATCTCAGGCGCATCCTTTACGCCTATGGAGAAGAAAAGTTCGCGCCGGGCATTGCGAAAAGGATCGTTGCTGCCCGCGCGAAAAAACCGATCGAAAGCACGCTGGAGCTGGCCGAGATCATAAAGAGCGGCATTCCCGCCAGAGCCCGCCGCGAGGGCGGCCATCCGGCCCGCCGCAGCTTTCAGGCGATCCGCATCGAGGTCAACGGCGAACTGGAAAACCTGACCGAAGCCGTGCAGGCGATGTTCGATTCCCTGAACGTGGGCGGCATCCTTTCCGTGATCACCTTCCATTCGCTGGAGGACAGAGCCGTAAAAACCAAATTCCGGGAGCTTTGCACCGGATGTATCTGTCCCCCGGAGATCCCGGTCTGCTGCTGCGGCAGAACGCCGAGGGCAAAGCCGAACGGCAAACCCGTTACGGCAGGGGAGACGGAGCTGGCTCAGAACCCCAGATCGCGCAGCGCGAGGCTGAGGAGCATAGAAAAACTGAAATAGAAGAGAAGATAAAAAATACAGAAAGAGAAACAAGAGGGAGAAACCATGGCAGCTGTGCAGCAGAGAGAAAACTACAACTTTGATATGTTCGACGTTCGCGTCGCAGCCCGCGGGAGCGCGGCGCCCGCAAGAAAACCGAAAGAAGAATCGCCGCTGAAGGTCGTTCCCGCAAAACGGACCGATACGCAGAAGCAGAAAGAGGCCCGCAGCGCGACCGCAAATTCGCTGCTGATCCTTATATTTGCCGCCGTGATCATGGCCATGCTGTGCCTGCAGATCAACGCCGGCGCGAAGAGCTACGAGATCTCCCGCAAGATCGCTGCCGTGGAATCGGAGATCGAAGCGGCCAAGAGCGAAAACGTGCGCCTCAACGCGCAGCTGAACAGCTTTACCTCCATCGGCAACGTGGATGATTACGCCACCCGCGTGCTCGGCATGAGCAAAATCGAAAGCTATCAGGTGGAATATATCGATCTGTCGCAGGACGACGGCGTCATCTATTATTCCGGCGGCGGACTCCTCAGCGTATTTTCCAATCCGTAAATCTGTTCCGGCAGCCGGCGGCTGCCGTTCTCAAACGCGCTCCCTTCGCATACTTATGAAGGGGACGGGATCGAAATAAGGGCGAAGCTTCTTCGCCCTTTGCACTTTAAATAATAATATAACAGTTATCTATCCGCGGAGGACTTCAATGAAAAACGGAGAAATGAAAAGCACCAGCGTTACCGCGATCCGGGGCGTGATCGTAATGATCATCGTAGCCGTCATCGCCTTCGGGGCGTGCATCGTACGCATCGGCTACCTGACTCTGATCAAGGGAGACGAATACCGCGAAAAGGCGGAAGCGCAGCAGCTCAGCGATACCACGGTAAACGCCGCGCGGGGCACGATCTACGATGCAAACATGAAGGTGCTTGCGCAGAGCGCATCCGTATGGCTGGTTTATATCAATCCCAGCAAGGTGACGGAGAAAAACCGCAGCGACGTGATCTCGGTGCTTTCGGACTGTCTGGATCTGGACGCCGCGGAGCTCAGCCGCAAGATCGATAATAACGCTTCCTACGGATATCTGAAAATCAAGGGCGAGGTGGAATACACCGACCGCAAAGCGCTGGAAAAGGCCGTAACGGATAAAAAGCTGAGAGACGTGATCTTTGTGGATCCCGATACCAAGCGTTATTACCCGAACGGCAGCCTGGCCTCTACCATCCTCGGCTTTACGGGTACGGACGGCAACGGCCTTTACGGCATCGAATATCTTTACGACGACGCGCTCACCGGCACCAACGGCCGCATCGTAACGGCAAAGGACGGCGTGCAGTTTGAGCTGGAAAACGCCTACGAGGTCTCTTACGAAGCGGAGCAGGGCCTGAGCCTCGTGCTTACGCTGGACGAGGAGATCCAGACCATTCTTGAAAACGCCCTCGTCGGCGCGCTGGAGGATACGCACGCCAAAAACGTTTACGGCATCGTGATGAACACGAAGACCGGCGCGATCCTGGCCGTGGCCAACCTGCCGGATTACGATCCCAACAATCCCTATACGGTGCTGTATCCGCAGCTTTCGGAATACTTCGCCGAATACGGCACGGACGCGGAAAAGGCGGATCCCGTGGCCGCGGCCCGCATCGAGCAATGGAAGAACAAATCCGTGGCGGACTTCTATTATCCCGGTTCCGTTTTTAAGGTGTTCGTGGTATCCGGGGCCATGGAAGAAGGCGTGATCGACGAGGATACCACTTATTATTGCGTAGGCACCACCACGGTGGGCAGCCGTTCCATCAAGGACTACAACCCCACCGGTCACGGCAACGAAACGCCGAGAACGCTGCTGGTGAATTCCTGCAATACCTTCGCGGTCAACGTGGGCCTCAAAATGGGCGTGGATCTCTATTACAAGTATTTTCAGGCCTTCGGCTTTACGGAGCGCACCGGCGTGGACCTTGCGGGTGAGAGCACCCCGGCCGTGAACGTAACGTATCACGATCCCGCGGTATCCTTCAGCACGTCGGACCTGGCCTCCGCCTCCTTCGGGCAGTCCATTTCGGTCACGCCGCTGCAGATCGTTACCGCCATCAGCGCCGTCGGCAACGGCGGCAAGCTGATGCAGCCCTATATCGTAGGCAAAACCATGGATGCGCAGGGCAATACCGTTTCGGTGACTGCGCCTACCGTAAAACGTCAGGTGGTATCCGCCTCCACGGCGGCCACGGTGGCCTCCTGGATGGAGGACGTGGTTACGAGCGGTACCGGTAAAAACGCGTTCGTTGCCGGGTATCACGTGGCCGGCAAAACGGGTACTTCCGAAAAGCTGGGCGCTTCCAATGATGCGTATATCGCCTCGTTCGCCGGATTCGCCCCCTGCGACGATCCCGAGATCAGCGTGGTCATCGTTATCGACGATCCCAAAGGCGCAAACTATTCCGGCGGCGTCATCGCGGCGCCCGTGGCCGGGGAAGTGATCGAAAAAACGCTTGCCTATCTGGGCGTGGAACCCACGTATACGGACGGCGAGATGGCAAATATGAGCGTGGCGATGCCGAACTTTACCGGCATGAGCACCGAGGAAGCCCAAGCGCTTCTGAAGGATTACGAATACGCCGTACGCGTGATGGGCGAGGGCAGCACCGTTGTTGCGCAGTCCCCCGAGGCCGGCAGAAAAACGCCCGTGGACGGCGTTCTGGTGCTCTACACGCAAACGAACTACGAAAAGCAATACACAATCGTGCCCGACTTTACGGGCCTTACGGTTTCGCAGGCCAACCGGCTCGCCGTAAGCAACAACCTGAATATCCGCATCTCCGGCAGCGCCTCTTCCGAGAGCACCGTGGTTGCCTATAAGCAGGATATCCCGTCTCTGCGCGAGGTGGAGGCCGGCAGCGTGATCACGGTATCGTTCCGTACCACCACCGGCGTGCACGATTAAGCATACGTTTTGGGGAAAACGTGAAAGAGAAAGAAAAAAGCAATATCGGAGGTTATCTGTTTGCGGCTTTCTTCTCTTCTCCGGGCGGCCGGCGTCGCGCCCGTCAGTTTCGACGCCGAGATCACGAACATTACGGATTCGCCTGAAAAGGCGCAGAAGGGATCGCTTTTCATCTGCATCCGCGGCGGCCGCGAAAACGGCGACCTGCACGCGGCGGAGGCGCTCTCCCGTGGCGCTGCGGCGCTGGCAAGCGAAACGCCGACGCCGTTCGGAAATACCGTTTTCGTTGAAAACAGCCGGAAGGCCTTCAGCAGGCTGTGCGCCGCGTTTTACGGCAGGCCGGACCGGAAGCTGCGGCTGATCGGTATTACCGGCACCAACGGCAAAACCACAACGGCGCACTATATCCGGTTCCTTCTGGAGCGGACGGGCCGCCCCTGCGCGCTCATCGGCACGCTCGGCGCGGATACCGGGGCGGGGGAGACGCCTACGGGCTATACCACCCCTACGCCGGATATCTTCTTTTCCGCGCTGGCAGAGGCCGTAAAAAACGGCAGCGAATACTGTGTGTGCGAGGTATCCTCGCAGGCGCTGGCGCAATACCGGGTGGATGGCGCGGCGTTTTGTCTGGGCGTGTTCACCAACGTTGGGACCGACCATCTGGATTATCACAAAACCATGGCGCGCCTGGTGGAAGCCAAATGCAGGCTCGGCGCACTCAGCGAGCGCATGCTGCTGAACGCGGACGATGCGTACTGCGAACAGTTTGCCGCAACCGCAAAGGGAAAATGCTGTTTATATTCCTGCAGGCCGGTGCTCAGCGATTTTGCCGCGAAGAATATACGGATGCGCGGATACGGCGCGGATTACATCCTGTTCAACGGCAAAAGCCTTGTAAACGTCACCGTAAACGCGCCCGGCATGTTCAGCGTATACAACTCCTTAAGCGCGGCCGCGGCCTGTATGCTGGAGGGCGTTTCTCCGGAAGAGCTTGCCCCGCTGATGTCCGCGCTGCCGCAGGTTCCGGGACGGATGCAGCGGATCGATAAAAACGGCGTTGCCTTCTGCGTGGATTTCGCGCATACGCCGGACGCACTCAGCGCTGCGCTCACGGCGCTCCGGGCCTGTACCGAAGGCAGACTGATCGCGGTGTTCGGCTGCGGCGGCGACCGGGATAGGACGAAGCGTCCCGTTATGGGGCGGATCGCGGCGGAGCTGGCCGACGTGGTGATCCTGACCTCGGATAACCCGCGAAGCGAGGATCCGCTTGCGATCATCCGGGAGATCAAAGGCACGCTCGGCAGAAAATACGCGATATTCTGCGAACCGGACCGGGCGCAGGCCATCCGGCTGGCGTACGGAAAAGCCGCGCCGGGGGATACGGTGCTGGTTGCGGGAAAAGGGCACGAAACCGTACAGATCACAGACGGTGATGAAATACCGTTTTCCGACGCGGCCGTGATCGATGCTTTATAAATATATAATGTTATAAATATTACAGGAAACAGGAAGGATCGGAAATGAATATCTGGATTGCAATCGGAATGAGTATCGTGATCGGCTTCGGCGTGTCGTTCGGCTTGGGCTACGTGCTGATCCCCTGGCTGCATAAGCTGAAGTTCGGGCAGACGATTTTGGATATCGGTCCCTCCTGGCACAGGAAAAAGCAGGGGACCCCCACCATGGGCGGCTTCCTTTTCATTATCGGCTTCGCGCTCAGCTTTGCCGTGGTGCTGATCACCGATAAGCTGCGCGGCGGCAATATCCTCGCTTGGGGCACGGATAAACCGCAGGAGCTTTTGTATATCAAGATCTTTGCCGGTATCCTGATGGCGGCCGGGTTTGGCTTTATCGGCTTTATCGACGACTATATCAAGGTGGTAAAAAAGCGCAATCTGGGGCTTACCGAGTTCCAGAAAACAGTACTGCAGCTGCTGGTGAGCGTTGCGTATCTGTTTACGCTTTACCATTTCGCCGGCATCGATTATATGTTTATCCCGTATTACGGCGCGCTGAAAAGCACGTTCCTGTTCTGGATGGTAGGCATCGCGGCGCTGTACTGCACCACCAACGCGGTCAACTTTCTGGACGGCGTGGACGGCCTCTGCGCCAGCGTGACCTCTCTCGTATGCCTGGCCTTTGCAGGCGCCGCGGCGCTGCGGCAGTTTACCGGTATGAGCGTGATGTGCTGCGCGCTGTTCGGCAGCCTGATCGGTTACCTGATCTGGAACTGGAATCCCAGCAAGGTGATGATGGGCGACGTGGGCTCGCTGTTCCTCGGCGGAATGGTATGCGCCATGGCTTACGCGATCGACTGCCCCTGGATCATCCTGCTGATCGGCATCATTTACGTGGCGGAATTCGGTTCCGATCTGCTGCAGATCGCGTATATCAAAACGCATCACGGCAAAAAATTATTACGGATGGCGCCGATACACCATCATTACGAATTGGGCGGCTGGAGCGAAAAACGCATCTGCGTCGTGTTCAGTCTCGTTACCGTTCTCGGCAGCGCAGCGGCACTCGCCCTGCTTTGGTTCGGAAAATTAAAGTAAAGGAAAACTGCTTTACAGCTTTGTGAAAAACGACTTGGAGGAAACCGGCCGATGTCAGAAACCAAAACCAGAAAAAAGACGCAGTTCAGTATCAAAAACCTGTTTGCGCAGGGCGGGATCGATATCCCGTTCTTTGCCATCCTGATCGCCATCATCGTGATCGGGCTTGTGATGCTGTTCTCCGCCACCTACGTGTACGCGTATTATTATAAGGATGACTCCGCGTATTATTTCAAGCGTCAGCTCCTTTGGGTAGCCGTCGGATTGATCGCTATGATCGCGGTTTCGCATATCGATATCGAAAACTTTCAGGGGCTTCTGGCCATTGCGGGCACCGGCGTTTCCTGGCTGTTTCTCGTGATCGCGCTGCTCATGCCTGCCCATAACGGCACGCACCGCCACGTCTATCTGCCGGGCGGACTGCAGTTCCAGCCCTCGGACGTGGCCAAGTTCGCGCTGATCCTGACGCTGGCCGCGATCCTGAGCTCATTCCACAATGTAATTGTAAGCAAAAAACCTTTACAGGGTAATTTATCCCGTAAAGTGAACGACTTTGTAAATAAACCTCTGCTGAACGACTCGCTGAAGATCATCATCCCCTGCGGCGCTGTCATCATGATCTATGCCGTGCTCGTGGCGGCGGGCAGCCATCTGTCCGGTACCATTCTGATGCTCACCATCGGTATCATTATGCTGTTCCTCGGAGAGATCAGAGGCAAATGGTTTGCCATCGGCGGCGTCGGCGGCGTAGCGGGGCTTGTGCTGCTGTATCAGACGGGCCTGCTCAAAAGCTATATGGAGGAACGCATCACGGCGTGGATCGATAAGGATTACGACCCGCTCGGCGCGCGCTGGCAGGTGAACCAGGCGCTGTACGCCATCGGTTCCGGCGGTTTTCTGGGCAAAGGCCTCGGTCAGTCCACACTGAAGCATCTGTACGTATCGGAGCCCCAGAACGATATGATCTTCTCCATCGTGGTGGAGGAGCTCGGTTTCATCGGCGCGGCGCTCATTCTGATTCTGTTCGCGCTGCTCATCTGGCGCGGCGTGGTGATCGGCATCAATAATCCCAGCAGATATAAAGCGCTGGTCGCCATGGGCGTGGTGTTCCAGCTCGGCGTGCAGGTGGTGCTCAATATCCTTGTTGCTACGGATTCCATTCCGAACACCGGCATCTCGCTGCCCTTCTTCAGCTACGGCGGCACGGCGTACGTGATCACGCTGGTGGAAATGGGCTTTGTGCTGGGGATCTCGAGAACGTCCAAACTCAGGAGGCTGAAGTAAATGAGAGTACTGTTTGCGGCCGGCGGCACCGGCGGCCATATCAATCCGGCGCTCAGCGCCGCGCAGGAGCTGCGCAGCCGTTATCCGGACGCCGCCATCCTTTTCGTCGGCACAAAAGAAAAAATGGAAGCCAATCTTGTACCCAAAGCGGGCTTCGATTTCGCATCGATCAATATCAGCGGCTTTTACAGGTCCTTTGACCTCAACGGGATCACGCACAACCTGAAAACCCTGAAAAAGCTGCTGTTCGTCACCCGGCAGTGCAAGAAGATCCTGCGTGAATTCCAACCGGACGTGGTCGTGGGCTTCGGGGGCTACGTGAGCGGCCCCGTGGTGCGCGCGGCGCATAAAATGGGCATCCCCACAGCCATCCACGAGCAGAACGCCTTCCCGGGGAAAACAAATATCGCGCTTGCGAAATACGCGGACGCCGTGATGCTTACCAGCGAGCGCGCCGCGAAACAGATGAAACCCAAAGCAACGCCCGTGGTCACAGGCCTGCCCGTCCGGGCGGAGCTGCTGGCGGCGGACCGGGACGAGGCGCGCAGAAAGCTGGGCATCGATCCCGATATCCCCGTGGTGCTCAGTACCGGCGGCAGCCTCGGCGCGGAAAGCATAAACGACGCCATGTGCGAGGTGATCCCCGCGTTCCGAAACCGCAATATCTGCTTTATTTTCGGCTACGGCGAGAACGGCCGTTACGTGCCGGACAGGCTGCGGGAGAAGGGAATCACGGACCTGGATACGAAAAACCTCCGCGTCAGCGAATTCATTTTCAATATGGCCGACTGTATGGCGGCTGCGGATCTCGTGATCAGCCGGGCGGGCGCAAGCTCTCTGGCGGAGATCGAGGCTATGGGCAAGGCTTCCGTGCTGGTGCCTTCCCCCTACGTAACGGAAAACCACCAGTATCATAACGCCATGGCGCTTGTGGATAACAACGCCGCCATGATCCTGGAGCAGAAGGATCTCACGCCGGAGGCGCTTTCGGAAATCGTCAACGCCCTTCTGGAGGATCCGGATAAATTCAGAGAGATCGGGCAGAACGCCCGCAATATGGCGCTGATCGACGCCAAAAAAAGAATCTGCGATATCATCGTATCTTTGGTAAATTAACGACGGTTTTCGGCCGCCTTCGCGCGGCCGCGGCCGGCAGGCCTTTCACACGGACGGGCATTTCTTCATACGATGAAGCGTAACGTTAGGTGTGAAAGGGCGAAAAGCATGAGCAGTTTTATCATTCAGGGCGGCCGTCCCCTTAACGGGGAAGCGGTCTGCCAGGGCTCCAAAAATTCTTCTCTGCCGATCCTGGCCGCCTGCATTCTGAGCGACAGGGAGATCGTGCTGGAGAATATTCCCGCGCTTACGGACGTGGACGCCACGCTGGAAATATTATCCTGCCTCGGCTGCAGAACGCGGCGGGAAGGAACGGTGCTCACCGTGGATCCCTCCGGCGTATCCGCCGTGGAGATCCCGGACGATCTGATGCGGGAGATGCGCTCCTCCGTGATCTTTCTCGGCGCGCTGCTGGCCAGAACGGGCAGGGCGGCGCTCAGCGCCCCCGGCGGCTGTGAGATCGGCCTCAGGCCCATCGACCTGCATCTGGACGCGATGCGCAGACTCGGCGCGGCGGTTTCGGACGAGGGCGGAAAAATAGAATGCACGGCGCCGAACGGCCTGAAGGGCGCGGATATCACGCTTTCGTTCCCGAGCGTAGGCGCCACCGAAAACGTAATGATCGCGGCGTCGCTGGCCGAAGGACGCACGCAGATCCGCAACGCGGCGCGGGAACCCGAGATCAGCGATCTGGCCGATTTCCTGAACGCCATGGGCGCAAAGGTGAGCGGCGCGGGGGAGAGCACCGTGGTTGTGGAAGGCGTAAAAAAGCTGCACGGCGCGCACCATACCGTGATCCCGGACCGCATTGCGGGGGCAACGCTGCTTGCTGCCGGCGCGATCACGGGCGGACGCGTTTGCGTCAAAGGTCTGATTCCGGCGCATCTGGCGCCCGTGCTTGATATCTTTGAGCGTACCGGCTGCGGCATCGAGATCGGCAGCGATACGGTTTTGCTGAAGGCGCCGAAAGCGCTGAACAGCGTTCGCACGGTACGCACGATGCCCTATCCCGGTTTCCCCACGGATATCCAGCCGCCGGTCACGGCGATGCTGTGCCGGGCACAGGGCACCAGCGTGGTGATCGAGACCATATTCGAAAGCCGCTTCAAGTTTGTGGGCGGGCTCACGCGCTTCGGCGCGAACATACGCACGGACGGCCGCATGGCCGTGGTGGAGGGCGTAAAAAAACTTTCCGGCGCGAACGTGGTCACCCCGGATCTGCGCGGCGGCGCGGCGCTGGTTCTGGCCGCGCTTTCGGCCGAGGGCGAAAGCAGGATCGAAGACGTCCGTCATATCGACAGGGGATATGCGGATTTTGCGCGGACGCTTTCCCGTTTGTCCGCGGATATAAAAAGAATCTGAAAGAAAGGCAGCGCGAGAAGCGCAGGGAGAGAACGATGACGAAAAACGGCGGGGAAGGTCAGTACAATAACAAATCCGATCAGGTCAAGCGCTTCAGCGCTTCCCGAAAAAAATATAAAAAACGCAGAGACGCGATCCTTGTGGGCAGCATTCTCGTATTCGTGTGCATCGTGGCAGTGCTGTGCCTGAACGTGCTGCTGAAGGTATCCGAGATCCGCGTGGAAAACGAAGCCATCCGTTACACGGACGATCAGATCGTAACGGCCTCCGGGATCCGGGCGGAGGACGGCCTTCTGGCGATCAATAAAAAATCCGTGTGCGCGCATATCGAAAAGCAGCTGCCGTACATCGGCGAGGCGCGTATCAGCATCCGTCTGCCCGATACCGTGGTGATCAGCGTTGCCTATACGCAGGCAAAGCTCTGCATTGCGGAGACGGACGGCTACGTGCTGATGGACCGCACCGGCAAGGTGCTGCAGACCGGCGTGGCCGTGCCCGGGGATTATATCGCCGAAGTGACCGGCGCTACGCTGACCCGCGCCGTGCCCGGCGAGAAGGCGGAATTCGCCGAAGAAAAAATGTTCGGTTATATCACGGGCCTTTCGCAGGCCTTTGAGGAGCACGGCATCGCCGGCGTTACCGCTTACGATTTTACAAAAACAGCGGACGTGGTGGTGGAGATCAATTACAACACGGACGTAAAGCTCGGCTCCATCTCCAAAGCGGTGAATAACCTGAAATTCGGCAAGGAGGTCATCGACCGCACGCTCACGCAGTCCCGCGGCAGCACCTCCAAGATCGTGATCGACCTCACCGATGGCGACCGTGCCTACGTACGCACGCAGGAGGATATCGACGCGGCCGCCGAAGCCGCCAGCAACGCGGCGAGGGGAGAAACCGAAACGGCGCTTTCGCCCGAAACGAAGCCGGACGAGCCTTCCTCCATCGGCGAGAATACCACCGCCGCCCCGGCGCCGGAAACGACCGCCGCTCCCGCGGAGGACAGCCCTGCAGAGGATGCGCAGGAAACGGGCGCGGATTCCGTCGGTTAACCCAAAAACAAAAAAAATCTTAATTTTCGTATTTAAACTTGAAATTTTATAATATGTGTGATACTATATCTTAGAAATTCAAAAACTTCTGAATAAAAAATTCGAGAGGAAGATAAAGATATGGCATTTGAAATATCCACAGAATATGATCTCGTTACCCAGATCAAAGTCGTCGGCGTGGGCGGCGGCGGCGGAAACGCCGTAAACCGCATGGTGGAATCCGGCGTACAGGGCGTTGAGTTCATCGCCGTAAATACGGATAAACAGGTGCTCATCAATTCCAAGGCCTCCACCAAGATCCAGATCGGCGAAAAAGTGACCAACGGTCAGGGCGCGGGCAGCAAGCCCGAGGTGGGCAAACGCGCCGCCGAAGAGAGCATGGAAGCCCTCAACGAAGTGCTTGCCGGCACCGATATGGTCTTTATCACGGCAGGTATGGGCGGAGGCACCGGCACGGGCGCCGCGCCTATCATCGCCCAGCTGGCCAAGGATAAGGGTATTCTTACCGTGGGCATCGTTACCAAGCCCTTCGATTTCGAAGGCCGCCGCAGAATGCAGCAGGCAGAGGCCGGTATCGCCGAGCTTGCCCAGCATGTGGACAGCCTCATCGTGATCCCCAACGAGCGCCTGAAGCTCGTATCGGATCAGAAGATCACCCTGCTCAACGCCTTCTCCGTTGCGGACGACGTGCTGCGTCAGGGCGTAAAGAGCATCGCGGAGCTGATCAAGGTTCCCGGCATCATCAACCTGGACTTTGCGGACGTTACCTCCATCATGAAGGACGCCGGCCACGCGCACATGGGCGTGGGCAGAGCGCAGGGCAAGGAAAAGGCAGAGAACGCAGCAAACGCCGCCATCTCCAGCCCGCTGCTTGAAACCACCATCCAGGGCGCCAAGGGCGTGATCATCCTGATCTCCGGCTCTTCCGATATCTCTCTGGACGACGTGGATACCGCCGCCACCATCGTAAAGAACGCGGCCGATATCGATGCGAACATTATCTTCGGCGTGGCTACGGATCCCGAGCTGGACGATGAGATGATCGTCACCGTGATCGCCACCGGCTTCGGCACCGATTCCAAGCCCGCGGCTGCGCCCGCAAAACCCGCGGAAACCCCCGCGGCTGAACCGAAGAGCGACGAGACCACGCTGGACGACGACGTGATCGACATCTTCAACATGTTCAGAAACAGCTGATTTCAGAAAACCGATAAACGGGGCAAACGAGAGTTTGCTCCCGTTTTTGCCGTTTTAGAACCAAAAATATACGGAGATTTTTTATGGCAGACAATAACAAAAAAATGGTGGAAGCGATCACCTCCATGGAAGAGGATTTCGCGAAATGGTATACGGACGTCGTTAAAAAAGCCGAGCTGGTGGATTACTCCAGCGTGAAAGGCTGCATGGTGATCAAGCCCTACGGTTACGCCATCTGGGAGCTGATCCAGCAGCAGATGGACGCCCGCTTTAAAGCGCTGGGGCACGAAAACGTGTATATGCCCCTGTTTATTCCCGAAAGCCTGCTGCAGAAGGAAAAGGATCACGTAGAGGGCTTCGCGCCCGAGGTGGCGTGGGTGACCCACGGCGGCAGCGAGCCGCTGCCCGAGCGTCTTTGCGTGCGCCCCACCAGCGAAACGCTGTTCTGCGAGCATTACGCCGCCACCGTGCATTCCTACCGCGACCTGCCCAAGCTTTATAACCAGTGGTGCAACGTCGTCCGCTGCGAAAAGACCACGCGCCCCTTCCTGCGCACGATCCAGTTCCCTTGGCACGAGGGCCATACCGTGCACGCCACCCCCGCGGAGGCGATCGCCGAGACCGCGCAG
>JAEEGL010568199.1_pt1 | contig 16047 bp, 11 predicted proteins | sample 9134231 | NCBI WGS metagenome assembly JAEEGL01 (sample SAMN16246548, study PRJNA631951) | gut metagenome | biome: gut microbiome; feature: rumen; material: fiber-attached | host: Bos | place: Iran: Karaj | collected 2018-10 | reverse complement strand
ACGCGTTTCTCGAGGACCTTCTCGGATGCCGTTTCCTATCGGACGAGGCTGAGGTGATACCTCAAACCCGCGACGTCTCCGTTCCGCTGTCCTTTGAAAAGAAGGAAGTACCCGTCATAAGGTACCGAGACACCTACTGCACCGGTTTTTTCGGCAACGATATTGCCGCCAAGCGGCGCTTCAACGGCGGGGAGCACGCCGGTCTTGACGAGGATCACGGCGGAGCGATAACCTGGACGGACGGACTGTACTGTCACACGATATTCCATCTTTCCGGAGAGGACAAGCCGGCTTTCACGACGCCGACCCCCTGTCTGACAGACGACAAGACCTTTGAAACGGTGCTCGAAAACGTCAGGAAGGCGATAAGAAAGGACCCGAAGGGCTCGATTCTGTCGGTCTCTCAGGCGGACAACTCAAATCACTGCGGCTGCGAAAAATGCCGGGCTCTCGAAGAGCGCGAAGGATGCGACGGGGCGACGGTTTTCGCCTTTGCGAACAGAATAGCCGAGGCGATAGAGGACGAGTTCCCCGACGTCATGATAGAGACCATGGCGTATCAGTTCTCGCTCGATCCGCCGAAGACGATAAGACCCCGGAAAAACGTGATCATAAGGGTCATCTCGCTTCTTTCGTGTTTTTCCCATCCTCTCGAAGACTGTTCGGTTGAGTTTTACGAACAGAGACTCAACCAGAAAAACAAACACACGTTTGCCGAAAACCTCAGGGCGTGGAGCGGGCTCTGCGACAGAATACACATCTGGGATTATATAACGAATTTCGACCATTACCCGGCGCCGTTTCCCAATCTCGGCGTGATCAGACAGAATATCCGGCTCTTTGCCGAAAACAACGTCGACGGGGTATTCGAGCAGGGGCTCGGGAACTCGAAAAGCGGCAAGTTCGACGAGCTCAAGGGATATCTCGTAAGCAAATGTCTCTGGGATCCCTTTATGAGCGAGGAGGAATACGACCGCCACATAAACGAGTTCCTCGCGGGCTTTTACGGACCGGGGTGGAACTATCTGAGAGAATATATAGACCTCGCGCACGATTGTTCTAAGGACGCGCATTTTCATATTTTTGCCGATCCGACGGACGTCATACCGCCGAAGTATATAAAGAACGAGCATCCGCTCCCTCCGCCTTCCGAAATATCCCCGAGGACGGACTGGCTGGCCTACGCCGACAACGAGTATCTGACTGATACGACGTTTATCGACAGGGCGGAGGAGCTTTTCCGGCTCGCTGCCGAGGGCGCCGACACCGCCGAACGCCGCGCAAGGGTCGAGCGCGCGTCGATTCAGGTGCTTTATTACAGGATTTATTTCACTTTCCTCCGCTACGGGAAACGTATGGAGGAAATGATTGAAAAAACGGTCTCCGGTCCCGACCGTGATGCCGCGCTGAAATTCGCGCTCGAACAGAAAAACGGAGTCGTGTCTCTCCTTAACAGGGAACTGCAGATGAAACTGAGGCGGTTCGGTATCGACAGGATCGCCGAGGATATGCCTTTCCCCCTTGAGGAAGGCAAGGTCAATTATAAAAACGAACCGAAAATGTATTGGGACGAAAAAACTGTAACACAGAGGTAAAACAGATGAAAAAGGCTATATTATGTCTTTTATTCGCCGTCGCGCTCGCGGCGGCGGTGATAGCTTTCGCTTCATGCGGAGAAAAGGGAGATCCGGGGAAGGCGTCCGGATCCGGCACGGCCACCGAGTCCGTTACGGCGGAGGCTCCCGACGGTCCGGCCGTCATCAAGGGCTGGTTCGATCTCGGATCGGCGCTTTACCGTCGCGACAAGTTCACCGAAGGATCCTCGGGATCCGTTACGATCGACATGGCAAAGAATGAGATCGAGGGATTCCAGTATCTTGTCACGTCCGACAGGGACGTGAGCGGTCTCCGCTGCGATCTCCCCGCGCTCACCGACGGAAACGGAAACAGCCTCGAAGGAGAGGTAAACGTAGTCTGGTACACCTACGTCAAAAAAACCGGAGCCGGTTATTCGAAGGGACTGTATCCCGTGGCGATGCTGCCGATGGACGACGAATTTCAGGGCGGGAGCTTTGACGTTGCCGGAAATACCTGCCGGACGATTTACGTAAAGTTCCGCACGACGGCGGAAACCGTTCCGGGGACCTACACCGGGAAGCTCACGCTCAGCAAGGACGGCGAGACGCTTCTCACGGGCGACGTGACGGTCAGGGTCAGGAACGTATATTACGATGAAAAGACCGAATGCCTGTCCCTTTTCGGATTCGGTCACGACACGGGGGACAGCAACCCGGCTCTCCCGAAACCTCCCGAAACCGCGCCGAAGATCGGACGTCAGTCCGATACCGGAGAGTTTGACGAGGAGCTCACAATGAAGTACGCGGATTTCATGCTTGAAAACCGTATGTGTCCGACGACCCTGCCGATAAAGGACGAACTCCTCAACTCTGATTTCAAACTCGTGAAGAAGTACATGGATAACGACCGGTACAATTCCGTTCAGATAAACTCCCTTCCGTGGACTTACCCCGACAAGGAAAGAAGCGACAATCTCCGCGCGCAGTATGAGATCGCCTCTGAAAACGGCTGGGTCGGCAAATGTTATTTCGGGTCTTATGACGAGCCTCTCGAAGAGAGCCATATGCAGGCAATATTTGCAAACGTGAGACGGGTGAGGGCTTGCTTCCCGACGACAAACTTCCTTGACGCTTTCGGCCCCGATATACAGTCGGGCGGCAGGAACATCGTCGAGCGCATGTCGGACTATTCGACGGTTTACTGTCCGAACACCGTTCATTTTAACGGGGCGATAAGAGACTCGATGCTCAAACTCAAGGCGGAGAGGGGCGACACCCTTTTCTGGTACGTATGTTCCGTTCAGACCTACGACACGACGGATCTTCTTCCTTCGACGCCGGGCACCGACAAGCGCATGCTGTTCTGGCAGCAGTATCAGCAGAACGTCGACGGATTCCTTTACTGGAGAGTCACGTTCTGGCATTTCGTCAGCGACGTATGGGCTGAAAACTACGTCGAAGACTCGATAGAAAAATATTCGCTTCACGTCGGTCTCCCGACCGATCCCCCGACAGACGACGGAGTCCTGATCTACTGGCATCCGATAACGAAGGATCCCGTTACCACCCTCGGGCTCGAGGCGGTACGCGACGGTATCGAGGACTTCCAGCTTTTAAGAATGGCCGAGCGCGCGCTCGGCAGGGAAAAGGTCCTTGAGTTCGCCGAACAGCTGACGACTGACGTCAATCAGTTCGTGAGATACAAAGAGGGCAGCACCGAAAAGATGGCGGATCTGAGATCGCAGCTCTTCGATCTGCTCGAATCAGCGCAGGCGTCGTAAATAATCACGGGGATCCGAAAATGAAGAAAAAAATCATTCATATCCTGATTCTCGCGTCGGCGGTCGCGCTGATCGCGCTGCTTGCCGCATCCTGCGGTCAGAACGGCGTTCCGGGTACGGAAACGGGAGCCGATACTTCTCCCGGTACCGGGACGTCGTCCCCCGACGGTCCGGCCGTCATAACCGGCTGGTTTGACATGGGCTCCGCTCTTTACAGAAGAGACAAATTCAAGCCGGGCAGCGCCGATTCCGTCACCGTGGATATGGCAAAAAACGAGATGGAGGGCTTTCAGTACCTTCTGACGTCAGACAGGGACGTTGACGGTCTGCGGTGCGACGTTACCGTCCTTAAAGACCCGGCGGGAAACGAGCTTACGGGAACCGTCAACGTAGTTTACTATACATTCCTCAGAAAGACGGACGCCACGCATCTGAGGGGCTTTTACCCCGTCGCGATGCTTCCGATCGACGATGAATTCGTCGGCGGAACCTTTGACGTCGCCGCGAATACCTGCCGCACCGTATACGTTCAGTTCAGAACGACGGCCGACACGGTTCCCGGGATTTATACCGGAAAGCTGACGGTCAGCCGCGACGGAGAACAGATCGCGTCGGGCGACGTTTCGGTAAAAGTGAGGAACGTACTCTATGACGAAAAGACCGAATGTCTGACGTTTTTCGGCCTCGGATACGATAAGGAAGATATGAACGAACTGGTAGGCCGCGGACCGGAGAGCGCTCCGCCGCTCGGTCATCAGCAGCAGGGCGGCGCGTGGGACAGACAGCTTTTCTTTGATTACGTGGATTTTCTGCTGGACAACAGATTCTGCCCCTCGCTTCCTTTTGAAAAAGGGCTCCTGGAAGACGATTTTGACCTTGTAAAAAAATATTTTGACAATCCGCGCCTCACAACGGCGGGTCTGCCTCAGAACAATCTCGAAAAACAGTACGAGATAGCCGCCGAAAACGGCTGGCTCGACAAGATATATTTCGGGTCTTTCGACGAGCCGCATGAAGAATGGCATATGCAGACGATAGTCAATAATTCGCACGCCGTCAGCAGGAGTTTTCCGACTACCCATTTTCTCGACGCGTTCTATATGGATCTGCCGCTCGGCGGTAAAAACATTATCGAAAGAATGTCGGAATACTCTACCGTATACTGCCCCAAAGTCGATTTTTTCCAGGGATATATAAGAGACTCTATACTTAAACTCAAGGCGGAACGCGGCGACACGATAATCTGGTATAACTGCGGAGAGGCGTCGTACAACACGATAAACATGCTTCCGTGCACTCCCGGGACCGACAAGCGCATGCTTTTCTGGCAGCAGTATCAGCAGAACGTTGACGGATATCTCTACTGGAGGGTCACTTTCTGGAACAATTCGCTCGACGTCTGGGCTCCCGACTATATGAAGACGATGATCGAGACGGAACCGCTTCCGAGGAGCACGGACGCGCCGTATGACGACGGAGTGCTTATTTACTGGCATCCCGTAACGGGCGCCCCGGTCCCGACGATCGGATTTGAGGCGGTACGCGACGGTATCGAGGACTTCCAGCTTCTCAGAATGGCCGAACGCGCGCTCGGCAGGGAAAAGGTACTTGAGTTCGCCGAACAGCTGACGACTGACGTCACCGAGTTCGTGAAGTATAACGAGGGCAGCACCGAAAAGCTTTACGGGTTGAGATCTCAGATATTCGACCTGCTCGAATCGGCTCAGGCCGCATGAGTCAGTCCCCGCAGCGGAGAAAACTCATGAAAAACATGAAGAAAATAATCGTTCCGGCGCTCTTTGCGTCGGCGGTTATCGCAGCCGCGCTGCTCGTGTTCTCGTGCGGGCAGAGCGGCGGCCGGCAGGACCTGACGGATTCCGTCACAGATCCCGGCGTGACGACCGCCGCCCCCGAAGGACCGGCCGTCATAACCGGCTGGTTCGATTACGGCACCGCACTTTACAGACGCGACAAGTTCACCCCCGGAACGGCGGATTCCGTCTCGATTGAGATGGCGAAAAACGAGATAGAGGGCTTCCAGTATCTCATGACGTCAGACAGGGACGTAAGCGGCCTTCGCTGCGACGTGACCGAGCTTTCGGACGGAAACGGGAACAAACTCGTTGGAACGGTCAACGTCGTATGGTACACTTATCTGAGAAACACCGACGAGACCCACCCGAAGGGCTTCTATCCCGTCGCCTTTCTTCCGATGGACGACGAATATCAGGGCGGAAGCTTTGATATAGCGGCGAATACCTGCCGGACCTTATACGTACAGTACAAAACGACGTCCGACACCTTACCCGGCACCTATACAGGGAAATTAACGGTGAGCAGAGAAGGGAATACGGTTCTTTCGGGCGACGTTTCGCTCAGGGTAAGGGACGTATATCTGGAAGAAAAGACCGAATGCCTGACGCTGATCGGGCTCGGATACGACAAAGAAGATATGAACGAGCTGATGCCGGCGGGGCCGGAGAGCGCCCCTCCTCTCGGGCATCAGTCGCAGGGCGGGGAATGGGATCCCCGGATTCTGCTCGATTACGCGAACTTTCTGCTGGAGAACCGTATGTCCGGGACGGCGATCCCCTTCGAGGGGGAACTCCTGAACGAGGATTTCGACGCTGTGAAGGCGTATATGGACAACCCCCGCCTCACCTGCGTGAATCTGAACGGGCTAAACTGGACTTATTCTCAGGCAGAACGCAGCGATAATCTCAGACGTCAGTATGCGGTCGCGAACGAAAACGGCTGGGTCGATAAGATCTATTTCGGGTCATTCGACGAGCCGCACGAAGAAGCGCATATGCAGACGATAATCAGCAATTCCGCGTGGGTAAAAAAGAACTTCCCGACGACGAATTTCCTTGACTCGTTTTTTATGGATCTTCCGTCGGACGGAAAAAACATAATCGAGCGCATGTCCGCCTTCACGACTGTTTACTGCCCGAAGATACAGTTTTTCCGTGACGGCATAAAGGAGTCCATGCTTAAACTCAAGGCGGAGCGGGGCGACACGCTTTTCTGGTACGTATGCTCTGGTTCGACTTACGATACGATCAACCGCCTGCCGTGCACTCCGGGGACCGACAAGCGTCTGCTTTTCTGGATGCAGTATCAGCAGAACGTCGACGGCTTCCTCTACTGGCGCGCGACGTGCTGGAACAGGTCGGAGGACACCTGGGACGAGAACTATATGAAGGAAAAACTCGAGACCATGCCGCTTCCGAGGCCCGGCTACTCCGGGACAGACGAGGGCGTCATGATATACTGGCATCCCGTGACAAAACAGCCGGTATCAACCCTCGGCTTTGAGGCAATGAGGGACGGGATCGAGGATTTCCAGCTCCTTAAAATGGCCGAGGCGAAATTCGGCAGAGAGAAGGCCCTTGAATACGCTTCTCAGCTCGCGACAGACGTGAATAAATACGTCAGGGTCAGCGAGGGAAGCACCGGTCTTATGATGAATTTAAGGACTGGTCTTTTTGATATTCTGGAATCTGAACAAAGGACTGAACAAGGATGAAAACAAACAAAAGAGCCAACGGTTTAAACGGTATAATTATATTTCTTGCGCTGATTGTACTTTCGTGTTTCGCCGTTTTTCTGGCCTCCTGCACAGGCGGCGGAGATCCCGCCGCGACCGATTCCGGCACAGCCCCGGCGACGGAAGCGCCGGATGAGGGGCCGGCCGTCATAACCGGATGGTTCGATTACGGCTCCGCACTTTACAGGCGGGACAAATTCACTCCCGGAACTGCCGGTTCGATCGTCATCGATATCGCGAAGAACGAGATCGAGGGCTTTCAGTACCTTCTGACGTCGGACAAGGACGTAAGCGGCCTGCGCTGCGACGTTACGGATCTTGATAACGGCGCCGGGAACAAACTGACAGGAACGGTAAACGTCGTATGGTACACCTACGTCAGGAAGGCAGACGCTACGCATCCGAGGGGATTTTATCCCGTCGCTATGCTTCCGATGGACGATGAATATCAGGGCGGAAGCTTTGATATAGCGGCGAATACCTGCCGGACCTTATACGTACAGTACAAAACGACGTCCGACACCGTCCCGGGAACGTATACCGGGAAACTGACCGTGAGCATGGGCGGTGAATCCGTCCTGACAGGCGACGTGACGGTCCGGGTCAGGGACGTTTATTACGACGAAAAGACCGAATGCCTGACCATGGTCGGGCTCGGCTACGACAAAGAAGACATGAACGAGGCCGTCCCGAAGGGACCGGACGGCGCACCTCCTCTCGGAAGGCAGCAGCAGGGAGGCGCCTGGGACCGCGGGCTGCTTCTCGACTACGCGTATTTCATGCTCGAAAACAGACTCTGCCCCTCGTGGGTACCTTTTGAAAACGAACTTCTGAACGAGGATTTCGAAAAGGTAAAGGCCTTCATGGACAATCCGAGGGTGACCTCTACGGGCATTTCCGGACCGCCCTGGCCGTATACAGAGCAGGAAAGAGTACAGAGCTTTAAGGGCCAGTCGGAGATCGCCCATGAAAACGGCTGGGTGGACAAGATCTATTTCGGGTCTTTTGACGAGCCGGGTGAAGAAGCTCACATGAAACGCATTATTGGCAACGCGGGCTGGGTCAGAAAATATTTCGGCGAAACGACGAACTTCCTTGACGCGTTTTATGTTGATCTGCCGTCGGACGGGAAAAACATCGTCGAGCGCATGTCCGCGTATTCGACCGTATATTGTCCCAAAGTGGAGTTCTTTAACGGCGCGATAAGGGACAGTCTGTTAAAACTCAAAGCGGAGCGCGGTGACACCATATTCTGGTACAACTGCGGAGTTGCGTCTTACGATACGGTAAACATGCTCCCTTGCACGCCCGGCACAGACAAACGGGTACTGTTCTGGCAGCAGTATCAGCAGAACGTGGACGGATATCTTTACTGGAGAGCGACGTACTGGAACGGTTCGGAAGACCCGTGGGAGACCGGCTACGTCGACAAATACGTGGAATCGCCTCCGTATCCGAGACCTAACGACGCCGTCACCGACGACGGAGTTCTCATATACTGGCATCCCGTGACAAAACAGCCCGTGACGACGCTCGGGCTCGAGGCGACCCGTGACGGCGTTGAGGATTTCCAGCTTCTCAGAATGTGCGAGGCGAAGTTCGGTCGGGAAAAGGTCCTTGAATTCGTTGAACAGATAGCGACGGATTACAACGCTTTCACGCAGTACAGAGACGGAAGCACCGGGATTATGAACGGGCTGAGGGCTCAGCTTTTCGATCTCCTCGAGAGCGCAGCGTGACGCCCCGTCAGTTTTACCGATATGAAAAAAATCACGTTATTGCTTTCGGCGTTGCTCGCGACCGTACTGATTGCCGCCTGCGGAAACACGGATAAGCCGGCGGACGGCTCGTCCGGTCCGTCCTCCGCGGCGGGAGACGACACCCCGGCGGCGCTTGAAGGATGGTTCGATTACGGTTCGGCGCTCTATGAGATGAAAGCCGATAAGATCACCGTAAAAAACGCCATGGATTCGATAAGTATCGAAATGGCGAAAAACGAAATTGAGGGCTTCCAGTACGTCATCACGTCCGACAAAGACGTTTCGGGGCTCAGATGCGACGTCACTCCTCTGAGCGACGGGGACGGACACGAGCTTGACGGAACGGTTTACGTCGCTTGGTACACGTATCTCGCCCGCACGGATTTTCAGCCGCTTTATCATCCGAGAGGATTTTATCCGGTTGCGCTCCTCCCGATCGACGACGGATATCAGGGCGGGACCTTTGATATCGCGAAGAATTCGGTGAGAACGCTTTACGTAAGCTACAGGACCGATAAAAACACGGTACCGGGGACGTATACCGGGACTCTCACGGTCAGCCGGGGCGGGGAAACTCTCTTTACCGGGGGCGTTTCCGTGAAGGTGCGCGACGTTTATTACGACGAAAAGACGGAGTGCCTGTCCCTTATCGGGCTGGGATACGACAAGACGGACCCAAACCCCAGCGTTCCTGAGGGACCCGAGGGCGCGCCGGCCATAGGACTGCAGCAGACGCCGGGGGTCTTCGCGAACGAGGAGCTGACCCGCAAGTACGCGGATTTTCTGCTCGAAAACCGTTTCTGCCCGTCCAACCTTCCGCTTAAGGACGATCTTCTGAGCGACGACGCGGCGTTTTACCTCGACAACCCGAGATATAATTCCGTGTACGTGAGATATATCCCCGCCTGGTGGAAATACTCGAACGAACATCTCAGCGATCTTTCGAAAAAATATGAAGTCGCAAAAGCGCACGGGTGGCTGGACAAGATCTATTTCAGTTATTTTGACGAGCCACACGAGGACGGACAGCTCAAGCAGATCCTTCGCGAGGCGAAAAGATCTCATTTTGAAGGCTGCGTATTCCCGTCTAAAAATCTTCTTGACGCGATACTCGTCGATCTGCCCTCGGCTGACGGAAAAAAGAACATAATCGACCGTCTCTCGGCGGCGACGACCGTCTACTGCCCGAAGGTACAGTTTTTCACGGGCGGGATCCGCGACTCCATGCTGAGACTGAAGGAAGAGCGCGGCGACACCCTGTTCTGGTATGTGTGCTCCGGCTCTACCGCCGACACGATAAACCGCCTTCCTTGCACTCCCGGCACGGACAAGCGACTGCTTTTCTGGATGCAGTATCAGCAGAACGTAGACGGCTTCCTTTACTGGAGAGCGACCTTCTGGAACAATTCGGTCGACGTCTGGGACCGGGATTATATGTCAAAGGGGTACAGGAGCACTCCGACCGGGGCCGGCGGGACCGACGAGGGCGTTATGATATACTGGCATCCCGTGACGGGCGAGCCGGTCAGCACGCTCGGCTTTGAAGCCATGAGGGACGGAGTTGAGGATTTTCAGCTTCTGAAAATGGTTGAGGCAAAGTTCGGAAGGGAAAAGGCGCTCGAATACGCTTCTCAGCTCGCGACCGACGTAAACAAGTACGTGAGGTACGAGAAGGGCAGCACACAGCTTCTGAACGACCTCAGATCGCAGCTTTTTGACCTTGTCGAAAACGCCGGATGAGCGGGGATGTCAACCGCCGGTTGCGCTTTTTGCGGGGACAAAAAATATCTGTATATTTAACTTGACAACCATGCCGCGTCGTGATAAAATAATCCCGACGCGGCAGGAATAATACGGCGTCAGCCAAAGGAGATATTATGGAAAACAGAAAACTCAGAGTAGGTATCATTGGGACCGGTAGCATAAGCCAGGTCCACATGGCGGGATATAAAGCCCTCCCGGACAGAGTTGAGGTCGTCGCCGCGTGCGATATCAACGAAAAAAAGCTTCAGAAATACTGTGACCGTTACGGGATCCCGCACAGGTATACGGATTATAACGAGATGTGCGAAAAGGAGCATCTCGACTGCGTGAGCGTATGCACCTGGAACGTAGCGCACAAGGGAGCGACAATCGCCGCCCTCCGTTCCGGCGCAAACGTCATCTGCGAAAAGCCGATGGCCATGAACGCAAAGGAAGCCGAGGAGATGAAAGCGGTCGCAGAGGAGACCGGCAAACTTCTCGTCATAGGTTTCTGCCGCCGCTTCGGCAACGACGCCGCCGCGCTGAAAAAATACGTGGATCAGGGATATTTCGGCGATATATATTACGCAAAAGCGACGTATCTCCGCCGCAGCGGATGCCCCGGCGGATGGTTCGGAGACAAGAAACGCTCGGGCGGCGGACCTCTCGTCGACCTCAGCGTTCACGTTCTCGACCTTGTCAGATATCTCTCGGGTCTCCCGAAACCGATCTCAGCGTACGGTTCAACCTACGACAATCTCGGACCGGATCGCGCGTCCGACAGTGTAATCATCTGGAACGTCGAGCATAATCCCGGCGACGAATACAATGTCGAGGACTTTGCCACGGCGCTCATCAAGTTCGACAACGGGCTCACCGTCGCCCTTGAAACGAGCTTCAACCTGAATATTCAGCACGACACGACAAACGTCCAGATATTCGGCACGAAGGCCGGCGCGACTGTCGATCCCGAGGTCGAGATATTTACTCAGTACGGCGACAGATTCGTCAATATTCAGCCCGAGACGCGCATTTTCCTCGATGAAAACGGCCTCTTCGAGGCAGAGATCAAGGGATTCGTAGATGCGGTCGAGGGGATCGCTCCTCCTCGCGCAACGGCCGACGACGGCATCGCCGTCATGAAGATCATAGACGCCGTTTACGAATCCGCGAAGACCGGCAAATCGGTGGAGATAAAGTGGTGAAAACCTGTCTCAGCACGTACAGTCTCTGGCGCTACAACGGCGTCATGAGCATATACGACATGATAGCGAAAACGGCCGAATGGGGATTTGAAGCAATCGAATTCACCGACGGCCCGTGGCTCTTTGAATCCGATGAAAAAGAGCTCCGCCGGATAGGCGACGCGGCGCGCTCCGCCGGGCTCGAGGTCGTCAACCTCTGCTGCGACGGAGATCTGATAAACGGATCGGACGGAGATCTCGACCGCGAGGTCGAAAGGATCTGCCGCAACGTCGACAGGGCGGCCGCGATCGGCAGCAGGATGATGAGGCACGACGCCGGCCATCTTCCGAAAGGGAGAAAGCGCGGGCTCGGATACGCCTATAACCTCGAAAGGCTCGCCGAGGGATGCCGCAGGGTAACGGAATACGGGCAGAGCGTCGGTGTGATGACGCTTACCGAAAATCACGGGGTATTCTCACAGGATCCCGACAGGGTCGCGTCGCTTGTTGACGCAGTCGATCATCCGAACTTCGGCCTGCTCGTCGACATCGGCAACTTTATGGATATAGATTACGTCCCGTACAAGGCGGTGTCTAAACTCGCTCCGTACGCATATCACGTACACTGCAAGGACTGTCTGTTCAAAAAGGGGACCGAGGTGTTCCCGGGGGATAACTGGTACTGCACGGCCGGCGGAAACTATAACCGCGGGACCATCGTGGGACACGGAGACGCCGGAGTTTCACAGTGTATCAGAATACTCAAAAACGCCGGATACGACGGCTGTATCTCTATCGAATACGAGGGCGTCGAGGACGCCATGGCGGGGATTCCCGCAAGTCTTTCAAACGTTAAGCGTTTCTGGGACATTGCCTGAAAAATTACGGCTCTCCGCCGAAAGACGGAGAGCCGACCGCTTTTTGCGGGGGCAAAACGGAGGACTGACATGAAAAAAGGATTCTCAATCGGGGTTGATCTCGGAGGAACGAATATCAAGGCCGGCCTTGTCAGAAACGACGGTATAAGACCTGAGATTGTTCTGAAAAAGAGCGTTCCGACGCGCCTGACGGGCTCTGCCGCGGATATATGCCGTGACATAGCCGCTCTTTGCGGCGATATCTGCCGCGATGCGGGCATATCGCTCTCCGACGTCGGCTCGATCGGGGTCGGCTCTCCGGGATCGGTGAGCGGAGGCGTGGTACACAACGCCGAGAACCTCGGTTTTTCCGAGGTGCCGCTCCGCGATATGATATCTGAGCTTGTCGGAAGTGAGATCAGCGTCTCTCTCGCAAACGACGCAAACGCGGCGGCGTACGGCGAGCTTGTGACCGGGTGCGGAGTCGGATGCGATTCCATCGTCGCCATAACCCTCGGAACGGGCGTCGGCGGCGGGATCGTCCTTGGCGGAAAGATCGTCGAGGGACACAACGGTGCGGCCGGCGAGATCGGGCACATTATCATCAATAACGGCGGCCGTCTCTGCGGTTGCGGATGCCGCGGATGTTTCGAGGCATATTGTTCCGCCACGGCGCTCATCGCCATAACAAAGGAAAAAATGACCCGCCGTCCCGACAGTTTGCTGCACTCGATATCGTCGGAAAGCGGAGTGGACGGGAAAACCGCGTTTGACGCTGCCCGGCTCGGCGACGCCGCGGCAATTGAAATCATTGAAGAGTATATTGACAATCTCGCGGCTGGGGTGGCTTCCGTCATTCAGATGTTCCAGCCGGAGATAGTATGCATAGGCGGAGGCATTTCAAAGGAAGGGGAAGGTCTTGTCGCCCCGCTCCGCGAAAAAGTGTATTCGATGGTTTATCAGGACGTATCCATCGAAAAAACGAAAATAGTCGCGGCTCAGCTCGGCAACGACGCCGGGATCATCGGTGCCGCTTCCATTTCCTGTTGACGAAAGGATTTACTTATGAAGATAGTTAACGCGAAAATATACGACAGATCGCTGAAAATATTCCGTGACGGAGAACTCGACTTTGAGGACGGAAGGATAGTGAACGGCCCGTCGGACGGAGGGACGGTAGATTTCGGCGGTGATTACGTCATTCCCGGTCTTATCGACACACACACTCACGGGAGAAACGGTTTTGATTTTATCTCGGCGTCGGTCGACGAGCTTCGCTTTTTGAGGAAAAAATACGCCGAAAAGGGCGTCACTACGGTCGTTCCGGCGCTCGCTTCCGATACGCTTGAGAATATGGTCTCGGCGGTCGGAAGGATAAGGGAGGCCGGCTACCGCGCCGTGCACATCGAAGGAAGGTATATGAACCCGAAGCGCAAGGGCGCGCACCTCGAATCGCTGCTCAAGCCCCTCGATCCCTCGGAAATACCTCTTTTCAGAAAAGCGGCGGGTGACATGCACGTCCACGTTTCGGCGGCTTATGAGCTCGACCGGGACGGGAGCTTTCTCCGTGCCGTTCTTGATAACGGCATGACCGCGTCGATCGCGCATACCGACGCTTCGTTTGACGAGGCGATGGACGCCGTGAGGCGCGGAGTGAGCTCCTTCACTCATCTTTTCAACGCGATGCCGCAGATACATCACAGGGCGGGAGGCGTCATCATGGCCGGGCTCCTGAGCGGGGCGTACGTCGAGCTTATCTGCGACGGTTTCCATCTCGCTCCCGAAACGGTTCGTCTTGTCAGCCGCGCAAAGCCGCTCAGCCAGATAGTGCTGATCACCGACTCCATGGAAGGCGCCGGATGCCCCGATGGGGTTTACAGCATAGCGGGGAAACCCGTCACGGTAAAGGACGGGAAAGCGTATACCGAGGAAGGAACGATTTCGGGAAGCACGCTCGATCTCTTTACGGGGCTCATCAATTTCACGAGATTCAGCGGCCTTTCGCTTGAAAAGACCGTCGAATGTGCGTCCTTCAATCCGGCGTCGCTCCATTGTCTCGGAGACGTCGGCCGCATCGAGCCGGGATGCCGCGCCGATTTTCTGAGGCTCTCGGCAGATTACGGACTTAAAGAAGTTTACGTGGGGGGCGAGATAGTAAAATGAAAGTAATCGTTTGTAAAGATTACGCCGAAATGAGCCGTAAAGCGGCGGATATCATATCGGCTCAGCTCATCCTTAAACCGGATTCGGTACTCGGGCTCGCGACGGGCTCGACGCCCGAGGGGCTTTACAGAGAGCTTATCTCCGACTGCGAAAAAGGCGTGATTTCGTTTGCCGAAGCAAAATCAGTCAACCTTGACGAATACATCGGTCTCGCGCCGGATCATCCGCAGAGCTACGCGTTTTTCATGAAAAGCCGCCTGTTCGATCACGTGGATATCAAACCGGAGAACACGTTCATTCCCGACGGTATGAACGCGGATCCCGATTCCGAGACAAAGCGCTACGACGCGCTTATCGAACGCCTCGGAGGGATCGACCTTCAGCTTCTCGGAATTGGCGTGAACGGGCATATAGGTTTCAACGAACCGTCCGATACGATATCGCTCGGTACCCGGCGCGTTGCGCTCACGGAGAGCACGATCAAGGCAAACTCGAGGTTCTTCGACTCAGAGGACGAAGTGCCGAAATACGCCTATTCGATGGGCTGCGGGGCAATCCTCTCGGCAAAACGCATCCTGCTCCTCGCGAGCGGTAAAAACAAGGCGAAGGCGATAAGAGACACCGTGCTGGGCGAAGTCAGCCCGCGCGTTCCCGCGTCGCTCCTCCGGCTCGTTCCTGAAAAGGTCACCGTCATCTGCGACGTGGACGCTGCCTCGGAATTATAACCCGACAAACCTGAAAATCCGCCTCTTAAGGGGCGGATTTTTATTATCAGGGGGTTATTTCGTTCCTGTGGAGCCGAAGCCGCCGGCCCCGCGGCTTGTTTCACTCAGCTCATCGGTTTCCGTGATTTCGGGGACCATGACCGGAAGGATCATCAGTTGTCCGATCCGTTCGCCGTTTTCTATGGTCTGTTCCTTTTCATCGTTGTTGATCACGGCCACCATGAGTTCGCCGCGGTAATCGGAGTCAATCACGCCGATACCGTTGGCAAGGGAAAGACCGCGTTTGAACGCAAGCCCGGAGCGCGCGCATATCACGGCGACGTAGTTTTTGTCCGGCAAAGCGACAGAAATTCCCGTCGAAATCAGCCGGCGTTCCCCGGGGCACAGCGTTACGGGAGATTCGAGGAGGGCGTAGAGGTCGCCCGCGGCCGCCCCATCCGTCGCGTAATACGGGAGTTTTGCCCCTTCACGGAGCTTTTTAACTTTAAGTTCCATCTGATTTGTCAAACCTCAGCTTTTTATTCGTCTTATCGGCTCTTTCGGAATCGTTCCGTGCTCATAAGCGTAAATAACTCGCATGACCTCGCCCGGCGTTTCCGTCGAAAATATCATGTGGCGGTCTGAAACGCCCGCCGAGTCCGTTCTGTCGAGCTGATCGGCCATATATACGGGAACGGAATTCAGCAGAACGTCCCGCTTTCCCGATT
>JAEEGL017289192.1_pt1 | contig 16048 bp, 12 predicted proteins | sample 9134231 | NCBI WGS metagenome assembly JAEEGL01 (sample SAMN16246548, study PRJNA631951) | gut metagenome | biome: gut microbiome; feature: rumen; material: fiber-attached | host: Bos | place: Iran: Karaj | collected 2018-10 | reverse complement strand
CTGCTTCTGCGCCGCGTCACGGTGCCGGTGTGGCCGACTGGGCGGGGAACCCGGTCCTGGCCGCTGCCTGCGCACCGAAGATCGCCTGGGAATCCGCCAAATGTCAGTCCCGCGAACTGCGTGATCTCGGTATCGCCTGCTTCTTGGCACCGCAGGTCGACGTTTCTTCCGATCCGCGTTGGTTCCGCAACAGCGGTACTTTCGGTGAGGATCCGGCTCTGAGCGCAGACATGGTCCGCGCCTTCTGCGATGGTCTGCAGAGCACATACGATGCTGAGGGCAACGATCTGGGCTGGGGCAGTGAATCCATGACCGCCATGGCTAAGCATTGGACCGGTGAAGGTGCCTCCGAAGGCGGACGGGAAGCCCATATGGAAGGCGGCAAATACGCCGTATACCCAAACAACAACTTCGAAGCCTTGCTCATCCCCTTCGTGGACGGTGCTTTCAAACTGGATGGCAAGACCAAGACCTGTGCCGCTGTCATGAGTTCTTACACCGCTGCTTATGCAGAGGACGGATCCCTGGGCGACGCTGTCGGTTCCAGCTTCTCGAAGTATAAAATGAAGGACCTGCTGCGTGACCGCTATGGCTTCACCGGTGTCGTCTGCACGGACTGGATGGTCCTGAACAACTACGCACGTAAAAACGGCTGGGGCAAAGGCATCGAGGATGACGATGTAACGCCTGCACAGCGCGCATTCATCGCCATCATGGTCGGTGTCGACCAGATGGGCGGCTGCTCCGATCCCCAGATCCTGATCGACGCTTATTACTATGGCTGCGAACAGATCGGCAAAGAAAAGATGGATGCTGCCTTCGCTGAATCCGCGAAGCGCCTCCTGCAGGGCTATTTCATGACCGGCATGTTCGAGGATCCGTATCTGGACGAAAAAGCCGTCCTTGCGGACGTCAATTCCGAGGATAAGCAGGCGGAAGCCCTGAAAGCACAGATCAAAGCCGTCGTCATGGTCAAGAACGAAAACGGTGCGATCCGTCCGCATGACAAGCGCATGAAGGTCTACATGCCTGCCCTGTACGAAGCTCCACATATCGAGATGGACCACGTTCGCGGCGCTGTCATGGGCGAAGCGAAAGCCGGATATCCAATCGCTCTGGACATGGCTTCCAAGTATTTCGATATCGTTACTGATAAAGTCGACGGTGCTGACATTACTCGTCTGACTTTGGAAGAACTGAAAGATGTTGACCTCATCCTGATCACAGCGCAGGAGCCTGGCAACTCCTATCCACAGGATGGCCGTGCCGATGATAAGGTGTTCGTACCACTGACGCGTCAGTATCGTCCATATGTAGCCAATGGCCCTTATGTCCGCAAGGTCTCCATCGCTGGCAATGAGCTGGAAGATGGTACCAAGGAGAACCGTAGTTACTACGGCCAGAAAGCCTTGACCACCAATGAAGAACAGCTCGACCAGATCCTGGAGTTTGCTGAAAAAGCTAAGAAACTGGGTATTCCTTCCGTGGTCGCTATGTTTACCGGTCGTCCGATGTGTTTCCATGAATTCGAACCGGAAGTCGATGGTATCGTCGTTACCTTCTCTGCCCCATCTATGTATGGCGGTGGCACTGCTTCCTCTGAAGCACTGGCTGCGATCGTAGCCGGCGTCGAAGAACCGTCTGCCCTTCTGCCCATGCAGATGCCGAAGGATATGGACGACGTTGAGCGTCAGGCAGAAGATACCCCGCGTGATATGGAATGCTACACGGATTCCGTCGGCCACAAGTATGATTTCGCTTACGGTCTGAACTACGCCGGCGTCATCTGCGACGAACGTGTCGCCAAGTATAACGTCCCGGTCCAGCTGAAGCCGGAGAATAAGGGCATTTGATCAAGTATTGATCTTATTTATACCCCTAATTATGAAAGGCACCAGACATAAACGTCTGGTGCCTTTTTACTTAAGTACACTCATTGTACGTGGGTCTGCAGCAACGTCAGCTGCCCTTCTGCCCGGATCGTACCTGCCGTGGCAGGGATCAGGAAAGAATCCCCCTCTTTGACCGACAGCGTCTGCCCTTCGCTTACGATGCTGCCGCATCCGCCGACACAGATCAGGATCTCGAACCGTTCCGGACTGACCTCCAGTTTCCACGATCCGTCCACTTTGAATCTTCGAGTCTCGAAGAATGGACTGATGATACCCTGATCGATATCCGCCTTCTCATGACCGATCGGCGCTTTCCGATCGACCACCGCGACGGCTTTTTCCACATGCAGCTGCCTTGGCTTCCCATCCAACCCTAATCGGTTATAATCGTACACGCGATACGTCAGATCGGAATTCTGCTGGATCTCCGCGATCAAGATCCCACTGCCGATGGCATGCAAGGTCCCGGCCGGAATGTAAAACGTATCCCCCGGATACACGTCGACCCAGTTCAAGAAAGATTCCAAAGTGCCCTGTTCCAGGGCATTTTTCAGTTCAGCCTCTGTCAGATCCCTGTTGAAACCATAGACCAGTTTCGCACCGGGCTTGGCATCCAGCACGTACCACATCTCCGTCTTCCCGGACGCACCGGGACCTTCCAGATCCACCGCCTGACTGTCGTTGGGATGCACCTGTACCGACAGGTTCTGATTGGCGTTGATGAATTTGATGAGCAGCGGGAAATAGTTCCCATAAGCAGCATACACACGCGTGCCGACAAGTGCTTCTTTGTACTGATCGACCAGTGTTTGCAGCTCTATTCCATCCAAGGGACCGCCGTCCACTGTACTCTGTCCGTGCGGATGCGCGGCAATTTCCCATGCTTCGCCCGTAGCATCTGAAGGGATCTTCTTACCAAAGCGATCTGCAAGCAGTCGCCCGCCCCAAACCATTTCTTTCATGGCAGGGCGCATTTTCATGATATCCATAATATTTAATACTGGAGTACGGAATGTACCGGATAAGGTGCAAGCGCCCCTTTACAGTCGAATTCAGAGCTCAGTTCAATGAAGAAGGCTGTATCCACAACGACACCGCCGGCTTCTTCGATCAGCTCGATCATGGCTTTGGATGTGCCGCCGGTCGCGATCAGATCATCAACGATGACGACTTTCTGACCAGGTTTGATCGCATCGATGTGCATCTCCAGCTTGTCGGTACCGTATTCCAAAGAATACTCTTTAGAAATGACTTTATATGGCAGTTTGCCCGGTTTGCGTACAGGGACGAAGCCCTTGTGCATTGCGTACGCGATCGGTACACCAAAGATAAAGCCGCGGGATTCAGAACCGACAACCAGGTCGAAATCCACATCCTTCAAAAGGCCGCACATCTGATCGATCGCCTCATGCAGCGCTTCAGGATCCTGCAGAGTCGTGGTAATGTCACGGAACATGACACCGGGAATAGGTTTGTCCGGAATCGCACGGACGGTTTCTGCTAAGTTCATAAGATCACCTGCTCCTTTGCGTAGTATAGAATACTTGTTTTTATAGTAGCACGTTTCACCGGATATTGCAAATAGTACATTGCGCGGATGTCATACCACGGAATTCGTTGATCTCCAAATGATACAGAAGATCGAGACAGATGCCTCGTTCGGCTCTCGCTCCGGTGCTAAGCCTCTCCCAAACATCCATACCATACCGTTCGCTGATCACTTCTTTTAAGACTTCGACACGGAAAGTAATGGCTTCACACGGTCGCCCATCCTGCAGCAGCTGCAGCCGGCAGACATTCTGTTTTCTGCCCATCAGTCGCAGAGAAAGGACTTCCACGTTCATGGCAGCGAAAACAGGTCGTTCATTGCCTGTCCCGAAAGGTTCCAGCCGGGTCAGAAGACCGGCCAGCTGCAGATCCGCTTCAGCCAGCGGCAGCATGGCATCGACCACGACCGTCGGCTGCAGCTTATCCTCAGGAATCTCACAATGTGCATTCAAAGCCCTGCGCAATTCTCCGATCCTGTCCTTCCGGATGGACAGTCCGGCGGCCAACGGATGTCCGCCATAGCGCTCCAGCAGCGCGTCCTGCTCCTGCAGATGCCGGAACAGATCATACCCTTCGATCGATCGCCCGGATCCTTTGACAAGATCTTCCGTACCGGAAAAGACGATCGCAGGACGATAGTATCTTTCTTTGATCCGGCCGGCGACCAGACCAGCGATGCTCTCATGCAGGTCTTCCAGATGCAGGACCTTGACGATGTCATCTTTCAACGCCGTCTCCACCAGGAGACTGGCCTCTTCGATCCCGACCTGCGTCATATTCTGACGTTCCTCGTTCAACCGCTTGAGTTCCTGCGCCAAAACGTAGGCTTCCGCCGGATCCTCCGTCAGCAGGATACGGATCAACGACTGTTGATTTTTCAGTCGCCCGCCGGCGTTGATCATCGGTCCGATGACGAACCCAAAACTATAAACCGTCAGATTCTTCAGCATAGCCGCATCCATGAGCGCGGCGATACCGACCGGCGGATGCAGGTTCCACTCCTCCAGTCCTTGCCATACGATGCGTCGGTTTTCACCGACAAGCTTCACAACGTCGCAGACCGACCCCAAGGCTGCATATCCGATCAGAGAAGCAGGGACCGTACCACCTGTACGCTTTGCCAGTGCCTGTACCAGTTTGAAGGCAACACCAGCTCCGCACAAGTCCTTGCACGGGTAGGTATCATCCTGCCGGTGCGGATCGATGACACAGGCCGCTTCCGGCAGCACGTCGTGTCCGTCCGCATCCTGCGTGATCTCATGGTGATCCGTCAGCACCACAGGGATACCTTTTTCTTTCGCATAGGTCATAGTCTCGAACTCACGGATCCCATTATCACACGTCAGGATCAAGCCGCAGCCTTCCGTGATCGCCTCATCGACCATGTGCTTTCGGATACCGTATCCATCCTCCATACGATCCGGAATACGATAGGAGACTATGCATCCAAGGGCAGACAAGCCCAGGCAGAGAATGGCCGTAGCCGTGACGCCATCCACATCATAGTCCCCCACGACACGGATCTCAACATGATCCTGCCTTGCTTGCAGCAGGATGCTACAGGCCTCTTCCATACCCATCATGAGGAATGGATCTTCCAGCGGGCCTTCTCTGTCCAGATATTTTTCAGTTTCTTCCTCAGAAACGCGATTGCGGATGACGTGAGCCAGTACCGGCGGAATGTGCAGTCGTTCTGCCAGTTCTTGATAAGACCGTCGTCTGAGGACCCATTTTTCCTGCAAGGACCATCCCTCCTTCTTTCTTGAATGGGAAAAGGTGTCCCAAACAGGACACCCTTATTGACTTGAACAGATCCGTACCGGATCAGGCTTTCTTCTCTTTGCTGGGCGTAGAGGTCTGCTTCCTGCCAAGTTTGTTCAACAGGACCCATACCGGCGTCGCAATGCAGATAGAAGAATATGTACCAGCGATGAAACCGATCATCAGCGGGAATGCGAACCAACGTACCGACTGTACCCCCAGCAGGAACAGCAGCAGCACCATGATGATGGTGGTGATGGAGGTGTTGACAGAACGTCCGATGGACTGAGATACACTGACATTGCCCAGTTCGTTGAGCTGGTTGGAACGATAGTAGCGGCGGTTTTCACGAACACGGTCGAAGATAACGATAGTATCGTTGATGGAATAACCAACGATGGTCAGCATAGCCGCGATAAAGTTATTGTTGATCGGAATACGGAAGATCGCGTACATAGCCAGGACGATCAGAACGTCGTGTACCAGAGCCGCGATGGAGCTCAAACCGAAACGCCAGTCACGGAAACGGATGGTGATATAGACCAACATGAGGATAACAGCTACGGTGATCGCCGTGGTGGCTGTCTTCTTCATTTCGGAACTGATGGTCGGGCTGATGCTGCCCTGCTCGACCAGATTGGCATTGGTCTCGGTATCCAGACCATACTTTTCAGCGATGGCTTCATACAGTTCCACAGCCTGTTCAGAGGACAGTTCCTTGACTTTGATGGAGACCTGCTGATCTCCGCCAGCGCCGGAAACCTTCTGGACCTGCGGGTTGGTGTCGCCAGTGATCTCACGGACGATGGGCTCGATATCGCTGCGTGCGTCGAATTCCTGTCCGATGTTGATCTGCATCATAGTACCGCCGGCAAATTCGATATCCAGATTGAAGCCGCGGATGATGAAGAACAGAAGGCCGATCGTGATGATGCAGGCCGGAATGATAAACCAGAGCTTGGTTTTTTCAATGATCTTGAATTTCATGGTCTGCACCTCCTTACGCTTCTTCTTTTACGGCTGCTTCCTTGTGCTTGAAGAAGTTCAGGGAAGTATATGCCTTCGGATTATCCGTGCCCAGGGCGACGAACTGATTCAGGTAGAGCCGTGTCACGATCAGAGCCGTGAACATGGACAGCACGATACCGATCGCCAGTGTCTGCGCGAAACCGCGGATGGTACCGCTGCCCAGCGCGTACAGAACGATGGCGACCAGAAGCGTGGTGATGTTACCATCCAGGATAGCGGAAAGCGCTTTCTGGAAACCAGAGTGGATGGAAACGCGCAGACCGCGTCCCAGCCGCAGTTCTTCCGTGATACGGGAGAAGATGATGACGTTGGCATCGACCGCCATACCGATGGACAGGATGATACCTGCAACACCGGCTAACGTCAGGGTAAGATCGAACAGATTGATGGTCAAAAGCACCAGGGCGACATACAGGATGAGCGCCAGCGCAGAAGCCACTCCAGGGATCTTATAGTAAACGATCATAAAGATGAGGATCAGGACGAAACCGATGATGGCCGCCATGATACTGGTCTGCAGGGAATCCTGGCCCAGTGTGGCGCCGACACTGTTCATCTGGATGACCTTCAGCTGTACCGGCAGTGCACCGCCGTTGATGTCGTCGGCAAGCGCTTTTGCCTCATCTTCGGTATAACTGCCGCTGATGACAGCTTCACCGTTCTCGATGACGGCACTGACAGTCGGCATACTGCAGACGACTTCGTCCAGACGGATCGCGATATACTGGTTCAGATATTTCTGCGTGCCTTCCGCGAATTTCTTGGTACCATCGGAGTTCAGTCTCAGTTGAACGTACGGTCCTGCCGCAGAATTCTGGCTGTACTGACCGTACTGGTAGGACGCCTTCTCGACGTCCGTTCCGGTGACGACGACCTCGGCAAGGCCATGCTCGACAGCCTGCTCCAGGATCTCGGGATAGACCTGCACAGCATAACCCGGATAGGTAGCCATGAAGCTCTTCGCCTCGCTCATCAGCGCCTCTGTATCGGCTTCTTCACGCTCGGATTCTTCCATAGCAGCCAGCGCGTCGTCCACGTACTGCTGATAAAACGGTGTAATGAAATCCGTATCGGCTAAAACATCGGACCATACGACACCAACAAAGGTAAGCTGCGCGGTCTTGCCGATCTCGGAAACTGCCTCGTTCGCATCTTTGACGCCGGGGATATCCACACGGATACGCTCCGTCCCGTCGATATATGCACTGGCCTCGGTATATCCCTTAGCATCCAGACGACGCTGGATGACCGCCAGAGCACCGTTCATTTCATCAGAAGAAGGATTGCTGCCCTCTTCCGCCTCATAAACGATAGAAACGCCTCCTGCCAGGTCCAGGCCCAGGTTGATATTCTTAACACCCAGGCGCGTGCTGCTGCCCCAGCCTACATAAGAAAGCAGGCAAAGAGCCGCCGTGACGATGAGCACGAGCAGAAGGATGAAAACATTTTTCAAACGACCCATGATTCGTCTTCCTCCATAAACTCTAAAAAAGTCAAGCGTATATATTATATCTAAAAAGCCCCTGTCTTGTCAAGAAAAAAAGGCTTTTATCCAAGGAAAAAGGATGATCATTACGATCATCCTTAGAACAACACTTCGTGATAATCAGTTTCCTTTGCGCTAGACGCGTGTTCAATCTAATGGAGAGGAAATGCAGCCTCATCTTACAGCTTCACAACGTTGCACGCCTGCGGGCCTTTGGGTCCTTCTTCAATGTCGAACTCTACCTGCTGGCCTTCCTCCAGGGTCTTGTAGCCCTCGCCCTGGATCGCGGAGAAATGAACGAAAACATCGTCCTCTTCAGGAACGGAAATGAACCCAAACCCCCTCTTCGCGTCAAACCATTTTACTACTCCAGTTTTCATGAAACTGACCTCCATAAAAATCTTTAGGATCTCCATGGTGCAGATCACTAGTGGGCTTATTTTAGCATACACCGGATATTTCGTCAAGCAGATTTCCATGCGAAATCATGCTTTAATGCAATATTAACAAAAAAACTGTCCGCGATACACCAACACTGCAAAACAGTCTTTTCTTTTTTCAAATTTTTTGCTATCATTATTTTAGTACATAAACATGAACACCAAAAAGAAAGGGAATTCTGATGATTTTATCATGCAGTCACATCCGGAAAGCCTTCCTGACACAGGAAGTGCTCAAGGACTGCACCTTCCATATAGAGGCACACGAGAAAGTGGCCATGGTCGGCGTCAACGGTGCCGGAAAGACCACACTGCTCCGCATCCTGACAGGAGATCTGGAACCGGATGAGGGGCAGATCTACCGTCAGCGGGATCTTAAGGTCGGGTATCTGCCGCAGTCCTCAGATTATACATCCACCAAACGCATCGAAGAGGTCCTGCTTTCTGTCTTCGATGACCTGATCCGCATGGAAGACGATATGCGCCGATTGGAACTCGAGATCAGCCGTGCGTCCACGCCGCAGCTGTTAGAAGAATACGACCGTCTGCAGCAGGCGTTCACGCAGCGGGATGGCTATCAGTACCGCAGCCGTGTCCGTGGGGTGCTGAAAGGTCTGGGGTTCCAGGAGGCGGAATATGCCCTTCCCATCTCCCAGCTTTCTGGCGGGCAGCGTTCCAGAGTCGCCTTGGCAAGACTGCTGTTGGAGCAGCCGGATCTGCTGCTGCTCGATGAACCGACCAACCATCTGGACATCGCGGCCATACAATGGCTGGAAGGCTTCCTCGGGTCATTTCCCGGAGCCTGTATATTGATCTCCCACGACCGCTATTTTCTGGACAAGCTCTGCACCCGTACCATTGAACTGGAACGCGGCGTCAGCAGCGAATATCATGGTAATTACACCTGGTACGCACATGAAAAGGAACTCCGCGCCAAACAGGCACTGAAAGAATACAATCTGCAGCAGGCAGAGATCAAACGGCAGCAGGGCATCATCGCCGATCTGCGGTCCCGCGGTATGGAGAAATTCATCCGCCGTGCCCAGAGCCGCGAGAAGATCCTCGACAAAATGGAGGTATTGGACCGGCCGTCCGAACTGAACGCCAACATGAAGCTGAAGCTCGTTCCCTCCACCTTGAGCGGCGAGGACGTACTGAGCGCCGAAGAACTATCCAAACAGTTTGATGGCAATCTGTTGTTCGAACATGTCAACTTTCAGATCCGCCGCGGAGAGAAGATCGCTCTGCTCGGCTCGAACGGGACCGGCAAGACCACTCTCTTCAAGATGATCATGGGCTTGGTGCCGCCCACCTCCGGCTACCTGCACACGGGCGTCAAAGTCTACCCCGGGTACTATGATCAGCAGCAGGAAAACCTGTCACCGGGCAACACAGTCCTGGAAGAGATCTATGACTCTTTCCCGCAGATGACGCTGGGCCAGGTACGCAACGTTTTAGGCGCCTTCCTCTTCCGCGGAGATGACGTCTTCAAGCCCATAGAAGCCTTAAGCGGCGGGGAAAAAGCCCGTGTCTCCCTGTGCAAGATCATGCTGGCCGACAATAATTTCCTGCTGCTCGATGAGCCTACGAACCACCTGGACATTCCGTCCCGCGAGGTGCTGGAGGACAACCTCATCGGCTATCAAGGCACGATCTTGTTCATCTCCCACGACCGATACTTTATCAACCGCGTCGCTGACAAGATCTTTGAGCTGACCCAGGATGGCGTCCGCATCTATCCCGGCGGCTATGATTACTATCTGGAGCACGCTGCGTCCAACGATCCCGAAACACAGGCACGCACTTCTTCGACCTCTGCTGAACTGGATTTCTATCAGCAGAAGAAGCTGCAGCGGGAACGTACACGCAGAAAGACCCGCTTCAACCGCGTGGAAAAAGAGATCGAAGAGATCGAGTGGAAACTGCACGACATCGAAGAAAAAATGCTCGATCCGGAATTCTACAATTCCGCTTCCGAATTTGCTCGTCTGGAGCAGAACAAGGAAACCCTGGATGGTCAGTTGGAAGCCCTGATGGAAGAATGGGCCGAGCTGTCCGATGCTTTGGATGAAGAATAGAAAAAGCCCCGCAGGGCGCTGAAGATCAGCGTCTCGTGCGGGGTCTTCTGTTATTGTCCGTATGGACCGGACGACGATGCATATGCTTCGGCGCCGGTCTTCTTTTGTTCTTTTTACCAAATGATGGCAAGCCCGGGATCCGCAGCAGCTCCAGCTTATGGCCCATAGGCAGGTTGTCCATATCTTCCTCAGATACACCATCGATGTTGACCAGGACCACGAAATAAACCGCGACCGCCACGATCACGGAAAGCAGGAGTGCCATGAAGTTCGATCCCTCGACCCGGTTGACCAACAGATAGGTCAACAGACAGCACAGACTCATGGCGGCTGTCGCGATCAATGGTTTTTTGAAGATATCGATCCAGTCCACAGTAAAGCGTGTGAATCTGCGCACGGAGTCCGTATCCAGGTACGCAAGCACGGCTGTGAAGATGATATCACTGATGACCAGGGAATAGATATTCAGATTGAACAGCAGGATACAGAAAATGCAGACGATCAAGGCGATGACAGCCGCGATGATCGCGTTGATGATCGGGATCCTGACCCGGTTCAGTCCCTGCAGGATGCCGGTGGACACATGGACGATACTGTAGAAAACGACCTGGATGGAACCTACCCAGAACAGTGCTGCTCCATCAGGCGCGGCTGGGAACAATACCTGCAGCATGGGTTTTGCCACGATGGCCATACCGATCGCCGCCGGCAGCGTGATCAGCACGATCATCCGATACTGCATCATGATCTTGGAACGGATCTCTTGTCGGTCATTGAGGGTGATCGAACGGGTGATGCTGGGCACCGCTGCTGTTCCAAGCGCGTTGCCCACCGCGATGGGCAGGGTCGTCAGCAGGATGAATTTGCCCTGATACATACCGCGCAGCAACGAGATCTCACTGGTCTCATACCCTTTGACCCGCATCAGTTTCAGGAACAGACTGGAATCCACGATATTCTTGATGTTCAGAACAGCGGATGCCAACACGATCGGGATGACCAGAAGCATCATTTCCTTGACGATCTCTTTGTTGGATTCCGTCACATATTTCGCATCGGCCTTTTTAGAGCCGATCCAGGAATGACCGCGGTACAAGTAGTAGATGAACAGCAGGAGCACCAACGCTGCCAGTCCACCAAAGCCCGCACCGCTGATACCTCCTGCGACGCCCCAGGCAAGACCTTTGCCGAACAGAGCGAAAGCGAAGATCAAACTGGCAGCGGCGTTGACGAACTGTTCCAGGATCTGGGAGACCGCGGTGGGTTTCATATTGTTCATACCCTGGAACAAACCGCGCAGCACAGCGATCCCGGCGACGATCAGCAAGGTAACCGCTAGGACCCGGATGGATGGCATGGATTCGGCAACACCGAAGATCTGGTTGGCGATGAAACCAGCGCCGAACCACATGAACAAGGCACAGACAAGGGTGATCGATCCGATCAGGACCAACGCCACGATAAATACCTTCCTCGCGTTGGCATACTGCTTCAAGGCAAGCCGCTTGCCCACCATACGGGACAGCGCGGCCGGCACACCGAATGAGGAGATGATGATGAACAGATTATAGATCTGATACGCCATGGAATAGGCGTCATTGCCGGCATCGCCCCACAGGTTGGTCAACGGGATCCTGTATAAAAACCCGATAAACCGCACCACAAAGGAGGCTGCGACCAGGATGATGCCCTGGGTCGCCAGCTGTTTGGTCTCCGATGGCCGCTCGTTTGCCATAGTATTCCCTTTCTTTTACTCGATCGTATATTCCTGATAGTTGGAAAGCACACAGATCCACGTTTTGCCCGGAACCATGACGAGCTGATCGCCGTTTTCCAGGTAATAATGCGTTGTTTCGTACTGTCCTTCTTTGACCCAATGTACCGGAACGACCAGATTCTGGCAGATATAGTATCCGTCGCCCTCGCCGATGGTATCGATATCCAGATGGCCTTTATCATCCCCACGATCATATACATCAGTGAACTGGAGGATGATGTTCTTGCAGGCGGTCCGTTCCTTCGTCTCCGCATCGATCTGCTTTTCACCGTATACGGTCCGCTCATACATTTTGGTGTCTTTATTATATGTGAATGATGAATTGAATCCTGGGATGGATAATTTCTTGCAAGAGAAGGTATCGTCCGATTTGGAAAGCGCTTTGCGCTCTTTCTTCATCTTTGACGCATCCTCGTACACACGATAGAACTTGAACATCGGATCTTCGATGGCTTCGTCCATCGTAGCTCCGTACCCATACTTGTCCATAGCGTCTGCCAGGTCCTTGCCCGTCGTATACACATTATGCGGCGCGACACGGTCGGTACTGCGCCAATAGTGATACGCATCCTCCAGGCCATTCAGATGAGGGCATCCGATCGCATAGAACGTATCCACGATGTCCGGATCCTGGCCGAAATGGGCCAGCACTGCGCTCTGATCCATGGCAAAATCCAGGAAGTAACGGCGTGCACTTCGGATCGAACCGATCTTCTCCAGATCCATATAATCCTGGAAGACCGCTACATAACGGGTGATCGAACCCTCGACCATGACTTCATACACGATATCAGCGGCGTTCAGATTGCTCTGGGGGCAGGCATCCACATGATTGTTGATGGAGACCGCCACCGGGCGCTGCTTGTAAACGTCTTTCGAAACGACCAGGCCCGTCAGCTGACTGTATGCCTCGTCCTTAGCCAGTTTTTTCTTCTCTTCTTTTTTGGATGATTCGTCTTTAGAGCTTTCAGAAGAGCTTTCTTCACTGCTGGACTCCGAAGACTCTGGTTCTTCGCTTTCACTGCTCTCGGAACTGCTTTCTTCAGAACTGGATTCTTCCGACACGCTGGATTCCGGCTCTTCTACGACTTCCGGTTCTTTTTCCGGCCACAGCACATAAGCTCCTACGCCGCCGGCAGCCAGCAGGAACCCTATGATCAGTACAATACTGATTGCTTTATTCTTCATGCAACATAAACCTTCTTTATCTTGTGATCGCGAGCGCTTCCAATACCTGTTCTTGATGCGCGCGCATGACCTGCTCTTCTTCCTCCTGGATATGATCATACCCCAAAAGATGCAGCAGGCTGTGTATCGTGAGGAACGCAAGTTCACGCTCCGCACTATGTCCATATTCTTCCGCCTGGACAAGGGCTTGTCCGTAATTCAGGATGATATCGCCCAGAACGGCACAATCCTCATCTGGATCCCACTCCGACTGCTCTATACAAGCATTGATATCGTCCGTATCGAATTCGACCATGGGGAAGGAAAGGACGTCCGTCGTCCTGTCGATCCCGCGGTATTCGAGATTGAGGCGATGCACTTCTTCCGCCGTGGTGATCGTGATACTGATCTCCACCGGTACAGTGATCTTTTCCATTTCCAGTCCTTTTACAAGGACGGTCTCGAGCAGGGTCTCGATCTGCTCCTGCCCTTCCGCTTCAATTTCCCAATTGAACCAGCATTTCATTTTTTCATTTTCTCCGTCTGGAAATTGCGGCGATCGCGCTCGACCTCCTGCTGCTTATCATGTTTCTCGTAGGCTTCTACGATCCGCTGTACCAGCGGATGACGCACAACGTCCTGGTTGCGCAGCGTGACCATGCCGATGCCCTCGATCCCACGCAGGATCATGGCTGCCTGACGAAGGCCGGATTTCTGATCTCCCGGCAGATCGATCTGTGTCAAGTCGCCAGTGATGACGACCTTGGACTGAAAACCGATACGTGTCAGGAACATCTTCATCTGTGCCTGTGTCGTGTTCTGCGCTTCGTCCAGCACGATGAAAGAATTGTCCAGCGTGCGGCCGCGCATGTACGCTAATGGCGCTACCTCGATGGCACCGCGTTCTAGATGTTTCTGGAAGCTCTCCGCACCCATGATGTCATACAACGCGTCGTACAGCGGACGCAGATAGGGATCGATCTTGCTCTGCAGGTCGCCCGGGAGAAAACCCAGGCGCTCACCGGCTTCGATCGCCGGCCGGGTCAGGATGATACGGCTGACTTCTCCGGACTTGAAAGCCTGGATCGCCATAGCCATGGCAAGGTAAGTCTTACCGGTACCCGCGGGGCCGATCCCGAACGTCAACATGTTCTTACGGATCAGGTCCACATATTTTTTCTGACCGATGGTCTTCGGCCGTACAGGCTTGCCCTGCCGTGTGAACGTGACGATATCGGACATCCACTCGCTGTTGTCACCGGAAAGCTCTTCCTGGGACAGCGACATGAGGTAGTTCACATGCTGCAGAGAAACGTCCTCGCCCCGAGCCGCGATCTGTGACAGATTGCGCAGGACGCCGGCCGCCTCTTCCACCGCGTTCGCCTCGCCGGAAATGGTCAGCTTGTCCTCACGATTGATGACCGTGACGTTCAACTGCTTCTCCAACGCTTTCATATTCTCATCAAAACTGCCAAAAATATTGCTGATATGTTCAGCCGGCAGCTGGATCTGCAATTCGCTCAAATATTCAGGCCTCCTTCGCCCGTGCAACATAATATGAGACCGCAGCAACAGTCTTGCCATCTTTGATACGACCATCGGCGATCATGCGCATTGCTTCTTCAGGCGTGACCTCCTGGATATCGATGAACTCATCCACATCCAGGTGCTGATGCGACGGGCTCATCTCATTGCAGAGAAAAACGTCCAACGTTTCGGTCGTGAATCCCGGCGACGCATAGAAGCGGAACAGATACTCCATATGCAAGGGCTTCTGTCCGATCTCTTCCTCTAATTCGCGCTTCGCGCCTTCCATCGGGTCCTCACCCGGTTCCAGCAGACCCGCCGGGATCTCCAACGTGTCCTCTTCGACCGCGTACCGATACTGACGCACCATGATGATCTTACCTTCCGGCGTGATCGGGACGACTGCGGCGCAGCTGGCGTGCACAGCGACCTCGCGTTGTGCCTGGACCCCGTTCTCAAATTCAATCTGGTCCACCACTACGTCCATGATATGTCCCCGAAAAATGACTTTACTGTCGATCTTCTTGAAATCCATGTTTATAATTCCTTTGCTTTACGATACGTCGCCGCGACTGCCTGGATGATGGCGTTACGGAAACCGCTTTCCTCAAGCGCCATAACGCCCTGGATGGTCGTACCGCCGGGTGTGCAGACCATGTCTTTCAACTCGCCCGGATGTTTACCGCTCTCCAGCACCATCTTGGACGCACCAAGCAGCGTCTGTGCCGCCAGTTCATAGCAGGTGGCACGCGGCAAACCCAGCGCCGTTCCGATATCGCCCAACGCCTCGATGAAAATATAGCCGTAGGCCGGAGCGCAGCCGGACAGTGCCATAACGGCATCCATCATCTCCTCGCGGACTTCGATCACGTGACCTGCGCCGCGGAAGATATCCAGGACCGCGTTCTTTTCATAAGCCGTATATGCATCATGAGAAAACGCTACGGCAGACATGCCTTCACCGACCTGTGCCGGCGTATTCGGCATGGCGCGCACGATGCGGCGTTCCGCACCCAGCTTTTCCTTCAGCAAAGACACGCCCCAGCCTGGCGCCAGACTGATGACGATAGTATTAGGCTCCATCGCATCGCGCAGCTCTTCGATGACTTCGTTGTAATACTGCGGTTTGACAGCCATGATCACGATATCGGTATGGCTGGCAACTTCACGAATGGATCCGCAGCCGATGGCAAACATCGACTCGGCACGGCGCATGGCCTTCTCGGAAACGTCATATGCTTTGATCACATATCCCTTGTTCAGATTGCTGATGGCCTGGATCAAGGCACCGCCGATATTGCCGGCTCCGATAAAACTGATGGTGATCTGATTCATGATATGCT
>JAEEGL017201618.1_pt1 | contig 16048 bp, 11 predicted proteins | sample 9134231 | NCBI WGS metagenome assembly JAEEGL01 (sample SAMN16246548, study PRJNA631951) | gut metagenome | biome: gut microbiome; feature: rumen; material: fiber-attached | host: Bos | place: Iran: Karaj | collected 2018-10 | reverse complement strand
TCAATTACACAAAAGACCTACAATAAAACAATGACAGACACAAAAGGTTCTTTTAGGGAACTCCTTATTGACGAGTTGAATTATCGTGGAATTTCAAATAAAGATTTTGCAGGTATGGTGGGAATTAGTACGAACACTCTCAATATGTATCTTTACCGGGGATCAATGCCTTCTGCGGATATAGCTGTAAAAATGGCGCAAGTTCTAAACACAAAAACAGAATATCTTGTTTCAGTAACAGACAAAAACATATCTTTGAATAAAATCGATACAAAATCAGATTGGCAGAAAAAAGAAATCAATACAATAATGAATAAACTCAATTCGAATCAGCTGGAACATTTTTTGGAAATAGCGCGGGCGTATAAAATGGGGGTGGAAAATCCACAGTGATAAGTCTGGAATCACTCAGCCAGATACTGAAGAGCTACTTTTTCTACTTGTTTTGCGTTTATAGGTAAATCAGAAGTTTCCATCGTAATTATGAGGTTTTTACCTGGGAAAATACTGTTTTTCTCGTAAATCCGGAGTTTTCTGGCGGCGGAAGCAGCATATTCCGGATTATCCATCATACCGAAGTGCTCCCAAATAAACTCCTGTCGTTTTTTCAGGTTCAGGCATAAAAAATCTGGGTAAAAAGCATGTGAATCGCCCGGTCCATTTACAATTTCGATGGGATATTCGTATCTGTACGGGATTTTGAGCCGGGTCAAAGTATCTGCTATTATCACTTCGGATTTAGAACGGACACGTTCACCACGCATTGTAAAATGCTCTGGTTGGTCAGGTGCAAAATCCTTACCTTTGTAAGGAAGTTCACTCCATTCAACTGCAAATTCTTCATCAAGCAGAAAAAGCGGCTTTACAAGTTTTTGCTTACTTTTGTTCAATTTTCCAAAAAGTTGTTCTACTGTACCAAATCTATGTAAAAAACTGCCATAACTGTGTATTAGTCTTTTTAAAACCCGAATTTCTTGTTGCAATAAGCTTACAATGACACTGTCGTATTCTTTCTGAGCCAGTTCTTGGACAAGTTTTGAATTCTTTACGGGTATGTAGTTTCCATGTTCCCCGGAGGATTCTTCTTTATGATAATACTGGATAACACCATTGCTTTTTGAAACGCGTAAGGTGCCTTCCGGAGCTTTTTTCAGAGCCTTCAGTTTTTGGTTTAAAAGGGTTTCCAAGTCTGAAAGCCGTGTTTGAAGCACGGATTCGACCGAAACAGGAGAAAAAACATCCTTTTCAATAGACTTTGAAAACTGCATATTATGAAGATAATAGGCAGGGGATAAGATGGCAAGTAAAAAATCGTCTTGGGCAATATCAGTTTGTAATGATGTTTTTGAGGGATTTGCAAGATATACTGTACGAAGCTTGCATGGTGTTCTGTAATGGGATGGATTTTACTGAGCGGATTACGGGCATTTTTTACACGGGATACGTGATTCGTCCGTAATTTCGGGCGAAAGAACATGTTGACTACGGGCGAATCTGCAAAAAACGTGAGTTTTGCCCGTAATTTCATATAAAAAGTGTAGATAGCGCTGTGTTTTCAGCGGTGAATTCGCGCGAATTACGGGTTGTCATACACGAAATGCGTCTTTCACCCGTAATCCGTACAGTAAAAGTTAAAAATTGCCTGCACTGGGGTGGAGCTCGTCGGGAAAAGCAGGTGTTGGACGCAACCTTACGGTTGCTTACCGAGTTTGCTTCGCAAACTCGCGAAAAACTTTGCGGGTTTTAGGGCGACACCGCAGACCGCAGGGTGGGGAGCGGAAAAGACCGGAGCGAACATGCGTCATGTGCGCAGTGAGCGAGGACTTTGGAGCGAGGGGCGGTGCTCCGCCCCTTTCCTCCTTAATTATTTCTTTGAAAATCTGGGAAATGGTGTTATTCTATAAATGCCGTGTAAGGCAAAGCCGCACATATATAATACGCGCCACATACACGGCTGCAACCACAAAAAAGAGAGGACACCATGAATAAAAAATACATTATCGCGCTTGATCAGGGCACAACTTCATCGCGCGCCATCGTATACGACAAAAATGCGACGCCAATCGGGTCGAAGGCGAAGGAGTTTACGCAGTATTATCCGCAGCCAGGCTGGGTTGAGCACGATGCCGAAGAGCTTTTCAAATGTCAGCTCGGCGTGATGCAGGCTGTAATCGTTGACAACGAAATAAAAATGGACGAAATTGCCGCCATCGGTATTACGAATCAGCGGGAAACTGTCGTTTTGTGGGATAAAGCCACTGGAAGGCCGGTCTATCACGCTATTGTATGGCAATGCCGCCGCACCGCCTCTTTGTGCGAAGAGCTGACGAAACAAGGCTACAGCGATGTTATCCGCGAAAAAACAGGTTTGCTTATAGACGCATATTTTTCTGGCACGAAAATTAAGTGGATTCTTGATAATGTACCCGGATTGCGGGAGCGTGCTGAAAAAGGAGAAATCCTTGCAGGAACAATAGATACATGGCTTATCTGGAAGCTTTCGGGCGGCAAATGCCACGTAACCGATGTGACAAACGCAAGCCGTACAATGCTTTACAATATCTACGAGCTTGATTGGGACAGGGATTTGCTCAAACTGCTCAACATTCCGCGCTGCATCTTGCCGGAAGTGCACGATTCAAGCGAAATCTACTGCAACACTGACCCCGATGTATGCGGCTTTTCTGTACCGATTGCATCCGCGATTGGCGACCAGCAATCCGCGCTTTTTGGGCAGGGATGCTTTAACAAAGGCGATGCGAAAAATACTTACGGAACGGGATGCTTCATGCTGATGAACACAGGTTCCAAGCCGGTCGTGTCTAAGCAGCTTTTGACGACAATTGCGCTCGGTATTGGCGGTGAGATTCAGTATGCGCTTGAAGGAAGCGTTTTTATCGGCGGAGCGGTGATTAAGTGGCTTCGTGACGAGCTGGAACTTATTTCTTCCGCGCCGGAGATTGACCGGCTTGCAGAAAGCGTGCCTGACTCGAATGGAGCGTATCTTGTTCCGGCGTTTGTTGGGCTTGGAACGCCTTACTGGGATATGTATGCGCGCGGAACGATTGTTGGTCTTACGCGTGGTGTTAAAAAAGCGCATTTGTGCAGGGCGGCGCTTGAAGGCATTGCGTATGAAGTGCGCGATGTTCTTGATACGATGGTTAAAGATTCCGGCACAGAGATAAATATTCTGAATGTTGATGGCGGAGCTTGTGTAAGTAATATCATGATGCAATTCCAAGCTGATATAATGAACACAAAAGTTTGCCGCCCGAAAAATGTAGAGACGACTGCGCTCGGTGCTGCATACCTTGCGGGGCTTGCGTCAGGTTTTTGGAAGAGCAAGCAAGAGATTCTGGAGCGCAGAGAAACGGACAGAGTTTTTACGCCGGAAATGGACGCGGACACACGCAATAAGCTTTACGCCGGATGGAAGAAAGCTGTTGAGCGGTCGCGCGAATGGGCGGAAGAGGATTAATGTCGCAAGGTTTTTATGAAAGCGAGGACGGCTCGCATCTTAGTGCGGATGGCGGCGACCGTTTAGAAAATGGCGGCTCCCGCAATTCGAACCGCAAGTCACCGATTGATTTACAGGCGGAAGAAAACAAGCGTATTCGCGCATTCCTTGTGGGAAAAGCAGAGTCGCGCAGCCAATGGGCGAGTTCTGCACTCGCTGGGGGAACGTCCGCGGGTGGAGGCGCAGTAACGGCGACTTCCCCGGGCGGGTCGCCAAACGCGGGGCTCGCCTCGCTTGTGCGGAGTACTGCGCTCGCGAGTGACACACTTGCGTCAACATCTACAACTCCGCAATTTTCGCACGCTCTCGCCGAGCTTCGTGGGCTTGTGGACACGCTCGGCTTAGAGATAGCCGGCGAGCACATTCTGACGAACATAAAGCCGCACCCTCGGTACGGTATTGGTACAGGCGTAGCAGAAAATATTGCTGCGCAAGCCTCGGAAGCACAGGCGGATTGCATCATCTTTGACTTTGAAATCTCCCCGACACACCAGCGGAACTGGGAAAAACTCGCGTCCGTTCCAGTTTTCGACAGGCACGAAGTAATACTCCGCATTTTTGCACAGCGGGCTAGGACAAAAGAAGCTGTGCTTCAAGTGGAGCTTGCCAAACTAGCGTATTCGCTTCCGAGGCTTGCGCACACTTACGGTGACATGGCGCGGCAGCGTGGCGGAAGCTACGGCGCAAAAGGAGCAGGTGAGACAAAACTGGAACTTGACAGGCGTGCTGTGCAGGAAAAAATGTACCGGATAAAAAAGGAACTTGAAAAAGTTCAAAAAGACCGTAAAACAAACCGAAAAAGACGCGATAAAATTCCGTTGCCGACATGCGCTATAGTCGGCTACACAAATGCGGGAAAATCCAGTTTGCTGAACGCCCTTACGGGAGCGGATGTTCTCGTTGAAAACAAACTTTTCGCTACGCTTGATCCCACAACAAGAAGACTTCCTCTAGGCAACGGCTCAGCTGTCTTGCTTACGGACACGGTTGGTTTTATCGATGGATTGCCACACAATCTTGTAGATGCTTTCAAATCAACATTAGAAGAAGCTGCGCTTGCCGATCTTCTGCTTATTGTGTTAGATGCTTCGGATCCAAATATCGAAAATCAATACAAAACCGTAATGAAAGTTCTCGCCGAAATCAATGCCAATACTGTTCCTTCTGTAATTCTTCTGAATAAAACAGATTTGCTTACAGGCTCCAGTTTCGATGGTTCAGTTTTTACATATCCGGGGCTCGATAATCCTGATGTTGCACCTAAAATGTCAGGAAATACAATACTTAATCGGTTAAACAAAATCTTCCCCGATTCTCTTTCTATCAGTGTGAAAGCAAAAATCGGATTTCAGGAACTTAAATCGGTTATTTCTGAAAAACTACTTGGTAGTGAAGAACATTACTCAATTCCGCTCGAAAAATCATATATCGTGGAGGAAGTCCGTAAAAGTGGGCAATTAATCAGCGAGAAGTGGGAGACTGATTTTGTAAAGATAACGACACGTACAAATATTCGCGAGAAAAATATTCTTGCTCCCTATCTTATGAGTGATAATGCTTGAAAATATAGTGTTCTGATGCTAAACTATCGAATATGGATAATGAATTAGACCCAGCAATTGCAAAACTTCTTGCGGATGCCGCTGCTGCTTCAGGCACAGATTTTTCACCCCAAGATAATAGTGTTCCTCCAATAATAGAGCAGATGGATCAATCTGAACCAGCTCTAGAGGCACCGCCTGAACAATCTGATGATAAACAACCGCTTAAAGTCGATTTAAGCAGAAAACAGTTCAAACCAATTGAAAATTTTTTCTCGGATCATAAGAATGCAGTTTTCTCGGATCCGCAATATTACAAGCTTGCCCTTTCTGGAGAAAAAGAATCTTCTCAAAAACTCCACAATCTTCTTTCGAAGTATCTTACTTGTACAGATCCAAAGGATAGAACAGTATATCGTCAGCAGATGGTTAATATTTATTGGGAATTTGTGCGCTCTTTGGCTCCCAAAATGGCTGATCACACGATTCCTCTTGCAAAACGGATGCTGATGAGATACGCCGTTGTTCTGCCAACTTTGTTTACACCTGAGCAAAAAGATCTTTTTTCATCTGCTTTTGTTGAAAACACTTATGATGAACCGATTTACTACCTTGATGAATGGTTCGATTTGCTTGGAACAGGACGGCTTACGCTTTCTGCAACTGATGAAGCACGTCCTCAGAAAAAAACAGGTACTGGTTCAGAAGAAGCACAGCGGTTGATACAACTTCAGAGCAAGAATATGGGTAAGCTCCAGACATCGGAAAACTTGCTTACTGCCAAAGAATCAGAGCGTACGATGATAGAAACCGATATCAAAGCGCGTCTGAACAGCTTGTGTGAGCATCATGTAATTCCAGGTCTTGAGCCACATACTTCGCCATATTCAGAATCTCAAAAAAAATTGGTTACCGAGATTAATGAAAGGCTTCGTCAGCTTCTGAAAATAGACAAAGATTTGCATTCAAACCTTGCAGAATATAAAGAAGCCAGAGAAATTGGCGACAACCTTAAGCAGAAATTAGCAGCAAACCCAGATGCTGCGGAAGTAAGCAGTGCTGATGTAAATACTGAAATTGATACTGTGCGCCAGATGTCAAAAATGACGGTAGGACGACAAGGAAATCATTTCCCTGTTTTTACCAAAGAGTTTTTCCATTGTATTCCGCGCCAGACCGGTTTCCGCGAAAATGTAATAGACATGATGGCTTGGATTGAATCTATCGATCCGGGTGCATTCTGCCGTGTCCATAAAAACATGCTGAACCGCATTGTTCCTTATGTTATTCTTGTTCCAACTTATGGAGATACCGGATTCTGTTGGGAACCATTTGACCGCTACAATCGCGTAACAAGCCGTGGCCGTATTGTTGTTCCGATGTATCCAAAAAGCCTACAGATTGCAGTGCTGACTGCCGTTGCGGATCTTCGTTGGCAAGTTGCAAAAGAAAAGGCTTCGTATTACTGGATGGAAGAAGGTCTTACAGGACAATACTACCAGTGGATAGATTCGCAGAAACTGAAAGGTGATCTTAAAGAATTTTTTATAAACGACTATGTTCTTTGGATGACGAAGGAAAGCGAGGGTGTCCAAAAACTGGATAAGGAAGTTCGTGGAATTTTCTGGAGATTTATGCCGTTCCCGCAGGAGCTTAAAGATAAGCTTAAGACACGTAGCCTTGTGTACCAGGAACTGTGTCAGCGTGATATAAACAGATCGATGTCCGATGGCTATTGATCCGTGCCGTGTTTTAATCCGATGCTTAACATTGGGGCATTGATCAGTGAATAAAATGGTTTTTACAGCCGCTTGTATAATACGAGCGGCTTTTTTTTGCGCGAGTGTTTTATGCAAAGCTTACGAACGGTGAGCTTGTTTTTATGCCTAGTGTTTTTTCTGTTTTTTCACGAAAAGAGGGTCGAGTTTATCAGCCAAATTAAATTTTACTATTACCCAATTTACAAGTTTTTGATACGTTAGCATGGAAAGGAACAGCGACGCTATTAATGATATACCGAAAGCTACTGTAAATGCGTCTGGGTTGTTTTTGAAAATTAAAAACGAAAGCAAAATGAGCGTAATACCAATCAAAAGTGTCAGAAGAACGCTTACTATTGTTCCAACAATGATAAATACAATTGTATTTTGTTTATTTGTCATTTGATTTCTCCTATATAAATTCAAATATCTGTATTTGAGGCATCTCTAAAACTCACTTTCATGATATTTAGAGGTTGCCATATTTTTTTACCGAGGGCGTAATATCATCTTAGTTGTTGATTAATCGCGATACGGTTTTGCTTTTTTTTGCGCTGTTTTATCCTCTTTATTCTCTTCTGCTGGTTTCTCGTTTTTATTTGCTTTTCTTTCTTTTCTCACTTGAGTGAAAAAAGATATCATAAGCAGAATACCACATACCATTATGAAAGAATCCGCCATATTGAAAGTTGGAAAACGTTCGAAGCCGAAAAGTCCGAAGAATTTCACATCAATAAAATCGACGACTCCATCTTCTCTGAAGATTCTGTCAAATAAATTGCCGAATCCACCTCCTGCAACACCGCAAATGAACCATCTCTGAACCCATGTAAAACTATTGTTACGGAAATACACGACCATGACAATAATAAGGATAACAACAGGAATTGCTGCTAAAAGAATAGAACGCAATGTCTGCGGTAAAGAACCGCCTATACTGAAAGCCGCACCTAAATTACGTACATGGATAATTTGCAAAAAGTCTCCGAAAAAACGTAATTTTATAGTGTACAAAGGAATATATGTTATAACAAGCCATTTTGTAATTTGGTCAAAAAGAAAAACCCCTATTCCAAAAAACACAGGGATCAATTTTCTTTTGAAACTTTCATTAGTTTTTTTCGGATCTTCTGTAACTATCGACTCATTAAGTGATTCCGTTGTAATTTCTTGATTTTTTACGTCCATCTTGCTCATCTTTTTATCAGACACTTTTTACCCCGTTTATAAACCAGTAGGCGCAGGAACAAATACCGTCTGTATATCTGTTTCACACGCTAATTTTTTCATGATGAGAGATACTCCCACTGTTTCTGTATTATAATGACCTGCCGCAATAATGGTAAGCCCATTTTCTTTTGCCATGTGATAGCAAACATGCCCGATTTCTCCGGTAATAAATACATCTGCCCCAGAATCCGCGGCTGTTTCTGCATCACTTTCCCCATCACCGGAAATAATTACTGCTGATTTCAGTTCTTTTGGCCCGAACGGAATCACAGCGTTGCATTTTGAGCCGTCTTCTTCCAGCTTTTTTACAAGGCTCTCCACTGTTGCTGGCTCGGCAAACTCGCCTTTAACACCTACTGTCATGCCTCGCCATTCTCCGAACGGTTCCAGTTTTTCCAATCCGAGCATTTTAGCCAGACCGTAATTATTTCCGTATTCTTTATTAGCATCGAGTGGAATATGGCTCGCATAGAGAGCCATATCAGCATCGAGTAATGCTTTTATTCGTTTATAATGATTCCCAGTGACAGAAAGTGGTGAACCCCAAAAAAGACCGTGATGAACAAAAAGAATGTCCGCATTTTCGGCTGCGGCTTTTTCTATTGTCTCAAAACATGCGTCAACTGCGAAAGCTACTTTTTTTATCTGTTTTCCGTCTGGGTTGCTGTTTTGCACCTGTATACCGTTCATAGATATATCAGCCATAAAATCTTTTCGCTTCAAAAAGGAATCTGCCCATGTATCAAATTCATTCAGTGTCATTTAATTTATTTCCTATTATCCATGCTTTTCTTAATATACTCTGTAAGCTTTTCCGGAAGCTTGAAATTTTCTTCGCGGTTTTTTCTGCTCCATCGGTCAGGATTTACGAAAACTGCCTCCGCGGGTTTCGTCAAAGCAATAAGCCCACAACCGTCTAATTCCATAGGGATATTAGTATATTCAGGAAATGCTCCGCTTATCATGTCGGTTGGAAAATCGTCCGTCAAAATGTATAGCTTACTTTCAGGATATCGTTTTTTTGCGATATCGATAAGAACCTGAGTTTCTATCAGTTTCTTACTATAAAACTCATCTGAAAGCTTTTGGTAACGTTCAGGATCCCTTTTATTGATAACGCGCATCATAAAGGGACGTAAAAATGAATTATCCCATTTTTCTGCTGAAAACTTAATGTCATCGGCATTCGTTTCTAAAATGAGCGATGTATAACCTTCTTGCGCAAGTTGTCTAAGGAGAGGGGCATAATCGTATCTGTCAGCGCAACATCCCCCGATGCATAGAAAGATTTCGTTCGGTTTTGAATTCGTGGTATTAGAAGAATCATCAGTGTTTGCAGAGTTATTAACGGAAGGTGAATACGTGTATAAAACAGCGTTTACCTGGTCAAAAAGTCTTTCACGCTCTTGCATGCCCCTGTATGCGCTTCCTGTGTACATCGTTTTAGTAACAGTAAATTCAGGCTTTGAGTTGAAATTGAGAGAAAGCTCCATGTCAGCTACAGGACAATACAATACAAGAATGACGCTCAATGCCAATATCGCTAATAATTCTATAAATGATGCCGCACAAAATGGAAAGCTGTAATGATCAACAAAAAGTCTGTTCTTAAAACGGAGCATTGCACGAAAGTTCGTGAAAAAAACAAGCAGTACCAGTATGGAAAGCATTATTGAGAAAAAATGAATACCGAATGCAAACAAATACAGCCCTGTAATGATAACCGAAATCGGAAGGAACATAACAATTGCATCGATTCGTGGCTTTTTGAAAAAAATCGGTCTAAGTACAATGGGCAGCTGCAAAAGAAGGATAAGCAACCCGCCTGCAAAAAAACTGGACATACTTTTTTATGATAAAATAAAAAGTGATTAATAACAATAGAAATATTGTAACCATTGTGACTTATATAGCTGACATAATTGATATGCCAGCTATAATACCGTAATTTTACAGACGGTGCGGTACAAAATTGTAAAGCTGGCTATTTTTCTTCTTTCGGTTCTTTTGCCGGTTTCAGAGCTTTTGGTGTTCTTGGGCGGCTCACCTTCTTGAAAATGCGGATAAGAATGCCAAGTTTGCCGAAAAGTAGCCAGTAAAGCAGAATGATTACTGCGATTGTCGGAATACCGCAAATAATCAGATAAAGTAGTATTCCAATGAATTCGCTGAAAAAATCAACTACGGATGAAAAAAACTGCCGTGTGCTGTCGTCAAAGTCTGGCCACTGGAAACTGCCGTCGTTGTCCGTGCGGAACGGAAGCGATGCGTTTATATTGATTGTAGAATAGTCGATGCGACCGTTGAGCCGCTTCATGCTGCCTTCCATGTACTCAATATCTGAAATTACGCTGTTTAGCTCGCTTTCTATTTTAAGCAGATTGTCGATGTTTTCCGCACGCTGAAGATATTCGCTAAGCCTGTCGCGCATTATTTTGCGGGTTTCTAGCCGTGTTTTAAGGTCGTAGTACGAGTCAGAGACGTCTTCCGTTGAAACAGAGCGCGACTTAACCGCCCCGATGTTTCCCACGGCGTTCATAGCGTCATCAAAGTTCGTGCTGGGAATTTTCACTGTGTACCAAGCATTCGTCGGGTTGCTGCCTGATGAGAAAACGTATCCGCCGTATTTCTCTGCCCATTCGGCCACGAGCGTGTCAGTTGTTTCAAGATTATCGACCTCGAAAGACAAAGAACCTGTTTTTACGAGCTTTCTTTCGGTTTCTTCCTCGACGACCGCGCCTGTCTCATCCATAATCATGCCGTTGGCCATCGGTTCAATGCTCGGTGAAGGAACCGGCATAGCGGATGTTTTCCGAACAGCTTGAGGTGCTGCCATAGCCATTGCAGGCATTTCCATTTCGACCGATTCCATATCATATTCTGAGGAAATGCCGTAAGTTCTGCCGCTCGCGTTTTTTCCACCGCCTTTTGCGCTGTCACTGCAACCAAAAGTAAAAAGAACTGTAAAAAGCAGCAAACTCGAAAATAACACTTTTAACATATGTTTTGTCATATAAATCCTCGTATCTTATTTTTGATTTTCGTCTGGCCAGCCGTTATGATTTACTTGTGCTTGGCACAAACGCTATCTAATATATTACCAACATTTCTGTTTTTCATAAGTTACAATTTCACTATCAGGGCGGATGCGGCAGCAAGCTGCCGCCGGGTGTTCCGCCGTTCCGCGTCAGTGCGCTTCATCCGTCCGCTCGGACATTGCCGGACAAGCCGGCAAATCCATCGCTCCCGGACGCCTGCGGCGCGGCTACACCCCCTACCGCATAGCTGTTTGTTCCGAAGGTTTTATCCAATAATCACAAGCGCAATGTCAAAAATGACAAATAAGAGCTATCGGTTTTCACATTCTATTATTCCGTACGCGTCTGAAAGTCCTTTTGTATAAGCCAACGCATACATTTGCAGTTTTTTTGTACCCTCTGGAACATTAATGATATAATCATTTTGAAATTCAGTCGGAAAATATTGAAGAGGCATACCGTCTGCCATAAATAGAGTATCTCTTAACAAGATATTATGCTGACCCTTCATCCGAATGAATCGGATAACGTATCTGCCACCGCCTACAAGTTTGTCAGAAAAGTCCCAAGATCGGCGGACACTGTACTCTTCAAAATCAGTTTTTAGCCAACCGTCTGTTTGTGCAGGCTCGGCATCTTCTTTTAGTATTCGTGCTGCAGCTTGTTCCAATGTTTCATCTGGAATTTCAAACTGATAATTGTTTTTTACAGCGTAATCATAAGCCGTGCTACCGTTTTTAACGACCCAAATAACACCCGGTTCGGTTATCCGTTCACCGAGTTTTTTAACACTTTCTGGTACTACAATTTTGGGGATTCTGTTGGTTAGGAAAGCCGCATCTCCAATTTCTTTTACACTGTCTGGAATGACAATTGTCTTTGTTAATGGGTTCTCAGCGAACGCATTGTTACCAATTTTAATTATTGTAGATGGAATTTCAAGCTCTTCGATATGTGCGTTTCTGAATGCACCACTACAGATTATTTCAACTGATGACGAGAAAACGATTTTCTTAAAACGGTTATAGTTAGAGTATTCTCCAGCACCGATGCCCATAAGATTGTCTGCAAGATACAATACCTTATCTTTAATAACATCTTTAGCTGGTTTCGGCCTGTTCATTTGATCTGAGGAAAAGAAGTCTGAATTAAAAAGTTTCAAATCCGTGTATGGCAGTTCACCAGTTTCAAATAATTCCTGAAATACTTTTGAGCCTACTCCTGGCCAGCTTGTTTTGCCGTATCCTTCTTCAGCTCCATCATTACACATATTACCGTGATAGTGATGATAACCCATATTATGCGAAAACTCGTGATAAAAGGCTCCCCCAGATTTACCTAAATTACGAAACCAACCGCTTAATAACCAAAGTCCGTTTCCTCCTAAAGACCCCAATCCACCACCATCGCAATTGCCTAACAAAAATGTATGTTTACGAGTTTTTTCCAAAAGCCAGTACATATCTTCTTTTGTCATAAACTTTTCTAAAAATATGTCAGTAACGAGCCATTTTTTTTCAACATATTCATAGTTCAATGCTTCATATTCATCGCTTGCAATTACATAAGCATGGTTACATATTGTTGCAAGCCATTCTCGGCAATAAACAGGGTACATCGGCAAATAAGATAGAACTTCTGTATTCCCTGAGTCAGTTGGTCTGAAATAATTTCCATTGAATGAAACCGTCCAGTCAAGGGCTAATGATGTCAACTTATTGTATAAAGGATCATCGGAACCGATTACAAAATCCTCTAAATCGATTGAGCTTTCTGCTTCGCAAAGGATTGTCCGTGTAAGCGGCTGGATCGTCTTTTTTCTTATTAGCGGCTTACCATTTAATTGAACTGTAACATTCTTGCAAGGTTTGAGTAAAAACGAAGTAAGTACAATTCTTCCATCAACTTCCTCTATTTTAAGCGGCTCTTGAACTTTGAATTTGTACGAAGTCCAGTTCAAATAAGGATCATCGTCGCACAAAATGCGTGTAAAATCTTCGTTTATTTGCTTAGACTTGTCTTTTGTGTAAAAGTTAATATCAGCGAGCACTTCACAAAGATAATAGCCGTTTGCTCTCATGCATCTGTCGCTTTCTGTGTTTCGTTTGACACGGATTATCGTGTTGTCATTGAATGCGTTTTTTCCTATTTCCGTAATGTTGTTGTTCAGGTCAACTTTTTCGAACGGCAAGGCTTTTAGCAGCCCTGCCTTAATTGTCGTGTTTCCGGAAACAGCCAGATACGACAAGTCAATGTTGTCAATGTTCTGTTCATCAATTCCGATAAAATCGATTTTGTACCCTTTGTCGTTAATTACTTTTTGTGCTGTACTTCCTAAATAACAATGGAAAATCCGCGAGTCTTTATTTCCAAGAATACCGTCAACTTTTATTTCTTTTATAGACTTTGGAAGAAAAACTGAATTCAATTTTGGGCAATTGTTGAAAGCATTTCCATAAAGCGTGAGGTTTTCTATGCCGTCCTCAAAAACTACTTCTTCAAGATTGGAGCAACCGTTGAATGCATTATCCGCAATTGCAGTAAAAGCCTTGGGGAAAACAATTTTTTTGAGTCCGGTATTATTTTTGAACGCTGCGGTACCTATTTTTTCCACTGTGTCCGAAAATCGGATTTCAGTGATTTTTGCATTGTCTTTATACAGATTATCTTGTACTTTCGTCACTCCGTTGGCGATATAAAGCACACCTTCGTCCATAATGTTGCTTTTTGATGATGCGATCCATTCTTCTTTTGAGCGCGTAGGTTTGGTATCCGTCAAAACCATGCGCTCGTCGCCACTGAAATATGCATGTGCTTCCGAATACTTATCAACCAGGATTTTGCTAAGATTCGGACATTCACTGAATATCCAACTTCCAAAAGTTGTAACCGTTGCTGGAATATAGATTTCTGTTAAATTTGCGCATCCTTTGAAAGCCCTGTCACCGATTTTGGTTACAGTCGCCGGAATAGTAATCTTCCTAAGCTCTGAATTAAGATATGCGCTGCCTTTTATTTCTGTTTTTCCATAAGGAATGATGATGACACCGTTAAGAATAATTGTTCCATTGGAATTCGTTCCGCCTGCAGTATAGGCCTTTGCTGAAAGTTTGAGAGTTTTTGGTGCACTGTCAAGATTGAATTTGTAAATGATTGTTTTAGGATTATTTCCAGCTGATTTTTCTTCATTATCTGTTAGGACAGTTTTGCCGTCAGCAGTAATTATTACATCTTTCAGGCACAGTTTGTGTCCGCCGCTCGTGAAGTTGAACGAAATGGTATTGCTCCCCTTTGTGAAATTATCAACAGGAAATTCCCAAGAATAATCTTTCCATTCTGTTGTAAACTCATTTTTCTTCCAACCGATTTCAACAGGCAGTGTTGCTTGAACAGGCGGATTGCTGGTAAATGCCAGCCGAGGGTCATCCTTGAAAAACGCATGGGCTAGGGAATTTTTGTCTACTTTTATTGCGATAAGATCCTTGCAATCAGCGAAAATCTCGTCTCCGAATTCAGTCACAGTCGCTGGAATTGTGATTTCTTTGATTGCGGTGTTTTTGAAAAGTCTGAAGCTAAGGTTTGAAAGCCCTTCGTGGAGCGTGACTTTTGTAAGGTTTGTGCAGTTTTGGAATGCCGCATCGCTGATTGTCTTTACAGATGACGGTATTTCTATTTCAGTAAGGTTTTTACAGTTCTGGAAAGCAAGTTTACCGATTTTAGTAACTGATGAAGGTATTATGACTTTGGATATTTCCTTGTTGTCCTTGTATGCATTCGCTTTTATTTCTGTTGTTCCGTCATCTATGATGAGACCTGTTGTTGCTTTTATCTGAGAAAAAGCCGATGAGGCAATGAAAGCGAAAAAGAGAAAACCAAAAAGATTACGTGCAGTTTTCATATTATTATTTTATCACGTAATTCTAAATTTTGGCTAAACTTGACGGATTTTTTTGAAGCAATGCAAGGAGTTTTATAATAGCGAGCGGCATTGTGGGGCTGGAGTGGCAGTGAGAAGGCGAGGGAGTTGTGAAAACCTCGCAGACTGCCATAACTGGCGGTCGAGGAGTTTGAAGCGAGGGGACCGTTCATGACATTTTGCACAAACATCAGGCGGTTACCCCTCGCCCAAAAGAAATTAATTAGAACTTACCACCGCCAAGCGAGAATGAGACGTTAAATCCCATATTACCACGCCATTTGTCACCATTAGACCGCATAATTGCCATCAAGGTGTTCTGGTCGCTCATTGCGCTTAGGTAGATATATTCGCTTTTTTCGGGACCGAACGTGAACGAAGGACCGAAAGACATTGAACAGTTTCTGAACAACTTAATCGAACAGTTCAGGCTTGCCATTCCGGAGAAATCTGTGAGCGACATAATGCCAAAGAGAGAAAGTCCAATGTCATTGTTGTCGAACAGGCCAGATTTCGAAAGACTTGTCGCTATGTAGTGCTGTCCGCAGTATGAATAATTAAGTTGCTTAGTAAGAAGTTCCTGAAGCGTGCTTTCTTTTATGTTTTTCACACCGAATCCATTGTAGAAATACTGCAATGAAAGCGAGATTTTAGGTTCGTTCCATGTGTAAGAGCCGCCCAAAGTCGCCTGGAACACTGGTTTTTTGCCAGAAAATGATCTTTTTTCTGCCCATTCTTCTTCAAGTCCCCAAGCAAAAACACCTTCTGCAAAAAGTGAAATATCCTTTATGCTTCCAGTTGCTGTTGCTATAAGACGCGGAGCACGTCTCCACTTACACCATGCACCAATTCCTATTTCGTAGTTGCCTACAAGGAACTCATATTTTGCGGCGAGAGCAGCATCTCTTACAACATTCTTGTCGCCAAGTACTCCGTAAATGTAAATACAGTTCTGCGTTCCGGGAATAGTTATCTGTGTGCGGAGTGAAACAGGGCCTTCTCTGTCAGCAGTCGGGTTTTCTGGATCAATAGCACCTAGGTTGATA
>JAEEGL012744018.1_pt1 | contig 16048 bp, 14 predicted proteins | sample 9134231 | NCBI WGS metagenome assembly JAEEGL01 (sample SAMN16246548, study PRJNA631951) | gut metagenome | biome: gut microbiome; feature: rumen; material: fiber-attached | host: Bos | place: Iran: Karaj | collected 2018-10 | reverse complement strand
CAGGCTGCCATCCAGGTAACAACTGTGCAGAACGGCGCTGACCAGGGAAACGCGATGAGCATCGGCAGCGCCAATACCCAGGACCAGGTGTTCCTGCTGAGCTATGCGGAAGCATATAAAATGTATTTCAGATCGAATGAAGCAAGGATGTGTGCCCCGACGGACTATGCTGTAGCCCGCAATGCCTGGGCAGATGTCGGCAGCATGACAGACGGGCGGCCCAGCGGTTCCTGGTGGCTCCGCTCCTCCGCCGACTCGCTGATGAATGCGCTGATCGTGGATTTTGACGGCGGAGAACTGTTCTGCAACATCCACTTTGACAACCACATCGTCCGTCCTGCCCTCTGGGTGGACCTGGCGGCGGTGCACTGACCCCTGTCCGGACGGAGAACTGTCATCCTGCATGCATGGCTGTTCTCCGTCCTTTTTATTTTCTGCCGGAACACCGCATCCTGCCGGCCGGTCAGGAAAAAAGTGGTTGACAGGATACGGGCAGGTCACTATAATCCGAATCGAAGTGATTGCGCCTGGAGCGGATAATCACTCGGAGGTAGTGTTTGGAGTCTGTTCATTAACGGGGACCATGGTTGAGGAAATGAAGCGGTGACATGACCGCTTGTTTGCTGATGCCATGGCGCGGTACGAACAGATGCCGGGCACTTTTTTCTATGCTTTTTTTCGTGTCGCACTCCCCGCTTCCTGCTCATGTCAATCAATAACAGAGCAAGAGGGATACTATGACACAGGATATGATAACACTTGGGTTTGACCGGATCATTCAGCAGCTTCAGGAACAGGCAGTATCACAGGCCGCCCGCCGGCGGCTGGCGGAAACAGAACCGATCCTTCACGAAGGCCTGTGCAGGGCCCGTATGGAGGAAACCACCGCAGCCCTGCTTGTGATGGAAAACGCCGGCACTCCGCCGATCTCGGAAACAGACGGAACGGAAACCGGCCTCATTCAGGCTGCGCAGGGCGGCATGCTGCTGCCTTCCCAGCTCTGTTCAGTCGCGCGTTTCTGCGGAACCGTCCGCCGGCTTCGCCGTTATCTGCAGAACGCGCAGTCCTGGAGCGCCGGGATTGCGTCCTGGCACACGGAACTGCCGGATCTGGACAGCCTGGAAAACGAAATTGAGTATTCCGTCCGTGATGACGCTGTTCTGGATGACGCCTCCCCGGCGCTCCGGAACCTGCGCCGCCAGCGGGAGTACACAGAACAGGCAATCCGTGAAAAACTGAATCAGATTCTGTTCCGTCACAGAAAGGAACTGGCGGACAGTTATATTACCCAGCGCAACGGTATTTTTGTGATCCCTGTACAGAAACGGTTCCAGGGCAGTTTTCCCGGCCATGCGGTCGATATTTCCGCCAAAGGAAATACGGTTTTCATGGAGCCGTCCGCCGTGCAGGAGCTCCGGCAGTCGCTGGACGCGCTGCTGATTGACATTGATACGGAAGAGCGGCGGATTCTCTGGGAGCTCAGCGACCGGGTCGCTTCCGCGGAAGCCTCGCTGCAGGACGCCATCCGGGTGATGACAGACCTGGACATGCTGTTCGCGCGGGCAAAGCTGAGCATGGAGATGAACGCGCGTCCCGCGGAACTGACAGCGGAGCGCAGAATCCGCCTGGTAAACGCCCGGCATCCGCTGCTGAACCGTGAAACCTGTGTGCCGCTGAATCTGGAGCTGTCCCTGCCGGATGCCGGCATCGCCGTTACCGGGCCGAATACCGGCGGAAAAACCGTCTGCCTCAAAACCGCGGGCCTGCTGACCCTGATGGCCCAGAGCGGACTTCATATTCCCTGCGGAGAAGGCACCGTCATCGGCCTGATGGACCGGGTCCTGTGCGATATCGGCGACAGCCAGAGTATCAGCCAGAACCTGTCCACCTTCTCCGGCCATATGACCAACGTGATCCGCATCCTGAACGAATGCAGCAGGGACAGCCTGGTCCTGCTGGATGAACCCGGCAGCGGAACAGATCCGGCTGAAGGCTCGGGCCTCGCCGCCGCCATCCTGGAAGAACTGCTCCGCCGCGGATGTTTCTTCATGGTAACCACTCATGACCCACAGATCAAACAATGGGCCGAACAGACGGAACATGTAATCTCCGCGCGGATGGCTTTCGACCGGGAATCCCTGATGCCGCTGTACCGGCTGGAACTGGGCAGGAGCGGAAAAAGCTGCGCCATTGAAATTGCCCGCCGTCTGGGCATGCACGAAGGACTGCTTGCCCGGGCCAGGCAGGTGGCGGATCACGGGCCGGACAGCATACCCGAACCGGTATGGAAACCGATGCGGGTTCCCTCCGGCCGTCTGCAGCGCCAGAAGGAAAAAAGCGAAGGCAATTTTGAACGGTTCAGCATCGGCGACAGCGTCCTGCTGCTTCCTGATAAAAAGAACGCGATTGTATACCGTCCCGCAGATGATGACGGTAATGTGGTCATCCAGCTTCAGGGCCGGAAACTGGCGGTACGCCATAACCGGCTGAAGCTGATCGTTCCCGCTGCGCAGCTTTATCCGCCGGACTACGATTTCTCAATTATTTTTGATACTGTTTCCAACCGGAAGGCAGCACACACCATGGAACGGAAGTTTGACCCGGACGCTGTGATCATCCACAGCGAAGGAACAAAGAATAAATAAATCACAGAAACGGAGACAATACGATGCTGAGAATCATCAAACCGATGGAAAACAGATACCTGAAGGCGTCCCTGGAACTGGTGGAGGATGTGTTCACCGCGTGGGACAGTCCGGAGGAGGCAAAAACCGTCAGGGCGCTTGTGGAGGAAATCCGCTCCAAAAAGTATTATCTGCCGGAGCTCGAACTGATCATGGTCGATGAAAATGACCGGATCCTGGGATATGCGATGTTCTCCCGGTTCCATATTGAAGGGAACTATGAGGATGAGCTGCTGATCCTGACCCCGGTCGCCGTCCGGACAGAATACCAGCGGCAGCACATTTCCCGGGATCTGATCGAATACGGTTTCAGGAAAGCCGCTGGCCTCGGATACACAGCTGTCCTGGTGGAAGGCAACCCGAAGAATTACAATCCACGGGGATTTGTAACTTCCTGTGACCACGGGATCGTTGCCGGGCCCGCCCTGCATCTTCCCCATTCCGCCTGCCTGATGGTCAAAGAACTGGTGCCTGGTGCGCTGGAACACATTCACGGGACAGTGGACTATGCTTTTTATGACGCACTGCATGAAGATAACGCACAGAAAAAATAATGAAAAGGTGAGTAAACACAAATGAAGCTTGAACAAATGAATGATTTCTTTGCCGCCCGGGTGGACGGCTATGATGAGCATATGCGGACAACCATCGAAGGCGCCGGTGATTTCTACGCCTATACAGCTTCCCTGCTGCCCGCGGATACCGGGGCCCGTGTCCTGGACCTTGGCTGCGGAACCGGCCTGGAGCTGGAAGAGTACTTCCGGCTCAATCCGGACGCAGCTGTGACCGGCATTGATCTTTCCGATGCCATGCTGAACGCGCTGAAGATCAAATTCCCGGGCCGCAGGCTCAGCCTGATCCGGGGATCCTACTTTGATGTTCCCTTCGGGGAAAATGCCTATGACGCGGCTGTCTCCGTGGAATCCCTGCATCATTTTACTGCGGAACAGAAAGAATCTTTATACACCCGGCTCCATGCCGCGCTGAAAGAAAACGGCTGTTTTGTCCTGACGGATTATTTTGCGGAATCCGAAGAGCAGGAGAAGGAACTGTTCCGGAATCTGAAACAGCTGAAGCTGGAACAGGGGCTTCCGGAAGACGAATTCTTCCATTATGATACACCCCTGACCGTTGAGCATGAATCTGCGGCTCTGCGGAAAGCAGGGTTTTCAGAAATCCGGATCATGAAAAACTGGGGACACACCTTCACACTGCTTGCTGTACGGTAACCCGATGCCGCCGGTAAAGCAGAAAAAAGAAAAGCAGGATGAAATATGGAATTCTATCATGTCGTCTCAGATATCCCCAAACACGCGGGGGAACATATCATTCTTGATGAAACCCATCCGAACGGTGTTTATCATCGTGTATACACGCAGCTTGATACAGTGAAGGAAATTTACCGCAATCCGGAAGCCTGGGCCGGAAAGGAACTGACCCATGAGGTCGACGTTGCCCTGCGGGAACTGGCACTGGAAAAAGTCAGGAAGGAAAAGTATCCGCAGTATCCTTCCCGCATGGCTTCCCTCTATGTCTCCCGTACATACCCGGAAGCCGAACAGTGGGGCAGTTATTTCGTCCGGATCGGCCGCCCGACCTACAGCATCGCGAAAATCAGGACCAATGGCCGCTGCTATGTCGGCGATGCCTATAAATGCTTTGACGGTTCGGTCTGTGAGGAGGAAAACCTGCGCCTTGCGGATATCTACTGGCTGAACGGACCCAATGAGGACGGCCGGGAACCGATTGCAGAAATCCTGGTGGACGGGGATATTGAGGTGGTTGAAATCCTGAAGGAGATTAACGCGAACATTCCCTGACAGGTGAAAAAGCCCCGCTGCATTGTGCAGCGGGGCTTTTTCAGCATTTATTCCTTCACTCCGTACTGTCCTGTTCCGGTTCCGGCGCTTTATTCCTCGCCCAGCAGATCCCTGATTGTTCCCTCTTTCGAGTCGGGAACCCAGTGCCCTTCCAGGAAAGTTTCCGCGTTTGCCGCCGCAAGGGTGGCTGCAAGCTCCCGGGCCAGCGCCGGGTCTTTTTTCCAGGTCGCGAAAGCGCCGCTGTTACTGTCGCCGATAAACAGCACTTTTTCACCGGGGACCTCGATCAGGGTCGTGTCGTCCGTATGCGGCGAAGCTGCCTGAAACACACGGATCGGGCAGTTTCCGGCATCCAGCGTCATTTCACCAGTGAATTCCAGGTCCGCGGGAATAATCCTGACCGGTTTGTTTCCGGCATACTCTTTCCGGATACTCTCATCAAGGGCCAGGAATTCCTCCGGACCGTTCTTTTCAACCTTGTCCCGGAATTCCCGCAGATACCGGTTCGTTACCGCGTTCGCCAGTGAAAGGCCGTGAATCGCGTGCAGGCCGAAGGAATGGTCCCAGTGCCAGTGGGTCAGCACTGTCAGCTGCGGAAGCGGCAGCCCCGCTTCCTCCAGCGCCTCATAAAACTCCGCCGTATGGACATCCGAATGCCCGGCATCCACCGCCAGGCTCCAGCGGTCGCCCCGGATATATCCCAGGTTCGGACGGTCCCTTTCCTCCTCATGCGGATAGTACCAGATCCGTTCCGTCAGTTGTTCAAGCTTCATTTCATCCGTTCCTTTCCATGCGCTCATCATCTTTCTTTTACCGGATTGTATCATGAAAACAGGCGTCCGTATATCCCGCTCACAATTCCCTGACCGGTTTGTTGGCCAGCAGTATCACCGCGGTTACGGTAAAGCCGAGCGTACAGGCCAGCAGCAGTGCCGTGGAGCCGAGGGACTGCAGTACCGCTCCGGCCAGCACGGAAGCAATCGGAATCATGCCCTGGGAGCCGATACTCATCAGGCTGTTGACCTTGCTCAGCTTATCCCGGTCAACAATACGCATCATTGCCGTGCTGATGGGAATATTGATAAACGCCAGCAGCAGGCCTACAATCAGGCATCCCGTGCAGAGCAGGACCAGGAACAGGTTCAGTGAATTGCCGCGGTCCACCAGCAGCCAGTAGATGAGAAACAGGCCGATCATGACCGCTGCGTTATAACAGAGCCGGACAGCAATGCTGCGTCCGCACTTCTCCGGCGGTTTACGGGAACTGAGGATCGCCGCGCCGACCAGGGAACCGATCCCGATACATACACTGATAACGGAAGACCACAGTTCCGGTGTCAGCAGATGATCCAGCAGATAGGAAGGCGCTCCGGCCAGGTCCGTCCGGACAAAATATGGCACGAAGTTTCCGGTAAACGGCGAGGCAAAAAAGTTGATGAACAGCACTGCGCCAAGCAGGGCCAGGATCGCCTTTTTCGTCTTCAGGTAGGCCAGTCCGTCGCTCATATCCCGCACGGCCAGCTTCAGCGTCAGCTTCTCCGGGGTCGGCGTATGAGCACATCGGATCAGCATCTCGGAGACACCGGAAGCCACAAAGCACAGCCCCACCATAAAGAAAAGCGTATATACCGGCAGGGCTGCATACAGAATGCCCGCAAGTACAACCCCGATAATTCCTTCCAGGGAACTCTTGATGGAAAAATATGCATTGGCCTGCTGCAGTTTTTCCGGTTCCACGATATGGGGAATCAGGGCGCCGGCCGCGGGAGTGAAGATTCCGCTGATCACGTTGCCCAGGATCCCCAGCACAAACAGGATCACAATATGCGCGTCCGGTTCCCGGAAGAGAAGCATCAGGACTGTCGCCAGAAGGATCATCCCGCCTTTCAGGTAATCGCAGACATACATGATCTTTGCTTTGCTGAAGCGGTCGCCCAGCACACCGCCCACCGGTGTGAAAACCAGCAGGGCGGCACCGCACAGCGCCAGGTACAGTCCCTGCAGAAAAGCGTTATTGCTGCTGATCTGCAGAATATAGAAACCGACGGAAAAGCTGTAAAGCAGCGCGCCGAGTTCCGATACCAGCGCACCGAGAAAAACCAGCCTGTAGTTCCGGTTGCGGAAAACATTTTCTTTTTTCTGAGGCTGTTTATCCAAGATGTGAAATCTCCTTCCATTGTTGTGCAAACCCCGGATCCTCCAGCAGGCTGAGCAGGTATCCGATACTGTCGGCAGCGGTTGCCCCCAGGGTATCAAACGCGCTGGTCCATTCTGTATTCTCAAGGAACCGCATGGTCCTTAGGGTATATTCCGGTGTGGAATCAAAACGGAGCGCGTAATCTGCGGCTTTTTTCAGGCTTTCCCGGGCCGCCTCCGGCTGGTTTGCTTTCGCCTGGATATAACCAAGGACCAGCAGCATCTCTGCAAGGGTCTTATCCATAAATCCCGGTAAATCTTCCCGTTTCAGCCCGATGATCATGTTGTATCCCAGCGTCGCAATATCCAGTGCTGATACCCAGTCGTTCCTGGACCGGTAAACAAATATATAGCCGAGCATCACGTTGATCATCGTTGTCATGCTGTTCACAATCCCTTCGGAAAGGTACGGAACCGCTTCCTCCGGGCGTTTCATGAACACCGCGAGCATTGAACCGATCTGGTCGCTGAAATGGCAGTCTGAATTATGCTGTTTCATCAGTTCCAGGGATTTTTCAAGCTCGCCCAGATTCGCATAGGCAACAGACATCTGTCCGCAGAGAGTGGCTTCGCTGATACGCGGATCGTCATTCTGCGGAAGCAGCATCCTGGCCTTCTGCAGCAATTCCAGCGCACGGCGCAGCATTGCGGAATCATGGCTGCTTCCGCCGTATCCCAGATAAACTAAGGCACAGGCCTGGACAACTTTGAATGAATGGGGATATCTGGCCAGGGCTTTCTCTGCCTCCGTGAGGGCCGCCGGATTGTGCTTCTGGCTGTACGCCAGGATCCGGTCCAGAACAGAATTCAACCCGTTATCCTTCATCCGGTAACCCAGCAGCACATCCACCGAAACATCAAAGAAATCCGCCAGTTCCATGATCAGGGCCAGTTCCGGCGTGGACAGCCTGGTCTCCCATTTATGCACCGCACCGACCGTTACGCCGAGCGCTTCAGCCAGCTGTTCCTGGGTCATTCCTTTCTGTTTCCGGAATAACCGGATATTTTCTGCCAGTTTCGTTTCCATCTTTCACACTCCTCGTCCGCGGTTCACAAAAAGCCGGACCGGAGCCTTCCGCAGCGGCAGTTGTCTCCGGTCTCATGGGGGCAGTTGTATTATATGTCAGAAGAAAGGCAGATAAAAGATAAGACCAGTATGATTTAAACACAAATTATTATACCATTGGTATAATTCTGTTGTTTCCGACAGGAAGCTCACAGTTCTGCCAGGCTGGTAATGACCCGGTCTTCCCGGCCTGTACTGCTCACACAGGTTCCGGGCTGCAGGAAAAGCAGCGCTTTGACACCCGCGTCCTTTGCGCACAGCACATCAATCGTCCGGTCGCCCGCGTACCAGGTCTGAAGGGGATCCAGTCCGTATTTCTCCAGCAGGTACCGGACCCCCTCGCCGGAAGGTTTCGGCTCGAACCTGTACTCCGATGTCACCACTTCACGGAAACAGTCCAGAATTCCCAGCCTGCGCAGAATCGGCTGCGAGGAGCTGCCCCGGTGAGTATAAACAAAGTGAACCGCCCCGGCCTGCCGGAGACGGTCCAGCGCTTCCGCCGCGCCGTCAATCAGCATGATCCGGTCATCTGTTTCATGTGTATATGTGCGGTACCGCGCCAGCAGATCCTCAAACGTTCGCCCGCTGCGGCTGCTGACATCCTTCAGGTATCCGCTGACTGAACCCTGCCTGACCGCCCGGCAGACTTCCGTCTTCTCATCGTTAATGCCCGCGTCAGCTGCTGTTCTGACCGCCGCCGCGGTAATCAGTTCATAGGAATCCAGCAGTGTCCCGTCCAGATCCCAGATATATGCTGTCATTTCCTGTTCCTTTCATGTCCGGCATTCTCTCTTTGTCCGCGCGAACAGGTTTTACTCTAACAAAAAGCCCGGCATTCCGCAATACAGAGTAGAAAAACAGATTGCATAAAAGTGTTTTGTCATGATAGCATAATGCACAGCAGCCGGTTCCGGCTGACAACCGGATCAGAGGGGGAATGCAGATGGAGCCTTTTATCCGCACAGCACAGTACTATGAAACAGATATGATGGGCGTTGTCCATCATGCCAATTACATTCACTGGATGGAGGAAGCAAGGATCCGTTTTCTGGAGCAGCTGGGTTTTCCCTATACCGCCATGGAGGAAAAAGGGATTTATTCCCCGGTGAAAGCCATCTCCTGTGAATATAAAAAGCCGTGCACCTTCGGCACCCGCGTCAGCATCAGCATCTCTGTTGAATCCTTCAACGGGGTTGTCATGGCCCTGCGCTATCAGATGCTCAATGAACAGGGAATTTCTGTCTGCGAAGCCGCTTCCGAACATGTATTCCTGAACCGGGAAGGCCGTTTTGTCCGGCTGAAACGGGAAATGCCGGAATTCTGCCAGGCAATTGAAAACGAAATGAAAGGATCCTGTATCGAATGAATACTGAAAAAAAGCTGTCCTTCACATCTGACTATATGGAAGGCGCTCATCCTCTGATTCTTCAGAAACTGGCGGAAACCAACCTGGAAAAGACCGCCGGCTATGGACTGGACGAATATTCCGAATCTGCCAGGAAAAAGATCCGTGAGGCATGTTGTACACCGGAAGCAGAGGTGTTCTTCCTGGCCGGCGGAACCCAGACCAACGCGGTCATGATCAGCGCGCTGCTGCGTCCCTGGCAGGGCGTCATTTCCGCCGGGAGCGGACACATCAGCGTCCATGAAGCCGGCGCCATTGAATACGGCGGGCATAAAGTGCTGGCGCTGCCCCATCACAACGGAAAGCTGACCGCTGAAGCAGTCACGGGATGTATGGAAGAATATCTCCAGGATGCAAACCGGGACCACATGGTCATGCCCGGCATGGTTTATCTTTCCCATCCGACAGAATACGGAACCCTCTATTCCCTGGAGGAACTCCGCGCAATCAGTGAAGTCTGCCGCCGGTACCAGATTCCCCTTTATCTGGACGGAGCCCGGCTGGCCTATGCCCTGGCCTGTCCGGAAAATGACATCACCCTGCCTGATCTCGGCAGGCTCTGCGATGCTTTCTATATCGGCGGAACCAAATGCGGCGCCCTCTTCGGGGAAGCGGTCGTAATCCCGTCCCCCCAGGCTGTCCCGCACCTGTTCACGATGATCAAGCAGCACGGTGCGCTGCTGGCGAAAGGCCGGATTACCGGCATTCAGTTTGATGTGCTCTTTACAGACGGCCTGTATCTGCAGATCGGCCGTCCCGCTATCGAAACCGCTGCCCGGATCAGGAAATCGCTGGCTGAAAAAGGCTATGACCTGACGCCACCGTCTCCCACCAACCAGCTCTTCCTCCGGCTGGACAAAGCGCAGGCGGCTGCCCTGTCCGAAAAAGTGGAAATGAGCTTTATGGAGCAGACAGAAGACGGACGTGTCATCATGCGCATTGTCACCAGCTGGGCAACCACCCCCGGGGAGGCAGACCGCCTGATCGCCCTTCTGTAAAATATACTCACAGTCTTCCACAGTCCGGAACATCCGGGCTGTTTTTTTGTTCGTACAATTTTTTGTTGACTTAGAGTAAACTTTAACCATTAATATATGATAACAATCTGAATTAAATACGGATACTTTTCGCACCGTATATCAGGAGGTATTTATGGAAAAATGGATCCGTGCCCGTTTTCTGCCCGGTCTGCCGCTGGGCAGTGACGGCCGTCGTGTCACTGCAGGAAAGGATCATATTGCTCTGTCCCGCCGTGCTGCCCGGGAAGGGATGGTGCTGCTGAAAAATGAAGATAATGTGCTGCCGCTCCAGTCCGGATGCCGGGTAGCCCTTTTCGGCAAAGGATCCATAGATTATGTGAAAGGCGGCGGCGGCAGCGGCGATGTGATCGTCCCGTATATCCGGAACCTGTATGAGGGTTTTGCGGAAATCATCGGGGAGGAATCCGTCTTTCCCGGCACCGTCCGGTTCTATCAGGATTATGTATCCGCCCGGTATGCGGAAAACTGGGCGCCCGGTATGGTAGCGGAACCGCCTGTGCCCGATACCCTTCTCAGGGAAGCCCGTGCCTTCACAGATACAGCGGTAATCTCCATCAGCCGGTTCTCCGGCGAAGACTGGGACCGGAAATCTTCCCGTGCTGTGATCACCCGAAAAGAACCGGTCACCGGCGATACCGTCAGCATGAGCGACGTACTGTTTGAAAAAGGCGACTTCTACCTTTCTGACGCGGAAAGGCGTATGGTACAGGCTGTAAGTGAAACCTTCGCGAAAACCATCGTGGTTCTGAATACAGGCGGAATTATGGAAACCGCGTGTTTCCGGGACAATCCCCGGATCCAGGGCCTGCTGCTGTCCTTCCAGGGCGGCATGGAAGGCGCCTGCGCCGCGGCGGAACTGCTGGCAGGAAAATACGCGCCCTGCGGAAAACTGCCGGACACTTATGCGGCGGAGCTTGAGGATTACCCCGGCTGCGCTGATTTCTATGACAGCGACAATTACGTAAACTACACCGAAGATATCTTTGTCGGTTACCGCTATTTCGAAACCATTCCCGGCGCTGCCGGTAAAGTGGTCTATCCCTTCGGTTTCGGACTGGGTTATACCCGTTTCTCCCTGACAGGGGAGAAAGCCGCCATCAGCGGAGATGAAGCTGAAGTCAGTGTACTGGTCACCAACACCGGAAACTTCCCGGGCCGTGAAGTTGTCCAGGTTTATTACAGTGCGCCCGCAGGCCGGCTGTCCAAACCTTCCCGGGAACTGGCCGGCTACCGGAAAACCCGGCTGCTTCAGCCCGGGGAATCAGAACAGGTTTCCGTCCGTTTCCCGCTTTCCCGGATGGCAAGCTATGATGATCTGGGCAAGGTTGCCGCATCTGCCTGGGTCCTTGAGGCAGGGGAATACCGGTTCTTCATCGGAACCAGTGTCCGTGATACACAGCAGACAGCAGAAACCTGGACGCTTGGCGAAAACCGGGTGACCGAACAGCTGACCGCCCGTCTGGTTCCGTCCCGCCTGGAAAAACGCCTGCAGGCAGACGGAACCTTTGAACCGCTGCCGGTTTCATCCGGAAATGAGCAGAATGCATCCGTCCTGCCATCCATGACAATGGACGATACCTTTTCCCTGCCGGAATCCCGCGGTATTCCCCGTCTTCCGCGTTTTGGCCACAGTGACAGCCGGAAACTGAAGGATGTGGCGGATGGAAAAATCACGCTGAAGGAATTTGTCGCGTTGCTGCCGGATGAGGATCTGGCCTCCCTGCTGGGCGGCCAGCCGAATGTTGGCCTGGCCAACACCTTCGGTTACGGCAACAACCCCGTCTACGGCATCCCGTCCATCATGACAGCGGACGGTCCCGCGGGCATCCGGTTTGCGGAGGGATTGGGCGTCACAACAACCGCCTTCCCCTGCGCCACGCTGCTGGCAGCTTCCTGGGATCCGGATCTCCTGTACGAAGTCGGCACGGCTGCCGCCCTGGAAGCGAAGGAAAACAACATCATGGTCTGGCTGGCTCCGGGCGTTAACATCCACCGGAATCCCCTGTGCGGCAGGAACTTTGAGTATTACTCCGAAGATCCCCTTCTGGCCGGCAAACTGGCGGCTGCCCTGATCCGGGGTGTCCAGTCCTGCGGGATTGCGGCAACTCCGAAGCATTTTGCCCTGAACAACAAGGAAACCAACCGGCGGAACAGCGATTCCCGCGCTTCAGAACGGGCTGTCCGGGAGATTTACCTGAAACAGTTCGAGATCCTGGTGAAGGAAGCCCACCCCTGGTCCATCATGTCCAGCTATAACATTATCAATGGCTGCCGGGCCAGCGAGAACAAAGACCTGCTGACCGGTATCCTCCGGGAGGAGTGGGGATTTGACGGCATGGTTACCACCGACTGGTGGACATATGGGGAACACTATAAGGAAGTGGCAGCCGGCAACGATATGAAGATGGCCGCCGGCTTCCCGGACCGCCTGCTGGAAGCAAAAAAGAAAGGCGTTCTGACCCGGGAGGAAATGGAAACTGCGGCGGAAAACATCCTGCGGCTGATCCTGAGAATCGAATAACCGTCCGAATCAATAAACAGGAGGGAATGAAAATGGCAGGTATCGTCGGAACAAATCTCGTGGCCCAGGTAGGATTTATTGTAAAGGATATCGAGGAGACAAAACGGAAATGGGCCGCATTTCTCGGAGTGGATGTGCCGGAAACCCAGCCCTGCGGCGACTATGCCGTAACCCGGACCGTTTTTGAAGGCCAGCCTGCCCCGAAGGCCAATTCCCTGCTGGCGTTCTTCGATGTAGGTCCCGGTCTGCAGCTTGAACTGATCCAGCCCAACGAAGAACCGTCCACCTGGCGGAATTTCCTGAATGAACACGGGGAAGGCATGCATCATCTGGCTTTCCAGGTCAAAGACTCCAAAGCGCAGGTCGCCAGTGCGGAAGCTGCCGGCCTCCGGCTCGTCCAGCACGGTACCTACGGGGATGGAAACGGCGAATACAACTACCTGGAAGCGCCGGACCTGAAATGCATTGTCGAACTGCTTGAAAGCTACAATCGCTGATCCCGGCGGAAAGGAAGAAAAATGGAAAAGAAACTGAAGGTCCTGATGCTGAACGGCAGCCCGAGAAAGAACGGAAACATCGCGCTGGCGTTTCATGAAATGGAGCAGGTTTTTGACGAGTGCGGCGTGGAATATGAAAACATTCAGCTCGGACGGATGGATATCCGCGGCTGCATCGCCTGCGAAACCTGCCGGAAAAACAGAAAATGCGCCTTCGACGATATTGTCAATGAGCTGGCCGTTAAACTGGAAGCCGCCGACGGACTTGTCATCGGCTCTCCGGTATATTTCGGTTCAGCCAACGGAACGCTGATGTCCGCACTGCAGCGGCTGTTCTACAGCACTTCATTTGACAAGAGCCTGAAGGTCGGCGCCAGCGTGGTCAGCGCCCGGCGTTCCGGCTGCACCGCCGCCTTTGATGAACTCAACAAATTCTTCACCCTCTCAAATATGCCCGTCGCCACCAGCCGGTACTGGAATAATATCTACGGCTGGGATCCGGGAGAGGGCCGGGTCGACGAAGAAGGGCGGCAGGTCATGCGCGTCCTGGCAAGGAATATGGTATTCCTCATGCAGAGCATCGCCCTCGGCAAAAAGGAGCTGGGGCTTCCCAAAGCTGAGGAGCCGCGTGTATGGACGAATTTTACCCGTTGATTTCATGTCACCTTACAGGAGGAACTGTCCATGAATTATGAAAACCAGACGCTCGGTGCTGTGCTCAGCGATCCGCGGATCAGCCTGATCGCCGCTGATGCGATCCGCAACCGGAACCTGAAACAGGAGTCCCTGTGGAACAAAACTCTGCTGCAGCTGAAAACAGAGCATTTCTTCTCCGGCGAAATCGCCCGCGGAATTGAACGGCTGTTTCGTGCTGCTGAAACAGGCTCCTGGTATTATCCGCTGTACAGCGGGGCGGAATGTGATGAAACCCCTGCCCGTAAGGGAACAAACATCGTCTGGTTCCCGTCAGACGATCCCGGAGCCGATGCGCGTCCCTTCATCCTGGTGGTCCCCGGCGGCGGATTCGTCAACGTCTGGAACCTGACAGAAGGCTGGCCGATCGCTGAACAGTTCAACCGGCTCGGTTACCATGCCTTCATTCTCACCTATCAGGTGGACGGCAGCGAAAACCTGCTGGAAAAAGACATGGAGGACTTCTCCCGGGCACTTCATCTCATCCGGGACCGTGCGGAATCGTTCCATGTGCAGGCTGACCGGTATATCACCTGCGGTTTCTCCGCCGGCGGATACCTGATCAGTCTCTGGAACACAGGCAAAGGGTATCCTGCCTTCGGTCTTCCCAAACCTCAGGCCGTCTTCCCGGTATATCCCTTTGTCAGTCCGAAGCTGGATGTTTCCGGCGATCAGCCGGAATCTGATACCGAAGAGGATATGAAAGAGGATCTCCGCCTGTACGGCTGTTCCGTCTGGGACGCGGTGAATACGGACTACGAAATTCCGGAACATGCCGGAGGTTTCCCGCCCTGTGCCGTCTTCCTTGCGGCAGGCGATGAACTGGTCAGTCCGGAGCATTCCCGTCTCCTCGCTGCGGCGCTGGAAAAGCTGGACATCCCCTGCCGCCTGGAGATCGGGCCCGAAGGCGGTCACGGGTTTGCCGACGGATCCGGTATGTGCATGGCAGGCTGGACACAAAGAGCGGTTCGATGGTATGAATCGCTGAAAGCATGAAAACGCTGACCGGCCGCCGGTCCGGCGCCTGATACCGAAAAATCAAATCATCAGGAGGTATACGCATGGACAAACCTTTCTCCCTGGCAAAGGCCTATGAAAAGTATTTCAAAATCGGTGCGGCTGTTTCACCGTGGCAGATTGACGCGCATCATGACCTGCTTCTCCGGCACTTCAACAGCCTGACGGCGGAAAATGAAATGAAATATGCGCTGACCGAGCCGGAGGAGGGAAAATTTTCCTTTGAAAAAGCAGACGCCGTTGTCGCCATGGCCCGGGAAATGGGTGTAAAAATCCGCGCCCACGCGCCGGTCTGGCATAACCAGACGCCGGACTGGATGTATCAGGACGGGAACCGCCCCGCCGCGCCGGAGCTGATCTATGAGCGGATCGACGCCCACAGCAAAGTCCTGTGCGATCGCTACGGCCGGGATGTATATGCCTGGGACGTGGTCAACGAGGCTACACGGGACGGTGAATTTGATCCGGAAAAGTTCCCGGGGGAAAGCCCCGTCTACCGGAACAGCGATTACTTCAGACTGTGCGGCGCCGGTTTTATCGAAGCCGCCTTCCGTTCCATGGACAGATACGCGCCGGACGCGCAGCTGTTCTACAATGACTACAGTGAATGTGTTCCGGAAAAGCGGGACCGTATTATCCGGCTGATTCGGGATCTCCGGGAAAAAGGCTGCCGTGTGGACGGTATCGGTATGCAGCAGCATCATTTCGCAGCTCCGGATTATGATGAAATCAAGCGTTCCATTGAAATGTATGCCGACATGGGTCTCCGGATCCATGTCACGGAGCTGGATGTCTCCATGATGGCCACCGTCAATGCCGGAACAGAACGCCTGAAACCGGAAGATCCCGGGTTTGAGGAATATATCCGGGAAGTGCAGAAAGCCACGCCGGAAAAGCTGGCCATGATCGACGGTATCTACGTAAAGCTGTTCGAAATCTACCGCAGCTACGCCGATGTGATCGACTGCGTCACTACCTGGGGAATCGCGGACGATTATACATGGCTGGATTTCTTCGGCAGGAAACCGGGCACCCCGATTATCAAGCAGCATCCCCTGCTGTTTGATGAGCATGAACAGCCGAAACCCTGCGTTTATCAGCTCATCGAT